>CESP01067752.1_pt1 | contig 16424 bp, 19 predicted proteins | sample 531211 | NCBI WGS metagenome assembly CESP01 (sample SAMEA2622074, study PRJEB7988) | marine metagenome | biome: marine biome (ENVO:00000447); feature: surface water layer (ENVO:00002042); material: "saline water (ENVO:00002010), including plankton (ENVO:xxxxxxxx)" | depth 5 m | reverse complement strand
AGACTTGAACCAAATGACAAAGAATTGAGGATTTTAGCTAGTATTATCAGCGCATTGAGCAAAAAATAACTTTAAAGCTTAATTGACAAATCAGCCTTAAAGATTATAAACATTCATTTATTAAATATGACAAAAAGACTCAAATCTAAACATAAAGTTGATAGAAGACTTAAAGCTAATATATGGGGGAGACCAAAAAGCCCTTTTAATTCAAGAGCTTATCCTCCAGGCCAGCACGGACAAAATAAAAAAGGAAAGCCAACAGATTATGGAATTCAATTACAAGCTAAACAAAAATTAAAAGCTTACTACGGAAATATAAATGAAAGACAATTTAGAAACATATATAGAAAAGCTCTTTCAAAAAAAGGTGACACAACAGAAAATTTAATAGCTCTTCTTGAAAGCAGACTAGATACAGTAATTTATAGAGCAAAATTTGCTCCAACAGTTTTTTCAGCTAGGCAAATAATTAATCACGGCCATATTAGGGTTAATAAAAAAAAAGTAAATATTTCAAGTTACGTAGTTAAAAGCACTGATTTGATTGAAATTAGAGATAAATCAAAAAAACTCGTTGTCATCGAAGGTTCGTTACAGAGTAAAGAAAGAGACGTGCCTGAATATATTCAATTAGATGATAAGAATAAGTCTGTTAAATTAGTAAGAACACCAAAATTTTCTGAAGTACCATACCCTGTGGTGATGGAACCTAATTTAGTGATAGAATACTATTCAAGATAAATAGAATTTTCTTAAGAATTATAGTTCTTAAAACTTTTGTTTTTTGAATAAAATTTTATTATTTTATAAATGAAATATTTTAAAAAAAAATTATTTTTATTTTTTTTATTTTTTTATCTATTAATTGGATCTTACAATTCAATAAACACAGGCATCTCTTTTGATGAACGATATGAAGAATTAAACTGGAATTTCCATGTTAGTATTTTTAAAGAATTAAAAGAAGATTTTCTTGGTAAAAAAGATTTTAATAAAGAAAAATTTGACAGCGAGGTAAAAAATTATGTTGGTTATGGCATTGGCTTCCAATTAATTTCACAACCTATTCAATATTTTATAAAAGATATTTTAAAAGAAAATGAAAATTTAACAGAATTTGGCACAAAACTAGTTGCTAAGCATTTAGTTGTATTTTTATTTTTTTTTATTTCAGGTATTTTCTTTTATTTAATTTTAAAAAAAATAATTGATAATGAAAATTTTAATATTGTAGGATCAATTTTTTATCTTACTTACCCTTATCTTTTTGGTCAATCTATGTTTAGTCCTAAAGATATTCCTTTTATGTCAGTATGGTTAGTTTGTACTTATTTGAGCTTTAAAATATTTGAGAGACTGATAGATAAAAATAGTATTAGAAATTTAGATGTATTTATTTTTTCTATTTTAACAGCTTATCTAATTTCAATTAGATTTGCTGGATTATTAATACTAATTCAGTATTCTATAATTTTTTTATTCTATGCCAATGTTTATAAAATTAATTTTCAAAATTTTATTAAAGCTTATATTTCAAAATTTTTAATTTTTTTAATAATTTTTTTTCTATTTATATTTATTTTTAATCCAATATTTTTATTAAACCCCTTTTTAATACTCGATACTTTTTTAATTAATATTAATCATTTTAATAATGTTGGCACTAATACTTTTGGTGCAACCATGTATTCAAAAGATCTTCCGTCAACTTACTTATTAATATGGTTTTTAGTTAAAATTCCTTTAACAATTCTTATTGGATTATTATTAATACCATTTTCTGAGAAAGAAATTTTTGTTAAAGAAAAAAATAAAATTTTTGTTGGAAGTATTTTACTTACAACCTTATTAATTCCATTAATATTAATTTTAACAAAAGTGCACCTGTACGATGAAATTAGACAAGTTATGTTTCTTGTTCCCCTAATATTAATTTTGGGGTTAATATCACTTTATACAATTTCAAAAAAAGTATTTTATTTTATTTCAATAATATCAATAAGCTTTTTCGTAATTGAAAATATCAAAATAAATCCATATCAGTACGTTTGGTTCAATCTTCCATCAAGGACTATAGATATTACGAAAAAATTTGAATTAGAGTATCAAGGAATTAGTGGAAAGGAAATTTCACAATTTTTAGCTAAATTAGAAGAGCAAGATATATGCATTTTAGCTAACCCTATCCATGGAGTTAAACCTTTTTTAAAAGACACTAGATTTAACTGTTTTGATATTTGGCAAAAAATAGATACAGATTATAAACGTCCTTTTCTAGCTGTTCAAAATGTAAGAAATTTAAAAAAAAGTATGCCTTATGGTTGCAAACCTATTAATGAAACTTATTTTAAACTTTTGTTTCACGAAAAAAAATTTGTTACTGGAAAACTTCTAAAGTGTGAGTGATTAATTTATTTTTTCAAATATGTGATTTATTTTAGATTTACTTGACCAAATTAATTTATATTTTAAATTATTAAGGAATTTAAATACGCTTGAGTTAATTATATTTTTATCAATAATTTCTATACAAATTAATTTCGGTCTATAAACATTAAAATCTAAAGAATTTAATGCACTTAATTCAGCTCCCTCAAGATCGATATTAAGAAAATCTATAACTCTATTTTTAAATTTAGAATTGTTTATTATAGAATTTAAAGATAAAGCCATAATTTTTTTTTCTTTGATATTACCCTGCATTCTTTCTCTCGATATTGCTTTAACTGTAGTAGTTAATTGACTCAAATCTTTTTGATAATAAAAAGTGATCTCATTTTCAGTGTTTGATACAGCAGCGTTTATATTTAAATCATTTGGTCTTACGTGATTAAAAAGTGATATTGAAAATTCACTTAAATCGATATTTATGCCACTCCAATTTTTAGTAAAAAGTATATGGGTGTTACTTAAATGTGTAGGATGATAACAACCTGCGTCAACATAAAATCCATTTTTTATATTCTTAAAATAGTCATCAATTATCTTATCTTCACCTTCCATAGAATAAGATTTTTTTTTAAAGAAATATTTATGTTTAATGTAAATATTATGTAGAATATGTAATTTTTTTAATATTTTTTTTATCAACTAATTTGCACTACTTAATTCAGTTTTAATTTTGTTAATAAATTTATTGATTAAGATTCTTTCATCTTCTTTTAAATAATTTTCTTTTTTAATTGCTTTTTCCATTTCAATTTTTATAGAGTTGACCATTTCTTTTCTCCCCTCTTTGGTAAGCAATATGTCAGTTTGACTGGTGATTTTATTTAAAGTTTTTCCAATTGTGAATTCAAAAACTACTATTAGTGCAATTACAGTAATTAAGGTTTTATAGATATAGTTCCTCACTTTAATAAACCTTTTTCTTGAAAAATCTTTTTCAGTTCTCCATTTTCGTACATTTCCTTTACTATATCGCATCCACCTACAAATTCTTTTTTGACATAAAGTTGTGGAATTGTAGGCCAATCACTAAAATCTTTAATCCCTTGTCTTAGGTTTTCATTTTCAAGTACATTTATTCCCTTAAATTTTACGTTTAAATGTTTAAGGACATTTGATACAGCCATCGAAAATCCACACTGTGGAGAGTCTGGTGTACCCTTCATAAATAAACAAACTTCATTTTCGTTAATTAAATTTTCTATTTGTTTTTTTATTTCCATTATTTCTTTTCTGTTGTTATTGATAATGCATGTAGTTCATTACCCATTTTGCCTTTTAAAGATTTATAAACTAGTTTGTGTTGTTCAATTTTACTTAAATTATTAAATTTAGAGGATTTTATTTTGGCAGAATAATGATTACTGTCTCCCATTAAATCTTTAATTTCAATTGTGGCATCTGGTATTGTTTCCTTGATCATCTTTTTTATTTCATCAATGGGTAAGGACATTAATAATTATTATACCATTCATTGTTAATTTCAAATAAATCATTTGTATTTATTTTTAGCTCTTTTTCAATTTCAAAGAATTCTGCTTGGGTAAAACCTATGTTTTCAAAGTAAATATTATTATCTTTCAAGCTTTTTTCAATTAAAGATAAATTATTAGGCTCTACCTCAATAATATATCTAGCTTGATCCTCGCCAAAAAAATACTTAAATGAATTGGTCAGTTTTTTTGGTTTAAATATTTTTGCACCAAATTTGGATCCAATTGACATTTCAGCTAGTGCAGTAATTAAACCGCCACTTGATACATCATGAGATGATAGAATTATTTTTTTTTCTATAAGCTTTAATAAAGCTTCTCCATTATTTTTTTCATTTAAAAGATTAATTTCTGGCGGCATGCCTTCTCTAATTGAATAATTTTCTTTTAAAAAACAACTTTGCTCTAAGTGTCCAAATGTTTTTCCAATCAGCAATATACTACTTTTATTTTTTTGAAATTTGTGAGCTATTGGTTTAGTTAATTTTTTGATTAAACCAACACCACCAATTACTGGGGTAGGGTATATATTTTTATTATTTGTCCCATTATAAAAAGAGACATTTCCAGATACAACAGGATAATTCAAAAATTCACAAGCCTCTTTTATACCTTCTAAACATTCTGCAAATTCACCCATAATTTCTTGATTTTCAGGATTACCAAAATTTAGACAATTAGTTATCGCTAGTGGTTTTGCACCTACTGAAATTAGATTTCTCCAATTTTCACAAACAATTTGTTTACCACCAGTAATAGGATAAGATTTACAATAATTTGCGGAAGAGTCCACTGATACAGCTATTGCTTTATCCTTATTATGAATTCTAATTATTGCAGCGTCTGAACCTGACTTTTGAATTGTATCTCCCATTACTGATTGATCATATTGATTTGTAACCCAGTCTTTATTAGAATGGTTTGGACTGGATAAAATTTTTATTAAAGCATCTTCAATTTTGATTTTTTTAAGGTCTTTCAATTCTATTTTACTTTTTTGAGGTTTTTTTTTAACCCATTTTCTATTGTATAAAGGAGCTTTCGAAGCCAAAGCATCAATTGGTATCTTTCCTTCAATTTTATTTCTAAACTTTAAAGTAAGATTATTCGTATCGGTAGTTTTACCAATAATAACAAAATCTAAGTCCCATTTATCAAATATTTTTTTTGCAGTTTTTTCTTTTCCATCCTCAAGTATAATTAACATTCTTTCTTGACTTTCCGATAACATTATCTCATATGAACTCATATTTTCTTCTCTACAAGGCACTTTATCTAGCTCAAGCTCTATTCCAAGAGAACCTTTTGAAGCCATTTCTACACTGGAAGAGGTTAATCCAGCTGCACCCATATCTTGAATTGAAATGATGGAATTATCTTTCATTAATTCTAAACAAGCTTCCATTAAAAGTTTTTCTGTAAAAGGATCTCCGACTTGAACGGTAGGTTTTTTTTCTTCAGAGTTTTCATCAAACTCAGCCGAAGCCATTGAAGCTCCATGTATACCATCACGACCAGTTTTTGAACCTACGTATACTACAGGTTTATTTAAACCTCTTGCCTTTGAATAAAAAATTTTATTTTTTTTAGCATGACCTACTGCCATTGCATTTACTAAAATATTTTCATTATAGGTCTCATCAAATTTAGTTTCTCCTGCTACAGTTGGAATACCTATACAGTTTCCATATCCTCCAATGCCAGATACTACTCCATTTAATAAACTTTTTGTTTTTGGATGATTTGGTGAACCAAAATGTATAGAGTTTAAAAGTGCAATAGGTCTAGCTCCCATAGTAAATACATCTCTTAATATTCCTCCAACTCCGGTTGCAGCTCCCTGGTATGGTTCAATATAGGAAGGATGATTATGACTTTCAATTTTAAAAATTATTGCATCATTATCTCCAATATCAACAACCCCAGCATTTTCTCCAGGTCCTTGAATAACTTGTTTTCCTTTAGTTGGTAGTTTTTTTAAATGAACTCGAGATGATTTATAAGAACAATGTTCATTCCACATAGCTGAGAATATCCCAAGTTCTAGTAAATTAGGCTCTCTATTTAATATTTTTTTTATATCGTTATATTCTTCAGCTTTTAAACCGTGCTTTTCGACAATTTGATCAGTAATTATCATCTTAATTTAATAAACTCGAAAATAGATTTAATCCATCTGTATTAGATATCATATCGTCAATCATTCGCTCAGGATGTGGCATCATGCCTAGAATATTTTTATTTATATTAAAAATTCCAGCAATATTCTCTAATGATCCGTTAGGATTTGATATTTCGCCTAAATTACCTTTTTCATCACAATATTTAAAAGCAATTAGATCCTCTTTTTTTAACTCTTCCAAATGATTATGATCTGTAAAAAAGTTTCCTTCATTGTGAGCAATATTAATTTTCAATACTTGATTTTTTTTATATTTATTTGAAAATTTTGTATTATTGTTCATTACTTTTATGTGAACATCTTTATTAATAAATTTTAAATTTTTATTCCTTAATAAAGTACCCTTTAATAGACCTGTTTCAGTTAAGATTTGAAATCCGTTGCAAATACCTAAAACCAAACAACCAGAGCTAGCTGCTTTGATTACTTCATCAATAATTAATGATTTTCCAGCAATAGAGCCAGAACGCAAGTAATCTCCATATGAAAAACCACCAGGTAGAACTATTAAATCGGATTTGGGTAATCTAGTCTCTTTATGCCAAACCATCTGATTTTTAAACTGCATTTTTTCTAAAGCTACAGCTATGTCTCTATCACAATTTGAACCTGGAAAAACTATAACAGATGATTTCATTATATTTTATCAATTTTATAATCTTCGATAATAAGATTTACTAAAAGTTTTTTACACATCTCATCGACTTTATTTTCAGCTTTTGTTTTATCTTCTTCATTAATTTCTATTTGAAAATATTTTCCTTGTCTTATACTTTTAAGATTTTCTATTCCCAAATTTTCTAATGTATTAAAGACCACTTTTCCTTGAGGATCTAAAACATTTTTTTTAAGAGTAACTGTGACTGAGAATTTCAAGTTATTTTTTTTTGAATTTAATTGGAATAGTTTTTCCGAAGTTAACTTCACTTATATTTGTTTCCTCAGGCATAATTCCCAATCTTCTTGCAACCTCTTGATATCCTTGAATAATATTGCCTAAGTCCTTTCTAAATCTATCCTTATCTAATTTTTTTTCAGTTTTAGAGTCCCATAATCGACATGTATCAGGACTAATTTCATCTGCTAACAATATTTCTTTAGCTTCTAAGTCTTTATTCCAAGATTTTCCATATTCAATTTTAAAATCTACAAGTTTAATTCCTATTCCTCTGAACATACCTACTAATAAGTCATTAATTCTTAATGTAATTTTATCAATTTCTTGTATTTCATTCTCTGTTGCCCAACCAAATGAAAATATATGTTCTTTTGATATTAATGGATCGTTAAGTTCATCTTTTTTTAAACAATACTCAAGTAATGGTTTTTCTAGTATCGTTCCTTCCGAAATTCCCAGTCTTTTAGTTAGTGAACCAGTGGCAATATTTCTTACTATAAACTCTATTGGAAAAATTTCTGCTTTCTTAATCAGCTGTTCTCTCATATTTAGCCTTTTAATAAAATGAGTTTTTATTCCACATTGAGAAAGGTTTGTTAAGATATATTCTGAAATTCTATTATTAAGAACACCTTTTCCCTCAACACTTGCTTTTTTGAGATTATTAAAAGCTGTTGCATCATCCTTAAAATGCTGAATAATCAAATCTTTATCTTTTGTTTCATAAAGAATTTTAGCTTTGCCTTCGTATAGTTTTTTCCCTTTATTCATTTGATTATTTTTTTAGACTTCGTTTAAAAATTATATTAATTTTTTTTGTATGGTAACCAAAATCAAAGAGTTTTTTAACTTTATTAACAGATATTTTATTTGTAATTTTTTTATTTGAGATGATTTTATTATAAAATGAAGAATTTTCTTTCCACGCTTGCATTGCACAACTTTGAACCATTTTGTAAGACTCTTCTCTAGTAAATCCTACAGCCGTTAATTCTAGAAGAATTCTTTGTGAAAAAAATACTCCATTAGTTATATCTAAATTTTTTTTCATATTTTTTGGATAAATATTTAAATTTTTAACTACATTGCTTAATCTATTAAGAGCAAAATCCAAAGCTATTGTAGTATCAGGACCGATATTCCTTTCAACGGCAGAGTGAGAGATATCCCTTTCATGCCATAGAGCAATATTTTCTAATGCAGGCAACACATTCGATCTGATTAACCTTGCTAAGCCAGTTAGGTTTTCACTTAAAATTGGATTTTTTTTGTGTGGCATCGCTGATGAGCCTTTTTGTTTTTTACCAAAAAACTCCTCTACTTCTAAAACCTCTGTTCTTTGTAAGTGTCTTATTTCAATCGCGAATCTCTCTATAGAACTTGCTATAATTCCAAGGGTTGAAAAAAATTGAGCGTGTCTATCTCTAGGTATAATTTGTGTAGAGATAGGCTCTACAATAAGTTTTAATTTTTTTGCAACGTAACTCTCTACACGTGGATCAATATTAGCAAAAGTTCCAACAGCACCTGACACTGCACAAGTCGATATTTCTTTTATAGAATTTTCTAATCTTTTTTTATTTCTTAAAAATTCTTGATAAAAAGTTAGCATCTTAAATCCGAATGTAATTGGTTCCGCATGAATTCCATGACTTCTTCCAATGCATAAAGTGAACTTATGTCTCAATGCTTGTTTTTTTATTGATTGTAGTAATTGGTTAATATCTTTTAATAAAATATCGCCTGATTGCTTTAATTGTAGATTAAAACAAGTGTCTAATACATCCGATGAGGTCATTCCTTTATGTAAATACCTTGCTTCTTTTCCGACTTTTTCAGTTATTGAAGTTAAAAAAGCTATAATATCATGTTTTACTTTACTTTCTATTTCTTGAATTCTTTTTGGATTTATTTTAGCTTTTGATTTGACTTTTTTTACAACACCTTTGGGTATAATTTTAAATTTCTCCATAGCTTCAGCTGCTGCTAATTCAATATCTAACCAAATAGAGTATCTATTATAATCTTCCCAAATATTTTTTATTTCTTTTCTAGAATACCTTTCAATCATTAAAATCTATTTATCTTTATTTGGCTGAGTAAAAACTTCACAACCATCTTTAGTTACACCTATAGTATGTTCAAATTGTGCTGATAATGATTTATCTTTTGTTACAGCTGTCCAGCCATCATTTAAAGTTTTAGTTTCGTAACTTCCAAGGTTGATCATTGGCTCAATGGTAAAAATCATCCCAGTCTTAACTTTTTCACCAGTGCCTTTTTCTCCATAATGTAAAACGTTTGGTTCTTTATGAAATCTTTCTCCAATTCCATGCCCACAAAAGTCTTGGACAACAGAAAATCCTTCTGTCTCTACATGAGTTTGAATTGCTGATCCAATATCACCTAAATGAACTCCATCTTTTACCACATCTATAGCTTTCATCATTGCTTCATAAGTAGTGTTAATTAATTTTTCAGCTTTAACTGAAATTTCTCCCAACTTAAACATTCTACTTGTGTCGCCATGCCATCCATCCTTAAATGCTGTAACATCTACATTCAAAATGTCTCCTTCTTTTAAAATTTTATCGGATGGTACTCCATGACAAACCACATGGTTTGCTGAGGTACAACAAGATTTTGGATAACCTCTATAAAAAAGTGGGGCGGAGAAAGCCTTATGGTCGTTGATAAATTCATAGCAGATTTTATCTATTTCACTTGTTGAAATTCCTGGCTTAATGATTTTACGGACTTCATCTAAAGCTCCAGAGGCTATAATTCCTGCAGCTCTGGTTTTTTCAAACGCTTCTTTTGTGTCTTTTGTCATGTAATTTCAATTTTAACTTGTTTATGAAGTTTTATTCCTTTTGAGTAAAATTTACAATCATAGCAAAGTATTTTTAAATTGTTTTTGACAGCTTTTTTCAGAGCTACAGCGTAATTTGGATCTATATCTTTTGCTATTTGAAAAATTTCACAATCATCTCTTTGTATTAAATAAAGAATAAAGATCTTATAATTTTTTTTACCAGCATTAATAAGTTCGTTTAAATGTTTAAGTCCTCTAGTCGTTACAGCGTCTGGAAATTCAGCTATTTTCTTTTTTCTAGATAAAGTTACATTTTTAACCTCAATAAGTATTTTTTCTTTTTTATTAAGTACTAAAAAATCAAATCTAGTTTTTTTACCGAACTTAGTTTCAGGTTTTATATCTGAAATATTATTTATTTCTTTGATTAGGTTTTTTTGAAGAGCATCAAATACGATTTTATTCGTTGAGTGAGTATTTACCCCAACTTTTGATTTGTTTTCTTGAATTATTTCTAATGTATACTTTAATTTTCTATTAGGATTGTCTGATTTACTTAACCATACTTTGTTTCCTTTTTTTAAAAGACCAAACATAGAGCCTGTATTAGGGCAATGCGCGGTAACAACTTTATTTCTTATTTTAATATCTACAAAAAAACGCTTATATCTTTTTATTAACACTCCTGATATTAATTTGTTTTTAAAATTCATATATAATTATAACCATTATGAAGAAAAATATTAAAAAAATTAATGCCTCAATCTTGATAATTGGAAATGAAATACTTTCAGGACGCACACAAGATAAAAATATTGCATTTATATCAAATTGGTTGAATTCTAAGTGTGGAATTGCAGTAAGAGAAGTAAGAATAGTTCCAGATGTGGAAAAAATTATTGTAAAAAATATATTATCCTTATCTAAAAAATTTAATTATGTTTTTACGACAGGTGGCATAGGACCTACTCATGATGACATTACCGCAAAATCAATTTCCAAAGCTTTTAAAGTAAAATATGAATTTCATAAAGAAGCATATGCTATTCTAAAGAAATACTACGGAAAAAAAAAATTTAATGATGGGAGAAAAAAAATGGCAAAGATGCCTAAAGGAGCAAAATTAATTTACAATCCATCAAGTGCTGCTCCAGGATTTATAATTAAAAATGTTTTATCCTTACCAGGTGTACCATCTATTTTAAATTCTATGATTGAAAACACTAAAAGGTATTTAGTTAAAGGCTCAAAAATACATAGTAAAACTATTAATCTTTATACAGTTGAAAGCAATATTTCTAAACAATTAGGAATAATTCAAAAAAAATATAAAAAATTTGTAGATATAGGAAGCTACCCTTTTTTTAGATTGGGAAAAATTGGTGTATCTATAGTTACAAGATCTTCCTCTTTAATAAAATTAAGAAGTGTGAATAAAGAGTTATTAAGTTTAGTAAAATCAAAAAAAATTGAGCTTTTAAAACTTTAAATTAAATTATAAACTTCGTCCACAGATATAGACTCTATATCTTTTGTGCCATGAAGCTTTTTACTATCTATAATTTTAATAAAATTATTTTTAGGAGCAAACTTTTCAGAATTTGTTGGACCAAATAAAACTATCATTGGAATATTTGCTAAAGACATCATGTGCATTACACCATTGTCAATTGATACAGCCTGATCTAATCTTGAGGACAAAGCTGTTACTAAAGCAGGACATGCTAGATCAGACATTGTTTCGGGAAACAAAGCCCCTGGTACTTGATTTTTTATTTTTTCAATAATGTGCTCTTGATTTTTCTCAATAAAAAAAACTGGAATTTTATTCTTAATTAAAGATTTATTAGCAAGAGATATAAACTTGTAAATTGACCAACTTTTTTTTCTATATTTATTACCTTGAGTAATTGAAAAACCAATATAATTTGATTTTGGTAATAATCTTTTTGCCTCATTAAGTAAATTTTTCGGTAATTTATTGTAATTAAAGTTAACTGTTTTTATTTTTTCATTTAAAAAAATACTTAAATTTTCTATTTGATTTTTCGATTTATATTTTGCTTTTTTAGTTGCAAAAAAATTACTAAAAGTTTCAGAAAAAAATTCAAAATGAGGTATCCTTTTTAAAATAAGTGAATTTCTAAATTTTGATTGAAGATCGATTATTAAATTAAATTTATTTTCATTAGTTTTATCAAAATTTCTTCTTGCATATAACAAGTGCCACCATCTGAAACCAAAATATTTAATGTTTAAATTTAAAGTTTCAATTTTAATATTGAATTCTTTTAATTTGTCATCAAAATGATTTTCATGAGCCCCCAAATAAAATAACTTAGATTTTCTATAATGATTTTTAAGACTAAGCAGCAATGGGATAATTTGAATAGAATCTCCAAGTCCTCCGCCAGAATTATAGATTAAAATTTTTTTCATTTATTATAGCTTTTAAATATAGGATATTTAATATAAAAAAAAGAAGTGTCACTAGCTATAAAAAAAGTATTTCCGAGATTTTATAAATTCTCAAAAAACTTGACAAATCAGATACCCTCAAAAGCATCATTATGGGATAAAAAAACTTACAACTTCAATTTAAGAATATGCAAGATGTTAAAACTATGGAAAAGCCATGAGTTGAGGGATGAAGCTGATATGGTTTATAAAATGTATAATGGTGGTGATTTTATAGACGTCGGAGCTTATTCTGGATTTTACTCTTTCTTATTGTCCACCAAAGCAGATGACAATGATAATTTTATAAGTTGTGAACCAGATAGTGTAATACATAGTGAGCTTTTCGACAATCTCTCAGTGTTAAAAAAAATTTTTAATAATATAAATTACTCTGTAATTACACATCCAATTAATAATGGTAAAGAGGTAGCCATAGCCCATGATGATTGGGGTCATCCTTGTTTTCAAGATACCAGTCAAATAGATGAAAAAAATAAAAAAATTTCAAAAAAGTTTAGATCAACAACTATCGATAATTTGGTATCTAGTTTATCACTAGAACCTAAATTTATAAAAATTGATACTGAAGGTGCAGAATTTGATATTTTAAAAGGTATGCAAGAAACATTAAAAAAATTTAAACCTAAAATAATGTTAGAAAAACACCCAACGATGCTACCTAAAGATATTTCTATTGAGTCTGTAAACAAAATGTTGATTGATCATAAATATAAAGCTAATTTAGTTAACAAAAATAATCTAGCTATAAGAGAAGTTTGGGAATAAAGTTAATAATTATGAGACAGTTTTTAATGATTATAATTTTTAGCCTGAGCTATATAAACGTAACACAAGCGGATGATATTAAAGATTTTCAAATTTCAAAAATGAATGTTAGAGATAGTTTATTAAATCACTTTGATAAAAATTCAATTATAAAAGAACTTAATTCAAAATATACTTTTTTTTACAAAAATAAAACATATGCAATAGTAACTGCAGGTAATTCAAATGAATATCCATTGAGAGTAAATACAGATATGTATGATGATGTATCAATTACAATAAAACCAAATGATAAACAATTTATAATATATGGTTTAGCTGGAAGAATTTTTTGTAAGGACGATATTAATTATTGCAAATCTAAAAAAAAAGAAATTGATAATGATTTAGATAATTTTTTTGGAAAAAATGTTGAAATACATAAAGCTGATAAAGATCATGCATTTGATAAAACTGGAAGATCAAAATCTTTTAATACTTACTATTTATTTAAGTCTGGAGATCATATTACTGTTGCTACTTATGACTGGCATCCTGAAGCCAAAAACCAAAATGGAATTTCATTTCCAGATAACACTAAAGTAATAATCACAACCAAAGAATTGGAGAAATTTTTATCTGACGTGCAATATAATTAATTTGTATAGACTGGAAAATAAAGACGGAAAATAATTTTTTTTACTTCTTTAAAACTCTTGTGTATTAATTTACTAACGGTAACAATAAAAAGAGCGACGTGCCCTCGTGGCGAAATTAGTAGACACAAAAGACTTAAAAGACCTTAAACATATCGTTTATTATCTTCGTTAACAGCTTTTTCTAATCTTGTTAAAAAATCTGGGATAGCACTTTTAACTCGGCTCCATGTTGGAATAAATGGAGCATCCATTGGATTTAAATAAAAGGCTTCACCTGCTTTTATAATATTACTAGAAAATAATTCAACTGCCTTTTCTTCAGAATGTGAGTCAAAATTCAAACCATTTATTTCAGCATCAGATCTGTATGCATCTATTAAATCTAAAGCAGATCTGTAATATGTTGCTTTTAATGATCTTAATTGTTCTTTACTAAATGAGTGCCCTTGAGTGGCAAGTTTTTTAATGAATGTTTTTATTATATCGATAGACATCCTTGATAAACCTTTGTTTTCATCATCGATAGATAAATCCTGATGCTTATGATCATAAGTATCAGCTAAATTAACTTGACAAATATTTTGAGGGGAAAAATTTCTTTGCATCTCAGATAAAATTCCAATCTCTATTCCCCAGTCTGATGAAATTCTTAATTCCGGTAAAATATTTCTTCTAAAAGAGAATTCACCAGCTAATGGATATTTAAATGATTTCATAAAATCTAAGTATTCACTTTTACCAATAGTTTTTTCTAAAGCATTTAATAATGGAAATACTAAAAGCCTTGCAACTCTTCCATTCATTTTTTTATTTGCCACCCTAGGATAGTAACCTTTACAAAATTCAAAATTGAATAATGGATTTACTACAGGATAAAATAACTTAGCTAACATTCTACGATTATATGTCTTTATATCACAATCGTGTAATGCAACCGATCTAGCACTGTTTCTTGCTATAGACATTCCAATACAGTACCAAACATTTCTACCTTTCCCATTTTCGTTTGGCGCTAGTGCTTTTGTTTGTAATTCTTTATCTAATTTTTTCATATTTGGACCATCGTTCCATAATATTGTATAGGGTGTTTTTAATTTATCAAAAAAAGCCCACGCTTGTTTAGCTTGTATTTCATCAGCCTGATCTAAACCTATTATAATATGATGCAAATAATTTGTTTTAGCTATTTCAGAAACTATTTTTGGTAATGCATCACCTTTTAATTCACTGAAAAGGCACGGTAGAATGAGTTCCATTTTTCTCTCTTTTGAAAATCTTAAAAGTTCTTCTTCAATTAGCTTCGTAGACTTTGTTTCAAAGTCGTGAAGTGTGGTAATAATACCATTCTGAAAAAAATCACTCATGATTAGCAATCTTATCTTTTTTTGTTAATTTGAACTAGAGCCAATTTAATCACATCTACCCAGCCCTCAGGTGATGGCTTATTTGAAGTTATTAGATTATCTATAAAAATTTTATCTAAAGTGAATTTGTCATTGAATACTAAACAAGGAAAATCACTTGTTTTAAGCATGTTTAAGTCATTATAATTATCTCCAACAGCAATTGTTTTCACTTTAATATTATCTTTTTTAAAAAATCTGACAAAAACTCTAAGAGCATTTGCTTTATTTACTTTATCAGTTAAATTAATAACTCTGCCACCTTCTTGTAAGTAAAGATCTTGATTTTTAATAATCTTTGATAATTCATTTTTTTCATTTTTGGTTCCTTCAAACAAAAAAGGAATAGTATATTGACGATCTAAAGCCATACTCAATTTTTTTTCTTTTAAACCAAAAATCAGGCTTTGTTTTTTTTTATCCATTTCGGATAACCATTTACATTTATTTTGTAAGTTTCTTGGAACTATATTTTTAAAAATATTTAAAAGACTAGCTTTTTCTCTACTAAGAATTAATTTTTTAGGAAAATTTGCATTCAATAAATCTAAACCATTTATAGCTGCCCCGTTTTCTGAAATAAATGGCAAACTTGATCCTAAATCGTTAATAAATTCTAAAACTTCTTTCTCTGTTTTACTTGTGTTAGGTATTATAGATATTCCTTCAGAAATTAGTTGTATTAAATAGTCTTTTATTCCGTCAAATTTAAAAGTATCTCTATGAAGAAGTGATCCATCAAGATCAGTAAATATCAAAACTTTAAATACTTTTTCCATTCAAAAAATCTATTAAATATTAAGATAAATAACAATTTTACTTATTAGATTTGTTCAATTTTAAATATTAGCATAAATACTCATGAAATTCATATACGCCCTGGAGGTGAAATCGATAGACACAAAGGACTTAAAACCCTAGGGACTCACAAATTTAATAGCCTCTATTACTCTCAGGTAGTTTCAAAACATTATCAATCCTAAATTTTTTATACATCCCTTCAATTAATATTAGAAATCAAGGCAAATTAATTTGTTTAAATAGTGGACAAACTAGAGGACAACTTTAGATTTAATAGCAAAAAAACACCATGAGACACAGTGCAGTTTGACTCTAAGCAGAAATATTTTACTTAAAGTTATGATTTCTAAAAAAATTAATAATTTTTCTAAGAACTTTATTTTGAATAAAAATTATTTAGATGGACAAAATTTAATAGAAAATTTTGTAAATAATAATTACTTTGAAAGCTTATTAATAAATTTAGCAGAGATAGATCCGTATGACCCCAAAATATC
>CESP01103061.1_pt1 | contig 16445 bp, 14 predicted proteins | sample 531211 | NCBI WGS metagenome assembly CESP01 (sample SAMEA2622074, study PRJEB7988) | marine metagenome | biome: marine biome (ENVO:00000447); feature: surface water layer (ENVO:00002042); material: "saline water (ENVO:00002010), including plankton (ENVO:xxxxxxxx)" | depth 5 m | reverse complement strand
TAAGTGATGCTGGCATGCCAGGGATTTGTGATCCAGGGGAAGATATTGCAAGAAGCGTAAAATCTGAAGGAATTGATATTATTTGTGTTCCTGGAGCATGTGCTGCAATAACGGCCCTTGTTTCAAGCGGGCTACCTTCATCTAGTTTTATATTTGAAGGCTTTCTTCCTAAAAAGAAAATTGATCGAGAAAAAATTCTTTTAGAGATAAGTAAAAATGAAAAAACAACTATAGTTTATGAATCACCAAAGCGTCTTATCAAATTGCTAAAGGAATTACTTGAAACTTGTGGAGGAGATCGAGAAATTATGGTAGCTAGAGAATTAACAAAGAAATTTGAAGAACATGTTGGTAACAATATTAATAATGTTATTGATTTTTTCAAAGATAAGGATATTGTCGGCGAAATAACAATCGTTATAAAAGGTATAAGAAAAACAGATTCCATTTCTAATAAAACAATTATTAAAAAAGATCTCTGTGATTTAATAAATGCCGGTCTAAGTTTGTCAGCGGCATCAAAGTACTTGGCGAAGAAAAATGGTCTAAAGAAAAGCGAAGTTTATAATTTGATTTAAAATTAAAATAAAATATTAATTTATATGAGCTTTTTTATTAAAAAATTATTCTTCACAGTAATTTTCAATTCTTGTTTATTTATACTTTTGTTTATTGGTATACAAAATAGTTCAAACAAACGCAAAGTAGACTTATTGATAAACGAGACTATTGAACTTCCAATAAGTTTTGTAATCGGTTCTAGTTTTATATTAGGTTCTATTTTAGGGAGCTTTGTTAATTTTAATATTAGTAATGAATAAAAAATAGTTCAAAGAGCTATTAGATTTTTAGGGCAAACTATTCTTGAAATGCCCTTAGCAATAAGACTAGATGATGCGATTCTAAATACATCAGTGTTTGAGACTTTAAGTACCTTTTGCTCTTTATTACAAGATCTTTTAGCAAGATTTAATTCAAAAAATATTTCTATAACTTTTCTACTCAAATCATCTTGAGGTAAAAATTGCCATTCAGGAAAATCTTTTAGTAGTTTTATTTCTAATTCAATTTTCTTATCTACAACCATGTAAACAACTTTAGGGAGATTTATTTCGTTAATAGGAACTGAAGATAATTCCTTTCGAGAAGAATCATCTATTTCATAATCTATAGGCGCAATTTCAAAGAAAGAATCAATTGGAGCATAGTTTGCAGCAGTTATATTCACATCTTTAACTTTGGAATTAATTGAATCATTAATTAAATCCTTATTATCAAATTTCAATTCTTGTAAATCATTATTTTGTTTTTTTCTGGATTTTACTTCTAGAGATTTATTTATATTTAAAAAATCCTTATATATAGAATCTCCAAGACTTTTCTTTAAATTTCTTATGATTGTGGGAACTGTACAATTATACTTTTCTGATAACACATTAATAGCTATACCAGATATAAAACTTTTAACCATTTCTTTTTTTTGACTTTCAGAAACTTTCTTTGGCAAAATTTTTAAATTAAATTTTATTTTATAGTTTATATTAGCTAAAAGTATTTATAGATAGATTTAAAAATTTTATAATAATACATTATTTATTTAATAATTCATATCTTTATCTACATTATGAATTTATAATGCTTTATAAAAATAGTTTTGAAAAAAATAAATCAAAAATTAATTTCTGATTTCAGTTTGATACCAGTACTTCTTTCAGGCGGAAGTGGTTCAAGGCTTTGGCCTTTATCTCGCTCAAGCTATCCGAAACAATACTTAATTCTTGATAAAAGAAATAAATTTTCACTCTTGCAAAATACATATTTAAGATTAAAGGGACTTAAAGATTTACAAGATCCCATAATAATCACTAATGAGAAGCAGAGATTCATCGTAGCTGAACAAATGAGGGATATTAATATCAAGCCAAAATCTATTCTTCTTGAACCCATAGGACGAAATACTGGGCCTGCAATAACTTTGGCAGCTTTAAAAGCTTTAGAAGATTATAAGGATCCTTTACTACTTGTCCTTTCATCTGATCATAAAATTGAGGATGAAGAGCAGTTTAGGGAAGTAATTAAAATTGGGATTTCTGAAGCTAATAAGGGTAGACTAGTATCTTTTGGAGTTGTTCCTAATAGACCAGAAACAGGTTATGGTTATATAGAATGTTTTGAAGGAGTCAGGGTTGAAAATAAACCTAGTAAAATTAAAAAATTTATTGAAAAACCAGATCTTGAATTAGCAACCAAACTTATAAAAAATAAAAATTATCTTTGGAACAGCGGAATTTTTTTGTTTAAAGCATCAATATTTTTAAATGAACTAAAAAAATTTGAACCCAAAATAATTGAAATATGCACTCAATCTCTTAAAAAAGGTATTCAAGACTTAGATTTTTTTAGAATAGATGAAAAGATTTTCAATGAATGTCCAAATCTACCAGTTGATATTGCTTTAATGGAAAAAACTAATTTAGGTAGTGTAGTGTCTCTTAATGCAGGTTGGGATGATATTGGGAGTTGGGATTCTATATGGAAAAATTCTATAAAAGACAAAAATGGAAATGCTATTAAGGGTAAGGTCCTTATTGATGATTCAAAAAATTGTTACTTACGGAGTGAGGAGAGATTAATAGTTGGAATAAACTTAAATAACCTAATAGTGATAGAGACAAATGATGCTATTTTAGTTTCTGATAAAAATGCCACTCAAAAAGTAAAGAAAATTGTCCAATTAATGCACGAAAAGAATTTTGAGGAAGGTAAAAATAATAAAAAAGATTATAGACCATGGGGATGCTTCACAAGTATTGAGAAGGGATGTTCATGGCAAGTCAAAAGATTAGAGATAAATCCACAAGCTTCGATTTCTCTCCAAAAACATCATCATAGGTCTGAACATTGGATTATTGTTAAAGGCACAGCAAAAGTTGAGATTAATGGAGAAGTATCATTTCTAGAAAGTAATGAAAGTACATATATACCAAAAGGTACTATGCATCGACTCTCAAATCCCTCGGATAAACCTCTTGTTTTAATTGAAGTTCAAAGTGGTTCTTATCTTGGTGAAGATGATATCGTGAGATTTGAGGATGATTATGGACGTAAAAATTATTGATTTTCTTTTTACTAATTAACCATAATTGATAATTATGTTTTTTTATGATTTTATAATTGATAGACCTTACAACTCTGTATTAATATTAAAAATAAGCTTCCTTAGCTCAGCTGGATAGAGCAACTGCCTTCTAAGCAGTGGGCCGCAGGTTCGAATCCTGCAGGAAGCGTAATGTTTATTAATTAAGTTCAACTAATCGATGTTTTCAAAGTTTTAATTTTATTAATTTAAATCCTTATAAAAAAGAAATTAAGATAATATTAAATCAATAAGTAGATGTTACCAAATATATTTTGCTCAATAAAAATAAAAAGAAGAAAAATATCTTAATCGTTGCTAATTGCTGTTGGTACATATACAATTACAGACTTGATCTTGTAAATATCCTAAAACAGTCAAATCAAATAATATTGCTTGCGTCTAAAGATTTATATACTGATTTGTTATACAAAAATATTGATATTTATGAAGAATGGAATCTTAAAAGAGGCTCAATTAATCCTTTAAGAGAATTAAGATCTATATTTCAAGTTATAGCGATCATTAATAAATACCAACCAGATATTATCCACAATTTCACTATTAAGTCTTGTCTTTATGGTTCAATAGCAGGAGCAATTACAAAAAAAAATAAAATTATAAATCATTTTACAGGAATTGGTCCTTCTTTTTATGGTTATACAAAATCTATAAGAATTATAAATAAATTACTAATTCCGATTTATAAAATCCTCTTCAACAAAAAAACTACTAAGAATATTTTTCATAACTTAAGCGATAAAAACAAATTTATGTTCTTGAATTTAGCAAATAGACATAATTCATATTTGATTGAAGGTTCGGGAGTGGATACCAGTAAATTCAAACCAATCAAAATTAAAACAAAGTTTAATAGCCCAATTAAAATACTTTTTCCAGCAAGAATAATAAAAGAAAAGGGTATTAAAGAACTTTTAAAAGCTTGCTCTTTTTTGTGGAAAGAAAAATATTCTTTCTTATTGGAGATTGCAGGCTCGATTGATGAAGAAAATATTAGCTCCTTATCTAGAGAAGAAATGCAAATTCTTCTTCAAAATAAAAATATCAGATTATTAGGTAAGTCAAACAAAATTCTGGAAATATATGAAGGATGTGATTTTGTGATTTTGCCCTCATATAGAGAGGGTTTGTCAATGTCTTTACTTGAAGCTGGATCTATGGGTCTTCCAATAATTACTACTGATGTACCAGGATGTAGAGAAATAATAGACCATAATATAAACGGAATTTTAATAAAATCAAAATGTGAAGATGAATTAAAAAAAGCTATTATTTTTTATCTAGATAATCCCTTAATAGCAATAGAATATGGAAAGAGACTCAGATCAAAAGTAATCAAAAGATTTAATAAAAAAACTATCAACAAAGAAATTATAGAAATATATAATTCTTTTTAAAATTGGCATTTTATTTTTTTTCTTTTATCTTTCTTCTAATTCCAGCAATTCATGAGATTGAGCATTATCCAAAAATTAAAAGTAATAAAATATTCTATTTAACTCCTCTCCTGCTATTTTTTATTGGCTTTAGAGATCAAATAGGATGTGACTGGGCAAGTAATTTGAGGAATTTCAACTATTATTCAGATTTAAATTTTTTGGATTATTTATATCAGAATACCAATTTTGAGAAGTTTTTATATGAGCAGGAAATAGGTTATGCATTTATTAATATATTTATTGGTTTGTTCACTAAATCATTCTATATTTTCAATTTTTTTCTTTCATGCATATTTACAATTCCATTAATTTACTTTTGTTCTAAATTAAAAAGACCTTTTTTAACTTTGCTCATATCATTCCCATACTATATAACTATTATTGGTATGGGTCCTCTTAAACAATCACTTGCGATATCATTTCTATTATTAGCTTTCCACGAATTACAATCAAATAACATATTTAAATATTTTTTATTAAATTCTATATCAATATTATTTCATAGGTCATCAATTATATTTATTCTGCTTCCTTTATTAGTCAAGGATAAATTAAGAAACTCAAAAATTATTTCAAATAAATTTTTCTATCTAAGTCTATTTGTTTTCTTATTAATTTCTATTTTTATTCAGAAGGAATCTTTTTCAAGATTAATTATTGGTTATTTTGTAATAAGACCACAAGATCACTTTTTAAATACGATTTATCTTTGGACTCTTGTTAGTTATCCATCAATTATCTATCTATTTTTTAAAAATAAATTTAAAAGCCTTAATTTAAAAAATAATATGTGGGAAATATTGTCGATATCCTCAATTTTTATAATATTAGGAACTTTTATTAATAGTACAATTACATTGAGATTGATTCTATATTTTTATCCGTTGAAATTGTTTTTGATATCTAATATTCCTGATTTAAAAATACTTAATATAGGAAAAAAAAATATGAGTTATTTGCTTATATTTTTTTCTATTTTTCAACTAACTACTTGGTTAGCATTTGCGAATCACGCCTATTGTTGGGTGCCATATAAAAATATTATTTTTAGTTCTTAGCCTAATGATTCTCCATAGTCTGCAATTGTCATTTTAATACCTTCTTTAAAATCAATACTTGGTCTCCAACCAAGATCTGTTAATAATCCAATATCTAATCTTTTTTTAGATGTTCCATTTGGTTTAGATATATCCCATTTTATTTCTCCCTCATATTTTAACTCTTTTGTTATTAACAGAGCCAAATCCCTTATAGATATTTCTTCAGATGTTCCAACATTAATATGAATAAAATCAGAATATCCTTTTTTAGTATTAACAATTAATTCTTTATTGACATTCTCTAAGGTAAACAATGCAGCATCACCTAAGTCATCAGAATGTAAAAATTCTCTATAAGGAGAGCCATCTCCCCAACAAACAACTTGACTCGAGTTATTTTTTTTTGCCTCATAAAATTTTCTGATCAAAGCAGGGAGGACATGCGCAGTCTCTAAATTATAGTTATCACCTGGACCATATAGGTTTGTAGGCATTAGACATATAGCATCAAATCCATATTGTTTATTTAATGCATGACATAATTTTATTCCTGCAATCTTTGCTACGGCATAAAATTCATTAGTCTTTTCAAGATTTCCTTCTAGAAGATATTCTTCCTTAATAGGTTGTTTTGAAAGTTTGGGGTATATACAACTACTTCCCAAAAATAAGAATCTTTTAACTTTATAAGTCCAAGCACATTCAATCAAATTAGTTTGAATCTTTAAATTTCTAAGAATAAAATCTGCGGGGTAGTTGTAGTTTGCCATTATACCTCCAACTTTTGCGGCAGCCAAAATAATGACGTCAGGTTTTTCATTATTTATATAGGTATCAACCTGCCTAAAATCTTCAAGGTCTAATTGATCTCTACCAAAATAAATAATATTTCTATATCCTCTTTTTTTTAAAGCTCTTAAAATAGCACTTCCTGCCATTCCATTGTGACCTGCGAGCAATATCTTATCTTCTTTTTTTATTAGATTTTTCAAAATAAATTTAAAAGCATATTTTTCATTTTAATTTCGCCTCATTTCTACATATTTTTAAATCATTTTCTACCATTTCATTAATTAATTCCTCAAGGGAAGAAACTGGAGTCCAGCCCAAAAGATTTTTTGCTTTTGTAGAGTCTCCAAGAAGCTCTTCTACTTCTTTTGGTCTGAAATATCTTTTGTCGACTTTCACGACAATTTCTTTAGTGTCTGCTCTTCTTCCTTTCTCATTCTCTCCTTCACCCTCCCAAATAATCGCACAATCAGAGGGATTCTTATTCCAACCAAGCTTTTTAGCTGTTAACTCCACAAATGTTTTTATACTTTCCTGTCTACCGGTAGATATGACAAAATCTCTGGGTTCATCTTGCTGTAACATTCTCCACTGCATTTCAACATAGTCTTTTGCATGTCCCCAATCTCTTAATGCTTCAAGATTACCTAAATAAAGGCATTTATCTAGACCACAATCAATTCTTGATAATCCTCTTGTTATTTTTCTTGTAACAAATGTCTCTCCTCTTCTTGGGCTTTCATGATTAAAAAGTATTCCATTACAAGCAAATAAGCCATAAGATTCTCTATAATTTACTGTTATCCAGTGGGCATACATTTTGGCTACACCGTATGGACTACAAGGATGAAATGGTGTAGCTTCTGTCTGTGGAGATTGACTTACTTTTCCAAATAACTCACTAGTACTAGCCTGATAAATCCTACACTTATCTTTAAGACCTAGTGATCTAACGGCCTCAAGGATTCTCAAAGTTCCTATTGCGTCACAATTAGCTGTATATTCTGGGCTTTCAAAACTTACAGCAACATGGCTTTGCGCTGCTAAATTATAAATTTCATCAGGTTTTACTAATTGTATAATTCTTAAAATACTTGAGCTATCAGTTAGATCACCATAGTGCAATATGAACTTCTGATTTTTTGCATGGGGATCTTCATATAAATGATCAATTCTCGCAGTATTAAAGCTACTAGATCTTCTCTTAATTCCATGAACCTCGTAACCTTTTTTTAGTAAAAATTCAGATAAATAACTACCATCTTGACCAGTAACGCCTGTGATCAAAGCTTTTTTAAGATTTGATTCTTTCATAAAATAAAAGATGATAATAAATTACTTTACCTTAAAATATAACTATATATTAATTCAGCGATTTACACATTCATATATTTTTTTAGACCATAATTCATGTCCCTTATTACTAAGATGTACTCCATCAACATATAAATCTGGTGAATAATCATCTTTTAAAAAATTAAATAAGTTACATTTTCTATTAATATTTTTACTATTTAAACTCAGTAGTAAATCATTATAAATATTTATTTCTTTATTACTATTAACACCGTTAAACCACACTTTAGGAGGGGTAACTATAACGTCTACAGGATATTTAGAATTTTCAATATATAAATTAAGTTCCTTCCAAGCTTGCTTTCTTACCAAAATTGATTTTTTATTTTGATTTTTCTCAAATTCTTCAATATTTTTAATTTTATTTTTAATTTGCAAACTAGGTAAAAAATACTTCAAAAAAATAAATTTAGATACTTCATTAATACCCTTAGGGTGCTTTGGAGGACTAGACCAAAAAGGTGTGTCAGTTAGAGATTTTAAATTCCTTCTCTCATCTCCCGGTAATATAATTAATATAAATTTTTCAGGAATAATCTTTGAATAAATCTCAAAATTAGAAATGAATCTTCCCATATTCATTGTTCCCCAGGCATTAATGCCATTGTTCAAACAGATATTATTATTATCAATTATTTGACAGTACTTACTCGAAAAAATATCTTGGTCATCAATATAAGATCCTCCATATGTAACACTATCTCCCACGAAAACTATAAATTTAGATTTAGAGGAAATCCTTACCGCTGGATTAATTCTAAAACCTTCTTCATTACTTGTTACTTTCGCATTTTTCCTCCTTTTCTTAGATTGATTTGGCTTTAGTCTATAGCCTACAAGTGGATCAGGTTCATATACTAATGGATTCCCTAAACCTAAGTACCATGCCAAGCACTCCACTAGGAATATGCTAAAAATAATAGAAAATGAAATTAAAGAAAAGCCTAAAAATTTTTCTTTTAAACTCATAAATTAAAGATTAAATATTTTTTTTTTAAATCTATTCTATTCAATACTTTTAGTTTTATTATTTTTTATTTTAATACGAAAATATCAAAAATTTTTCATAATGAAAAATAATTAACTAAATTGATCAAAAATTTATTTAATGATTCGATTAGAGAAACAATCAAGTGTTAAAATTGCTGGATTAAAATTATTTTAATTTTAAAAATTTATGAGAATCATAATAACTGGTATAGCTGGATTTATTGGATACCATTTAGCGAAAAGATGTTTAGAGGATAAATATGAAGTATGTGGGATAGATAATATTAATAATTATTATGATGTTAATCTAAAAAAAGCAAGAATTAAAGATCTTGAATCTATTCGTAAACAGATTAATGCAAGATTTGAATTTCATCATGAAAATATCGAAAATTTTGAAAAGATAGGGGATATATTTAGAGGATTCAAACCAGATTGTGTTATTCATCTAGCTGGTCAAGCAGGGGTAAGGTATTCAATTGAAAACCCAATGGCCTACATTAGCTCAAATCTAGTTGGTTTCTCTAATATCATAGAAATCTCCAATCATAGTAAGGTTACTAATTTCATTTATGCAAGTAGTAGTTCAGTTTACGGTGGGAATGAGAATTTACCATTCAAAGAGAATGCAGAAGTAGCACATCCAGTAAGTCTTTATGCAGCCACTAAAAGATCAAATGAATTAATTGCACACACATATAGTCATCTTTATGGCCTGCCTTGTACAGGATTACGATTCTTCACAGTTTATGGACCATGGGGAAGACCAGACATGGCTTTGTTTTTATTTACTAAGTCAATCCTTAATAAAGAAGCGATAAAGATATTCAATAATGGGGATATGCTTAGAGATTTTACCTATATTGACGATATTACTGAAAGTATTATGAGGTTAATAAAAAAACCTGCGGAATCTGACAAAGAATTTGATAAAAAAAATCCAAACCCTTCAACCAGTTGGGCTCCTAATAGAATATTTAATATAGGGAATTCAAACCCAACCCAACTCATGAAATATATTACAGAAATTGAAACCTATTTAAATATAGATTCTATTAAAGAGTTTCATCCATTACAACCAGGTGATGTTAAATCAACATCTTCAGATAATACAAAACTTGAAAAATGGATAGATTTTAAACCTAATACTTCTATAAAAGATGGAGTCAGAAGGTTTATTGATTGGTATTTAAATTTTTATAACATTAATATTGATATTAATTTATAAAGAAATGAATTTAAATTCAGTAGAAAATTGCTCTATATCTATTGTAGGAATCGGATATGTTGGATTGCCTCTCGCTATTGAATTTGCTAAGAAAAATATTTGCAAAGTTACGGGTAAAGTATTAGAAAGAAAAGTTATAGGTTTTGATATAAATTCAAAAAGAATTAAAGAACTTAAAAATAATATTGATTCAACTAACCAATTAAATCATGAGGAGATTAAAATTCTGAGAAAAATAAGATTTATTGAAAATCCTAAAGATATCATAGATTCTGATGTCTTTATAATAACTGTTCCTACTCCAATTAATAATAAAAAAAATCCTAATCTTAGGAACTTAAATAGTGCCACAAAAACAATTGCTAAAGCAATCAAAAAAAGAACTAACAAAACTATTCCCGTAATAATATATGAAAGCACCGTTTATCCAGGAGCTACTGAAGAAATAAGCATCCCAACACTAGAAAAAATATCTGGATTGAAATGTAATAAAGATTTTCTAGTCGGATATAGTCCCGAAAGAGTTAATCCTGGTGATTTTGAAAGAAAAATCCCTCAAATAACTAAAGTAACAAGTGGATCTAATGTTATTTGTGCCAATTATATTGATAATTTATATAGAACAATAATAAAAGTAGGGACATTTAAAGCTTCTAGTATTAAAGTAGCTGAAGCTTCAAAGGTAATTGAAAATACACAAAGAGATTTAAATATAGCTTTAGTAAATGAACTTTCTATTATCTTTAGCAAAATGAATCTAGATACTTTAGAAATAATTGAGGTTGCATCTTCTAAATGGAATTTTCACAAATTTACTCCTGGCTTAGTTGGAGGCCATTGTATCGGAGTAGATCCATATTACTTAAAATGGAAAGCTAAAAATCTAGGACATACTCCAGAAATCCTTCTGGCTGGGCGGAAAGTCAATGAAAATATGTACAAATTCATATTAAAAAAAATAATTATAAATTTAAAAAAAAACAAAGTTAATATCAAAGAATCTTCATTATTAGTTTTAGGTTATTCATACAAAGAAAATTGCCCTGACATAAGGAATAGCAAAGTAATTAATTTATGCAAAGAAGGAATTAAAAAGGGTATTTTAATAACAATTTATGACCCAATCGCTAATAAAAATTACCTAGAAAAAAATATACTTGATAAATCAATTAATGAGTTTCCACATGGTAAAAAGTTTGATGCGATTTTGATTGCTGTATCTCATGATGTATTTAAAAATATTCCTTTGAGTGAATATAGATCAATTTTGAAAAAGAAAGGATTTATTTTTGATTTGAAAGGAATTTTAAATCAAAGCGAAGAAATTATTAGACCTTAAAAAGAAGATTAAATTCAATAATTCAAAATTAGATTATTTATTATCTTCAGATAACTTTGATATTGAAATTTTTTTATAAATATTTCATTATTAGAAAAAATAGAATTTCTAACCTTATAACTTTTAAAGTTAAGGTCATTAATAACTTTTTTCAAAATTTTATAAATACTTTTACAATCTGAAGAACAAATATATGGATAATTAGAAGCTAACAAATCAGATATTGCTCCCACATTTGTTGTAATAAATGGCAATCCTATAGCTAAGCATTCTAAAAGAACCATTGGCATTCCTTCGTTTTTACTGGCAGAGATCAAAAAATCATATTTACTTAAAACTTCCAATCTATTTTGATAGCTTATTAAACCTTTATATTCAATCTGATTTTTGATCTCTAAAAAAGTCTCAAAACGCATTCCGTAAATATCAATTTTAATTATATTTTTAGAAAAATCTTCATTAATTCTCTTTATGGCATCAATAATTTGATGAATACCCTTCTGAGACTGTATATTTCCAAAATAAACAAATTTATATTGAGGTTTTTTAGTTAAATAAAAATTATTTATTCTTTTTTTAAAAATTATTTTACTTTTTTCTGTATCTTTTTTATTTAATGCATTTGGTATTGTAAGAAACTTCTTATTTGATTTGTTTTGAAAAAATTCCCTACTAAACTTATCTGATAAAAATATAATTTTATCTGAAAATATAAATATCAAATCTATTAAGGATCTTCTAAAAATAGAATCAATATAATTAAGATAAAGATCTCCTCTATGAATATAGATAATCAATCTTTGACTTTTTAATTTTAGTAAAAATGCAATCGTGATTGTTTTCAAAAGACCAACGTTGCTTTGGGATAAAGTTATAAATGATAAATCTTGTTTGTTAGATTTAATGATATTGAACATTAACTTTATAAAATCTTTTATATATAATCTTCTTTTTATAATTTCATCCAGTCGATTATAATCTTTAGAACGCGGCTCTCTTAATAATGAAACTTTGAAATCCATCGAATAAAAAACTTCTTTCAAAAGATTATTTATATAAGCAATTCCTGTAGTACTTTCATCTAGAAACTCACCATAGATAATAATTCTTTTCATCAAATCTAATAATTAATTTTGTTGGCAAAGTATTTATTAAACTTTTATACATTAATAGTATAATTTAAATTGATAAAAAAAAATTTTAAATATTACTATAAAAACCCAAATAATTATAAAAATATGAAAGCAAAAGAAAAGATCCAAAAAATAACCTTTTTATTTATAGTTCCTACACTTAACTCATTCAATGAACTACCAAAACTAATTGAGTCTATAATGGAACAAGAATATAAAGATTGGAAAATTATATTTGTAGATGGTAAATCTTTAGAAATTCATAAAACTTGGCTTAAACAGTACTGTACTAAAGACCAAAGATTAATTAATATCGATCAAGAAGAAAATGCACAAGGAATTTATAATGCAATGAATTTGGGATTAAAATTTGCAATAAATAATTATTGGACATTTTTTATTGGTTCAGATGACTGGCTTTATTCAAGCAATTCACTAAAAGAGATAGCAAAAAATATAAAAATAAATAAAGAAAATAATTTAAGTCTTGTCATTACAAACGGAAATATTATTAATATTAAATCTAAAAAAATTATAAGAAGAAATAAAGTACCGTCATATAATTTAATTAACAGAAAAATTTTTTCTAAATTACTTTTTAGAGGCTATGTTCCTGCACATCAGACAGTATGTTTTTCTTCAAATATTTTAAAAAATATTGAAGAATATTCTGAAGATTTTTTATTAGCATCTGATCTAGATATGTTTTTAAGACTATCATTTTCAAAAAGTTTAGGTAATATTTTATTTATAAATAAAACTTGTTTTAATATTGGTGCTGGAGGAATAAGCTCTAGGAAAACTTTTAGAAGATTTAAAGAAGTTATTAAAATTTATTTAAATTATTATAAATTAAAATTTATAGTTCCATTGTTTTTAAGATATTTTAAAAAATTAATATCTAGATTTATAAATTCTATCTGATGAACCTATTAAAATTATCTAGAATTAAATGTGTTTTAGTTACAGGTGGCCTTGGATATATAGGGATTCATACTTCTATAAGTTTGATAGAAAATGGTTATAAATTAATAATTGTAGATTCTTTACAAAATTGCACTTTAGATAATCTAACAAGATTAAAAAAATTAGCCTCTAAAAATAAATCTTTTGATTTCAAGAATTTACTATTTTATAAAGGAGATGTTAGAGACCAAAAATTCCTAAGGAGAGTATTCCAGGAGGCAATAGAGAATGGGAATAAGATAGATTATGTAATTCATTTTGCTGGTTTAAAATCAATTTCTGAATCAATAATTAAACCTAATCTTTACTTTGACGTGAACGTTAATGGGACTAAAAAGTTGCTAAGTATAATGGAAGAAAATAATTGTAGAAATCTTGTTTTCAGTAGTAGTGCTTCTGTATATAGTAAAGATGTAAAATCCCCTTTAACTGAGAATTCAAAAGTACTACCAGAGAATCCATATGGAGATACGAAATTAAAAGTCGAAAATATTCTAGAACAAACTTTTCAATCATCAATTGAAAAGTGGCAAATTATTTGTTTAAGGTACTTTAATCCCATTGGAGCACATGAATCAGGATTAATTGGAGAGAATACCGGACAATCTACAAGTAATTTATTCCCTCTACTTTGTGAAGTAGCTGCCAAAAAGAGAAAAATCTTATTTATATATGGAAGAGATTGGGAAACGCCAGATGGCACCGGCATAAGAGATTATATTCATGTAATGGATTTAGCTGAAGGACACATAGCAGCAATTAAATACTTTGAAAAAAATAAAACTGAAAAGATTTGTGAAATTCTAAACTTAGGAACAGGTAAAGGAACGAGTGTTTTTGAATTAATAACACTTTTTCAAAAAGTTAATAATATTAAAATTGATTTCATTTTTACAGATAGAAGGGAAGGAGATAAAGCAATAATTTACGCAAATCCAGCAAAAGCCAAAAAAATTCTTAGTTGGAGACCAACTAGAAATTTAAAAAGAATGTGTATAGATGGATGGAAATGGCAACAAAAAATAATGCAAAGTTTTTAAAAAAGATAAAGTTTCTAATAAAAAATTATTTTAAGATTAAATTTCAGCTAACATCCTATTTATTTTTTCACCATTTTGATTAAAAAATAAGGACTTTTTAAATAAAAAGATTTTTATTAATTAATTTTCAATTTCATCAACATATCAGCTAAGTTAATATATCTCTTAGATGTATATTTAATATCATAAGATTTATTAGGTTTTTTATTAGGTTCTATCTTCCAAACATCAATTATTCTTTCTTTAAAAAGAAGACTAGGGAAATCTACTTTTTTGGCAAAATTTATTCCTTCTAGGTTATGCGGAAGATCTTTTGGGAATTCATCAACTATAAATGAACCTTTATTTGCTATTTCAGGAGTTCCGCCAAAATTTGAACAAATTATTGGTATACCATCAAAAACAGCATTAACAACTATATTTGGACACCAATCATACCTATCAAAATGTATTAATGAAATTGAATTAGAAATAATATATCTTGCTATATTAGGATTTATCATTCCCAAATATAATATCCGCCTATTTTTAAACTTCATCTTTTCAGGGACATTAGATAATACAATCAAATTTCCAATATCAAAGTTATTAAATTCATTTATTACTTCTTGAATTCGCTTCCTTGAGGTATACCTACCAGCAACTACAAAGTATTTTTTTTTAAAATAAGTATTTATATTATTCTGAATATTAAGTGATAACTCTGATATTGGTAGATCCTTATTTGCTCCATTAATAATAACTTCACCACTTGGTAAAGAACCATAAATATCAGTGAAACAATTTTTACAAAAAGAGCTTTGATAAATAAGATAAGAACTCCTTTCTATTAATTTAAGAGTATTTTTTTCTATATCTTTTTTTTTATAATTATTATCAGAATCAATGCCAATACCATCTAATCTTAATAAAACCTGCCTCTTAGGTTTGAGGGGAATATAATGCCAAATTTTAGAATAAAATCCAAAATTTAAAAGGTGTATATTAGAACTTAATAAGTTTGGAGTTATCTTTGCTAATTTATTTTCTTCAATCGAAATTAACAATTCACTTAAAAAGTTTTGTGGGCCAGATATACCTTTATTTATAAAAGTTTTACTTTCAATTAATTCAGAAAAATGAGGAAATTGTTTTCTTAATTTTTTTAATTTGTATAATATATATGTTCTTACATCTGCAGATATAATCATATTAACCTTTATATAATTTTAATTATCCTTTCAGGTACTATAGATGTACTATCTTCTTTATTTTATTAATAATTAATTTTTCCAACAATTTTTTACATCCTAATATTTATTCATAGGTAAATTTTTTAATAGAAAATACATAAATTAACAGAAAAGATTTATTGATTTTTATGATTTTTTTTTCCAACAACTATTTCTCATTATATATCCTCAATATAAAAATTTTTAGTAACTTCACAACATTTCTCTTTATAGTAAAAATTTAAAGTTAAAAGAATTAATAAACCTTTATATTTGGTTTTATATTTTTTCAAGAGGCAAACTATCTTCTATTAAAATCTAGATTTTGGCAGTTCTCAATAGGAATAATAGCTGCTTTTATATTATTTGAATTCAAGAATCGCAATCAATATTTACACTGTTAAATAACAAAAATTTGATTTATTATAATAGTAATTAAATTAATAAAATTTGAATTTTCTTAGATATACTTGATAATTTATTTGTATGTTCTCATATATATTATTATTTTTTTCTGCGGTAATATTTTTATCTAAGGGAGGTAATTTAAAAATTGAAAAAAAATTATATAGTCTTCTTACTACATCTGCCTTATTTTCTTATTCAATATTAGGGATTATTTCAATTATATTAATAAGTTTAAATAAAAGCCGATTTCCTATAATAACTTTATCAATTATTATTTTCTTTCTCACTATTTTCTTTAATAAGAATTATTTAAAAGAATATTTAAAAATAAAAAATTTTTTATTACTAG
>CESP01060570.1_pt1 | contig 16528 bp, 11 predicted proteins | sample 531211 | NCBI WGS metagenome assembly CESP01 (sample SAMEA2622074, study PRJEB7988) | marine metagenome | biome: marine biome (ENVO:00000447); feature: surface water layer (ENVO:00002042); material: "saline water (ENVO:00002010), including plankton (ENVO:xxxxxxxx)" | depth 5 m | reverse complement strand
TGGTGGAGGGGGAGGTTGTGGCGGTGGAGGTTGTGGAGGTGGAGGGGATTAATTAATAAACCTCAAATTTTATCTTCTCATTTTCGAGCAAATAATAACAAAATTTAAACAGGGATCTTTATGGAAATACTCATTATCATAGGAATAGTTATTTTAGTAGTAGTATATTTTCGAGGTTGGTTTTATCGCGGTGATGATGACGGTGGTGATGGTGGAGGAGGTGGTTGGTTTGGTGGCGGTGGTGATGGCGGTGGTGATGGCGGTGGGGGTTGTGGAGGCGGAGGGGATTAATTGATGAACCCCAAACTTTGTCTTTTCATTTTCGCACAAATAATTTTTTGGACATCATGTGGCATTGAAAACCAGTCAGAATCGGATGTTCCAGACACCGCGAATCTTGCCACCGAGAAACTCTTAACGAGTGATAAATCTGTTGTTATTTCGCAATGGGTTTCTGGCGATATCCCCCTGCTTGAAGTTGAGGTGAAATATATTGGTAAATCTCCAAAATTACCCTTTGATGGATCCTTGCCGTCTTATGATTGGAGCGAAAGGGACACCGATTTTTATGATATTACAATCAAAAACCTAACGGAGGTACCTATTTATTTGGAAAAAACCAAGAACATCTTTCAATTCGGTGAAAACAGCGATTTCTATGATGAAAATTATATTTTGCATAGATTTGGTAGCTCAATGATTCCACCAAAGAGTAGCATAACCCGGGAGAATAGTTGGATTTGGGCGAAGGGAGAACACAACAAAATGGAAAGATTTTTCTGGGCATCCATAGATTTGGATAGTGCGTCAACAAGCTCTAATTTATCTGGTTTGATAGAGGAAACTGTAGGAAAATATGAATTTCAATTCATTGTTAGAACTTACTACAACCGCTAACTGTTAAATATCATTTTTCTTGGAAGCATCTTCAGCTTCCCGATCGAGTCTCTGTACCTCAGCAAAGACATTACTGCCTACAATTCCAATGAATGCTGCGGTCAATCCCACTCCAACCACCATGACGAATTGTGCAAAAACTTTTCCTTCCATGGTACTTGGAACTGCGTCTCCGTAACCGACCGACATCAATGTAACGATAGTCCACCAAATTGAATCAAATAAAGTGCCGAATTTTTCGGGTTGTTCATATCTTTCAATTTCCCTAATTCCAACCGCACTGAATAGTACAAAAATAAAAACAATCAGAAGCATTCCGGCTAAATATCGCCTGGAACCAAGTAAGGCGTGCACAAAAATTCGCATGGCATGACTATATCGGTACAATTTCAGAAGTCGGAGGATTCTCATCGATCTTATCAGTCCAAGCCAATTGACAGGTGCAATGAAACCGACCCAGAATGGAAATACTGCGATCAAATCAATGGTTCCGAGCACACTGCGGGGATATTTGCTTCCCTCTTTTTTCCATCGGAAAAAGTATTCAATCGTCAAAATTAGTGCAGCAACTCGTTCCATCCATAACCAAATTGGATGACCTTCCAAACTATGTTCCGTTCCCGCGTATTCAACTTCGAGGATATATGCAAAAACACTTACAACTACAATTATGGCAATAAATGCTTCAACAGGTCTGGAAAAAGTAAACTGATTTTTCACAAGCAATGGGAATATTTTTTGGTCGAAGCTGCCAATGGCTTCGAAAATCTTGCATAAAATCAATCAATCAGCATTTCCTTTGCTGATTTCCCCTGTGGGATCATCGGAAGAACATGTTCCGTGTAAGGAACAATTATTTCAAGAAGATAGGGCTCGTCTGTTTCAAGCATTTCCCGCATGGCATCCCGAAGGTCCTCGCGCTTGGATACCCTCCGTGCTTTTACCCCAAAACCTTCACATATCTTAATGTAATCCGGATAAATAGCTTCCAGATTATCTGGTCCACCAATGTTTTCAGGGTCGCACAAAATAGTGTGTCCACGAACGGATTCGTAAAATCGATCTTCCCATTGTACCACCATTCCAAGATGTTGGTTATTTAAAAGAAGGCACTTGGCGTTGATCTTTTCGATTTTGGCAGTGGCAAGTTCTTGCACATTCATCAAAAAGGATCCATCCCCATCAATATCAATCACTTCCTTGTCCGGACGGGCTACTTTTGCCCCCACCGCAGCGGGATAACCAAATCCCATGGTACCAAGACCAAGGGATGAGATGTAAGTACGGGGCTCTTTGAATTGGTAATACTGAGCTGCCCACATCTGATGTTGTCCAACTCCGGTAGTGATGATAGCTTCCCCTTTGGACTCCTGATAAAGAACATCCACGGCTTCTTGGGAGGTTATATGCTTTCCTTTGGTGAATTTAAAGGGATGTTCATTTTTCCATCCTTTGATGGTGGACATCCATTCGTAAAGGTCAGGCTTTTCGAAGCCTCTTTCTTTGACCAGTTGAGACATACGCTTCAGGGCATATTTAATATCCGAGCGAATGGGAAAATGAGCGTGCACATTCTTGTTGTGTTCCGACTTATCGACATCGAAGTGAATCACATATGCATCCGGTGCGTATTTGGCAACGACTCCGGTAATTCGATCATCAAAGCGGGCACCTGCACATAGCAATAAGTCGCTTTCGCAAACCGCCCAGTTTCCTGCTACGGTTCCATGCATACCGTACCAGTAGAGAGATTGTTCGTGATTGGGGTCAAAAGCACCAATTCCCATTAAGGTATGAGCAACAGGAAGACCGGTAAGTTCTGCAAATTCACGGAGTTCTTCATGAGCTTCAGCAGAGATAATTCCACCGCCTGTGTATAATACCGGTTTCTTCGACTTGGAAATCAAATGGAGAACTTCAATCAGTTCGTCGTCCGATGCTTTTGGGCTATCTAATTTGTAACCTTCGATTTCCTCAAGTTCATCGGGGAAGAAAGGTTCGAAAACTTTCTGCTGAACATCTTTCGGTATATCGATGACAACGGGTCCGGGACGGCCACTTTCAGCAAGGTAGAAAGCTTCCTTAACTACTTTGGGCAAATCTTCTGCGGTAAGCACTAAATAGCTATGCTTAACAATGGGTAATGTCATACCGTAGAAATCAGTTTCCTGAAAAGCTGCCTTTCCAATAAATTGCTGGTATACTTGTCCTGTGATAGCAATTAAAGGAATACTATCCATGAAAGCATCTGCGATACAGGTAACCAAATTTGTGGCCCCAGGACCCGAAGTTGCCATGCAGACCCCAGCCTTTCCAGTAGCTCGGGCATAACCGTGAGCCATGAAGCCCCCGCCTTGCTCTTGTCGTGGAAGAATGGTTCGTATCTTTTTGGATCGGGTAAGGGATTGGTGCAATTCCATTGATGCTCCACCAGGATAGGCAAACACTGCATCCACTCCCTCGCGCTCAAGGGCATGGACGATAACATCAGCCCCATTCATAGCGGGCCCATGCTCGCCTTTTGCTTCAGGATCGGGTTGTTGGATGGATTGTGTGCTCATAATCAATGGGTTAAATGAGTTATTAACATGTCAAATTGTCCCCGCCTTTTCAAGGGGAAAGGAATAGACTTAACATAAAATAAATTTGAATGGTACCGCAAAGCGAGTTCCTTATAACTTAAAAATTTTCTAAATCAATTCTCTGAGTTCCTCGACCCCAAGAGATAAGTTGGCAACTTCGGATTCTTCAAAAACTTGCTCCAATAGTTTCCTCTTACTTTTTTGGAGATCAAGAACCTTTTCCTCAACGGTTCCAGAAGTGATTAATTTATAAACGGTAACTTGTTTATCCTGCCCGATTCTATGGGCCCGATCGCTTGCCTGTGCTTCGGCTGCGGGGTTCCACCAAGGGTCGAAATGAACCACCACATCCGCCGCGGTTAAATTCAATCCGGTTCCTCCAGCTTTAAGGGAAATCAAAAAGACGGGGATGGAGTCATCCTCCTGGAAGCGGTCAACCTGAGCCATTCGATCTTTGGAGGAACCGTCCAGGTAACAAAAGTTTAAGCTAGCTGATTCAAGTTCAGCCTTCAAGAGCTGAAGGACTTTTACAAATTGAGAAAAAACCAACATACGGTGGCCGCCCTCTAAGCAAGTGTAGAGAAGTTCACGAAAGGCATTGAGTTTCGCCGAATGAACGGAGGGGAATTCATCATGAATCAAGCGAGGGTCACAACAAGTTTGTCGAAGACGGAGGAGTTGGGTCAGGGTCTTCATTCTCATCGCTCCCTCAGATGCACCCGAGTCCGCAAGCTTATTGAGTTCGCTTTCCGAAGATTTTCGAACCTCCAAGTAGCATTCTTTTTGCTCCTCGGTCATCTCAATGTGGAGAACTTGTTCAATTTTTTCGGGGAGTTCAGCGGCAACTTGCCTTTTACTCCTTCGTAGTAAATAGGGAGCGGATTCTTTTAAAATTCTCTGTTCATGCCAGATTCTTTCATCTCCTCGCGAAGAAGGGAGTAAGCTTGACCGGGCACCGGGCAAGAGAAATTCAAGGAGTGAAAGCAGGTCGGACACACTATTTTCGATGGGGGTGCCAGTGAGTAAAACCCGACCTTCAGAAGTAAGCGAGGACATCGCTTGAGAATTATTCGTTTTTCGGTTCTTTAAGTGCTGGGCTTCATCTCCAATCACACAAAGAAATGGAATCGATTCAAAAATCTCGAGGTCTCGAACCAGAGTGCCATAAGAGGTAATGATAAGGTTAAAACTTTTGAGCAGGGTTGGGTCATCGGAACGATTACTCCCGTGGTGAATCTTGGTCTTGAACTCCGGGCAAAATCGCTCGGCTTCTCTTTTCCAGTTCTCAAGCAAAGAAGCGGGGCAGACAACAAGGAAAACGGCGGGGAAACTACTTTCTTCTTTTAGAATATAAAGAAAAGCCAAGGCTTGAAGGGTTTTTCCAAGTCCCATTTCATCCGCTAAAATACCTCCAAGTTGATTGCGGAAAAGATGGAGCAACCAGGCAACCCCAGTCGTTTGATAGGGCCGGAGTATACTCAGTAAAGAATTATTGAGGTTTGGTTTTGGTAAGGCAGTTAGATCTCTCAATGCTGCACTGCGTTTTTTCCATTTGGAGGGTGGCTGAAATCGTGGGTCTGCCCCAATTAGGAATTCCTCCAAGGCAGGAGCCTGAAATTTTTCAATTGGGTGAGAGGTTTGAGCAAGTAGGGGAGCGTTGGGGTTTCCCGAAATTCTTTTTTGTAGGCTGCTGGCCTTATCCTTCAGTTCCCGAGTCAGCAAATATACTTTTTTACCATGACGAACATGGTTTTTCCCAGTTGCAAGGGCGTGTTCAAGTTCGTCACCTTGAACCTCACCAGCCTGGATGCGAACCTCAACCTCCGTAGAATCCCCGTTTTCAGAAGCGGAAGTGTGAAGTTCTGCTTTTTGAATGACAGAGGTTTGCTTGCGGAAATTTTCGGTGAATTCAGCATCGAAATCCAATTCAAGGTCTTCTTGATGACTAGCTAGAAAATCGAGTACTCTGGATTCATCCCGTAACCACCACCAGTGTCGGTGAGCACGATCCCTGAGGAAATTCCACTCACGGAGTATGCGAAGAACATCTGAATAACCAGGATGCTCCGAAGATGGTAGGATGATGCGAAGGTATTCGGTCGAACCTTCAACCTCAATCGGAGGGCCGTTATACTCTGGAGGGGGCGGTTTTACTGTGGTTGATTCTTCGACTTGCTGTTCTCTAATCTCTCGAACTGGGCGGGGTCTTTCTGCCTCAGAGATTTCAATAAATTCGCTCACACCAATGAGATTTCCATCTTCCCACTGAATTTGTTTTTCCGGTTTATTAGCCAGAAAAAAACAGGGAACTTCATGAAGTAGTTTAAGAAGTTCACCCAATTGTTTAAGATTTAATTGCAAGAAGGAGGTAACTGCACCCCCACACCATTGAGATAGAGCAAATAGAGCGGTTCGCTCGGAATCAGGGAGATGGGCAAACTCTGCGGGGTTACTTTTCTCCGGGGGCAAACGGGAACCGTCCTTTTGTTCAATTTCGACTTTTGTCGGAATCGCATTGCGTTGCAAGCAACCCGACATGGTGGGCGGAAGGAGGATTCGAAGCTTCACGCCTCCATAGAAGAGAAAGAAATGCTCGCAAGAGCTTCGTTAAGTTTTTTTCCTGCAGGGGCGCCACCCATGGCGAAATCAGGTTTTCCTCCCCCTTTACCTCCCAAAGAAGAAGCGAGTTCACTAAGGTATTTGCCCGCTTGATGACCAGCACTGATTGCTTCCTCAGAACAAATGCAGACCATCCCGCATTTCCCATTGGCTTCACTTGCAAGAAGAACGACCGATGGAGCCGCCCTTTTATTGACTTGAGCGGCCAGAGAACGAAGGTCATTTGGATTCAATTCAGGCACGATTGCATTGATCAAATTTATTTCGCCTAATTTTTTTGCGTTTTCGATTAATTTTTCTGCGATGCCGGCTTGCCCCTTTTGTTCAAACGCACGTAACTTCTTATCCAACTCTTTTCCTTTATTCTGCATCTGGTTAATGCGGTCCCTTAATTCTTCAGGTTTACATGCCAGTTGTCGGGAAAGATTCTGAACGATGGAAATTCTCTCATCTGCCCATTGGTATGCGGAAAGTCCGGCAACTGCTTCAATTCTTCGGGTACCAGCAGAAATCGCGGATTCGCTGATGATTCGAAGAGAACCAATCTCCCCAGCTGATGAAACATGAGTACCACCACAAAGTTCCTGGCTCCAACCACCAAGGTTAACCACTCGTACCACCTCTCCATATTTGTCTCCAAAGAAGGCGATTACTTCATCCGGTTTTTCAGAAAAAGGAATTTCATAGGCTTCCAGAGTATCGTTGAGTAAAAGTTTTTCATTGGAGATCCTTTCGATTTCCTTGAGTTGATCCTGCTTCATTGCCTCAAAATGGGAAAAATCAAACCTTAACCTGTCTGGTTGTACTAACGATCCCGCTTGTCGAATATGACCGCCTAGTACTTCTCTCAATGCCCAGTGCAAAATGTGAGTTGCGGTATGGTGTCGCTGGATCGCCTGTCTTCTATTCTGGTCTAGGTTAAGAATGGAATCTTGTCCTATAAAGTTTGGATTTGCAGGTTTTGATTCAAGAGCGTGAAGAAAGCGTCCAGATGAATCTTTGATTACACTGGATATTGTTAGGGTTTCATTATTAATAAATAAGGAACCTGAATCCCCGATTTGTCCCCCCATTTCAGCATAAAAAGGGGATTTTTCAAAAATAAGATAAATCACGCCTTCCTGGGTGATACAGTCCAAACAGGAGGTACGGAAATTTTTGTGATTTTCCCGATTGAAACCAACAAATTCGGTGGCATCTGCAGCATCTGAATCTTTACGGACCAGAATATCAACCGATTTATGAGCTTTTCGGGCTCGCTCCCTTTGTACACTCATTTCTTTTTCGAATTCTTCTTGGTTGACGGAAAAGTCTAATTCCCTGGCCATTAATTCGGTTAGGTCAAGTGGGAAGCCAAAAGTATCATATAATTTGAAAGCGAAAGAGCCGGAAATTTTTCCCTTTGGTTGCAGATTCTCAACCTCGCGATTGAAAAGTTGAATTCCACGATCCAAGGTCTTATTAAAAGATTCTTCCTCCGAACGAAGAGTATTTAAAATTAATTCTTCCCGGTTCTTTAATTCCGGAAACACTCCTTCCATCTGCTTGATCAGGGTGGGGGCAAGAGTATCTAAAAAAGGTTTTTCAAATCCAAGCGTTCTTCCATAGCGGATTCCACGACGAAGAATTCTTCGAAGGACATAATTTCGATCACTGTTGCCAGGAAGAATACCATCTGCAATGGAGAAACAAAGAGCTCGAAGGTGATCACCAATCACCCGAAAGGCAACATCGACCTCTTCTTGCTCATTACAGGTCTTTCCTCCAGAAGGGAGAGTGGATTTGTAGGACTTACCGGAAAGTTCACTCAACTTCTGAAAAATAGGAAAAAATACATCGGTGTCGTAGTTCGAGGTAGCTTTGGAGAAATCCGTAAATCCTTGGGTTGCCTGCATGACTGCCGCAACTCTCTCAAACCCCATACCTGTATCCACATGTTGAGCGGCTAATGGGCTAAAACTTCCGTCGCGATCTGCATTAAATTGAATAAAAACCAAATTCCAGATCTCGATACAGAGGTGAGAGTCTGCATTCACCAATGAACCTTTGCTGTCCCCATCGGGAGTTAGGTCGAGATGTAATTCACTGCAAGGTCCGCAGGGTCCAGTTTCACCCATCATCCAAAAATTATCTTTTTTGCCCCCATTGACGATGTGCACTTTTGGGTCGAGACCGGCAGACTCGAAGATCGTACTCCATAAATTATTCGCTTCTTGATCAAATTCTGCTGGGTCTTCGGGTCCAGGTTTGTAAACCGTAGCATAGAGTCTATTTGGAGGGAATTTCCAAACATCGATCAATAATTCCCAGGCCCACTCAATGGCTTCCTTTTTAAAATAATTACCGAAAGACCAATTGCCCAGCATTTCAAAAAAGGTGTGATGGTAGGTATCGAAGCCAACATCTTCCAGGTCGTTGTGTTTACCTCCTGCACGGATGCATTTCTGGGTATCGGCCGCACGAGAGTAAGGGGCTTGCTGGTCTCCCAAGAAATAAGGAACAAATTGATTCATCCCTGCGTTGGTAAACAGCAGGTTGGGTGATTCCGGTAATAGGGAAGCGGAATTTACAATTTGATGCTTTTTGGACTCAAAAAAGTCCAGAAAAGATTGCCGAATTTCTTCTGCCTTCATTGGATCCTTATAGTAAAAAAGAAAAAATTAGCGAACTTTTAAGAAAGTCTTTCAATAATGGCATTTCCCATTTGCTCCGTACTAACTGAATTTCCTCCCTGAGCGATATCACCGGTACGTAAACCTGAACGAATGGTTTCCTTTACTGCATTTTCGATCGATGCCGCTTCTTCTTCCATTCCAAAACTATATCGAAGCATCAGGGCAGCACTAAGCACCTGTGCACATGGGTTAGCTAGGTTTTTCCCAGCTATGTCTGGTGCGGTTCCTCCAGCAGGTTCGTAAAGACCAAATGGAAGACTTAAATTGTTTCTACCGGTTCCGAGACTTGCCGAAGCAAGCATTCCAAGAGACCCACAAATAACAGCTAGTTCATCAGATAAAATGTCTCCAAACATATTTTCGGTAACAATAACATCAAATTGATTTGGATCTCGAACTAATTGCATAGCAGCATTGTCGACATACAGGTGGGAAAGCTCAATGGTTGGGTCGAGTTTTGTAACGCATTCAGTTACTACCTTTCTCCAAAGAACGGATGTTTCGAGTACATTGGCCTTATCAACGGAGCAAATCTTCCGATCTCTTAAAGAAGCTGCCTTTACAGCTATTTCTGTAATACGCTCAATCTCACTCGTTTTGTAAACCATAGTATCGAGGGCTTCCTCTTCTCCATTTTCCATAACCTTGGTGCTTTTAGGCTGACCGAAATAAATACCACCGGTCAATTCTCGGACGCATAGAACATCAATTCCATTTGCCACCGTATCAGCACGAAGGGGAGAAAGATCGGCAAGCTCAGGGTAAAGATTGCCAGGCCTAAGGTTAGCAAATAATTCAAAAGCTTTACGAATGGGGAGTAGGGCAGCTCGTTCAGGTTGTTCTTTAGGGGGAAGATTTTCCCATTTGGGACCACCAACAGAGCCAAACAGGATTGCGTCTGAATCCCGGCAAGCGGATAGTGTGGAGTTAGGTAGAGCACTTCCGTGATTATCAATCCCAATTCCTCCTACATCATGTGAACTAGATTTGATCTGGAAATTCCGTTTATCTCCTAGGGCTTTCAATACTTCTAGGGCGATATTCATAACTTCTGGTCCGATGCCATCGCCTGGTAAGGTGGTAAAACATAATGTTTTCATGAAGGAAAAGAATCCATACCCGTTTCGGTCTCTTCTGCAACGATGAAAAAAGAAATTTGGAGGGTGGGCGGTATGAATTGACAATTTGGACTCAAATCTGTAGAAATATACATTACAGTCTAATCTAACCGATAGGCGGGCCTTGCTCGCCTTTTTTATTTTCATTTCCAAAAACCAAAAACCTATCAATCACAATGAGTAGCGAAATTCTCGCAGTTCTCGAATACATGGAAAAAGAGAAGGGCATCAGCCGTGAGGACATGATTGCCACGATTGAAAGCGCCGTTAAGGCAGCAGCGGAAAGGGGGGTAAATTCCTCTAGTGATATCCGCGTCGAGATCAACCCTAAGACTGGAGTAATGCAGGCTTGGACTCAGTTGGAAGTGGTTGAGTCGGTTTCCGATACCTCACGCGAAATCCATGTGGACAAGGCGAGATTATACGCCACAAGCCCTCAGGTTGGAGATACAGTCGAGAGAGAAATGGATCCTTCGTATTTGGGAAGAATTGCTGCCAAAACCGCGGAGCAAGCAATCAAGCAAAGACTTCGTCAATTTGAAAAGGAGCACATTTATGACGAGTTTCGCGATCAAGTGGGTAACTTGGTGACTGGTACTGTCCGCAGGAAAGAACGCGGAGATTTGGTTGTTGAAGTTGGGAAAGCAGAGGCCCTACTACCTTGGCGCGAACGGGTTCCCGGGGAGGACTGGGTTCCAGGTGAACGAATTAGATGTTTATTGAATAAATTAGAGCAACATGGAAGAGGACCTGAACTCATTCTCAGTCGTTCAAGCCTTAATTTTGTCCGTAAATTATTCGAGATGGAAGTTGCGGAAATAGCGGATGGAACCGTTTCACTGGCAGCAATGGCTAGAGAACCTGGGTATAGAACAAAAGTTTGCGTAAAGAGTACTGATCCAAAGGTTGATCCAGTAGGGGCTTGCGTGGGTGCCCGAGGTTCCAGAGTGAAGAGTATTGTCCGCGAAATGAACGGGGAAAAAGTCGACATTGTTCGATGGTTTGAGGATCCCGTCGAACAGTTGGCGGAGGCCCTCAAACCTGCACTTCCTCAGAATGTTTCTCTGGATCGGGAAAAAAGGAGAATGTATTTTGAAGTAGTAGAAGATGATCTTTCCGTTGCCATTGGCAGAAAAGGTATCAATGCCCGGCTTACTTCTAGATTACTAGGATGGAAGTTGGATATCGGTAAGGTTGTTGTCAAACAGGTTGGATTTGATGAAAGAAAGGCCAAAGCTGCTGAGGCTCTTACTTCGGTTGGTATAGAATTTGAGGTTGCTGACCGTTTGGTTGCCTTCGGTTTAGTTAGCCCAGATGCTTTCGAGGGTGTTACCGCTGAAGATCTTGTAGGTTTAGGTTTTGAAGCTGAAACTGCAGATACAATTCTTTCAAAGGTCTCTGCTGGACAGGCATCCGCAACTCAGGGTAGTGAAGATTCCTGAAATTTTTACTTTTTTAACAATTAACTTATGAGTGTTCGTATCCACGCAATCGCAAAGGAAATCAACAAAACCAGCAAAGAGGTCTTGGAGATACTTGCGGGAAGAGGATACGACTTGAAGAGTGCATCTTCCACCATTGATAACATAACTGCTCAATCCCTAATTGAAGAATTTATTCCCGAAAGTGAAGTTGATTCTCCAAAACAGGAAAAAGAAATTTCCGACAAATTAGACTCTGCACTATCGGAGGAAGTTAAATCAAAGTCAAAAGCCCCAATTGTAAAATCCAAGGCAGATCTCGATCGTGAAAAGAAAGAGAATGAGGAAGCAGAAAATGCCAAAAATAAGGCTGAGGATAATGAAATTGAAAAGGGAACTGATTCGGATGAAGTAACCAGTCCATCTGCAGAGAAGAAGGAGGGCTCTAGTATTTCCTCATCAACGGTTATGGCTCCACCTCCTCCCGCCTCCGGTAATCGTGCATCTGCCCCAGCACCTCCTACCTCAGCTGGAAAGGCAGCAGTTCCATCCCCCCCGCCGGGTTCATCCCAGAAGGATGATCCTGCAGATGAAGAAAGTGGTGTAGTTGAAGGTAATTTAATTATCGTGAAACCTCCCATCGTAGTTCGGGATTTTGCAGGTTTTATTGGACTTAAACCTTTTCAGTTAATTTCCGAACTCATGGAAATGGGAATTTTCGCTTCGATGAATCAAGCCATTGAAGAAGATGTGGCTCGAAGGGTCGCTAAAGTTAAAGGCTTTGAATTAGAAATAAAACATCGTGGAGAAAAAGCAGAAACAGCTGAAAAAAAGAAAGTTGTTGTGGATGAAAACGACGAGAAATACTTACGACCCCGTGCTCCTGTAGTATGCATTTTAGGCCATGTAGATCATGGAAAAACAACTCTTTTGGACACGATTCGCAAAGCCAATGTTGTATCTGGAGAAGCAGGAGGCATTACACAGCATGTGGGTGCGTATCAAGTCTCCCACAAAGACCAGAAAATCACCTTCCTCGACACTCCCGGTCATGCAGCTTTTTCAAAAATTCGTGAACGGGGTGCGAACTTGACCGATGTTGCTGTTCTCGTGGTTGCTGCCGATGATGGATTTATGCCGCAGACTGATGAGGCCTTGAAGTTTGCCCAAAGATCGCAAGGTACTTTAATTGTTGCAATCAACAAAACTGATGTAAAGGGTGCCGACCCTGAGAAAGTGAAGACCGAAATGCAGGAGCGTTCCATTCCGCCTGAGGACTGGGGTGGAGATGTGGTTACCGTTCCAATTTCAGCATTGAATGGCGACAAAGTGGATGAATTATTGGAGATGATTCTTCTACAAGCTGAATTAATGGAATTGAAAGCAAATCCAGATGCCAATTCAGAAGGTGTCATTGTGGAGGCGAGGCAGGAAGTCGGACGGGGTCCCACTGCAACCGTAATTGTTCAAAAGGGAACTCTGAAAGTTGGGGATTCCATCCAATCAGGTTCCGTCCATTGTAAAGTCAAGGCCATGATTGATGACCAAGGAAATCAGGTAAAGAGTGCACCACCCTCGACCCCAGCTAATATCTTGGGTTGGTCTGGAGTCCCGGAAGCCGGTGCACCATACAAAAAATTTAAGAATGAAAGGGAAGCTCGAAGTGAAGCAGAAGAATTTAATAATGAAATTAAAATACCGATTCCCAAATCCAGTGCGGAGGAATCCGAGGAATCCGAAGAAACTTCTGGGGTCGATGCCCTTTTTGCAGCCATCTCCAAAAGTAAAGCGACTACCTACCAAGTTATTTTGAAGGCTGATGTTCGCGGGTCGCTCGAGGCCCTAGAGGGATCTTTAGAAATGATCAAAAGCGACAAAGTAATTCTAGAAGTCTTGCAATCTGAAGTTGGTCAAATTACTAAAAATGACATTAAAATGGCGAGTACTACCTCCGCAGACATTTTGGGCTTCAATGTGAAGCTCGAAAATGGAGTTATGGGAGAAGCCAAGCACATGGGTATTCATATTTATCAGAGTAATATCATTTATGAGATTATCGATTTGGTGAAGGAAAACATGGCTAATTTATTAGAACCTGAATTGGTCGAGAAAAAAACCGGTAGGGCAGAAGTTCGCCAAATTTTTCGCGTCAGTAAAGGTAGAGTTGTTGCTGGTTCGATGGTTATGGAAGGTTCGATCGGTCGAAATAAGGTTGCTCGATTAATGCGAGGTGGAAAAGTTATTGCTGAAGGGAAGGTAGAGACACTCAAACGATTTAAGGATGATGCAACTGAGGTAAAAGCAGGTTTTGAATGCGGAATTAGGCTCAACGCTTTTGATAAGTATGAAGAAGGTGATTTCATTGAAACCTTTGAAACTGAGAAAATAGCTCCCGTTCTATAATTATAATGAGCCTGCGGCTTTCACGAGTTAACGAACTAGTAAAACGAGAAATAGCGAGTTATCTTAGCAGGAAATATCGTTCAGAAACCGTTCGTTGGACCATAACATCCGTTAATGTTTCCCCAGACCTAAGGAATGCAACGGTTGCATATTCCGTTATAGGAGACGATCTTCAGGCAAGGTTGGCCCAAAAATTCTTCAATCGTCATGCTGGCGAAATTCGTAAAGAAGTTAGTAGGCATGTAATTCTCAAATATTCTCCCCATCTACAATTTGTTCGAGATTTTGGTATCGAACGTGGTAATCGGGTTATGGAAATCCTAGATGAGTTGGAGGAAGATGATAAAAACCGTAACTCATCTCCTGAGTCAGCCGACCCGAACACTGAGACATAATGTCTTAAGCATGTCTCGATTATACAAGTTCATAAAAATAAATCCTTTTCTTTATTTCTATTTAAATTCATGAATATCATGGTTTTACGTGAATCTGTTATATACGGTATGAAAGTTGCAATAAGTAGTCCGTGAGCAAAATAATAGGCATTGATCTTGGCACGAGCAATTCGTGTATGGCAATAATGGAAGGTGGTGAGCCTAAGGTTATACCTAATTCTGAAGGAAATCGAACCACACCTTCTATTGTAGCTTTCAGCAAAAATGGAGAACGTTTGGTAGGTCAGTCAGCAAAGCGTCAAGCGGTGACAAATCCCGAGAATACTATCTTCTCGGCCAAAAGACTCATCGGTAGGAAATTTTCCGAAATAAAGGATGATGTCTCCACTTTACCCTTCAAGGTCTCCGAAGGTAAAAACGGCGCCGCGGTAATTGAGTGCGTGATTGATGGTAAGTCCGAAACATTTATGCCTGAACAAATCGCATCTATGATTTTAGGTAAGTTAAAATCGGATGCTGAATCCTACCTAGGTGAACCAATTACAAAAGCTGTAATCACTGTTCCTGCATATTTTAATGATGATCAACGGAAAGCGACCAAAGATGCTGGGCTCATCGCTGGACTTGAGGTTGAACGAATTATCAATGAACCAACGGCGGCTTCCCTTGCCTATGGACTAGACAAAAAGGGTGAAGAAACTATTGCAGTCTATGACTTAGGTGGGGGTACATTCGATATCAGTGTTTTGGAAATTGCGGAAGGAGTTTTCGAAGTAAAAGCTACCAACGGTGATACCCAGTTGGGAGGGGATAATTGGGATGAACAAATTATTTTATGGTTGATTGAGGAATTTAAAAACGACCAAGGTATTGATTTATCTGGTGACCCAATGGCCATGCAGAGACTTAAGGAAGAAGCTGAAAAGGCCAAAATGGCTCTTTCCTCTTCACAATCAACGGACATCAATTTACCCTTTATAACTGCTGATGCATCTGGTCCCAAACATCTTAACATTAATCTCTCAAGGTCAAAACTTGAGCAAATATGTGACGATTTATATTCCCGAACTAAAGCACCTTTCGAATCATGTCTAAAAGATGCGGGATTGGATTTGGGTAGTGTTGGTAACCTGGTCCTCGTTGGAGGCATGACTCGAAGCCCCAGAATTGTTGAACTCGCCAAAAAACTGGGTGGTAAAGATCCAAACCAAGGAGTTAATCCCGATGAAGTGGTTGCAATTGGTGCTGCGGTTCAAGGTGCAGTTCTTCAAGGTGATGTGAACGATGTTCTCTTACTTGATGTTACCCCACTAACTCTCGGTATCGAAACAGCTGGCGGCGTTTCCACTCCAATGATTGAGAGGAACACCACCATTCCAACCAAGAAATCACAAGTTTTCTCTACCGCGGCTGATAGTCAACCAGCGGTTGATATTGTTGTATTGCAAGGTGAACGATCCATGTCACAAGATAACAAAACTTTGGGGACTTTCAAGCTAGACGGGATTGCTCCTGCACCTCGGGGTACTCCTCAGATTGATGTCACTTTTGATATCGATGCGAATGGCATTTTAAATGTTTCTGCGAAAGATCAAGGCACTGGCAAAGATCAGAAAATCACCATTTCAGGATCTTCAAGCATGGATGAAGCGGAAGTGGAGAGGCTTAAACAAGAGGCTGAAAAATTTGCTGAACAAGACAAAGAAAAGAAAGAAGTCATTCTCGCCCGTAATGAGCTTGACTCCATCGTTTATCAATCTGAAAAGCAACTTTCTGATCTCAACGACCAAGCACCCGCGGAACTTAAGGATAAAATCAACGAACTTCTGGCTGAGGTTAAAAAAGTTTTGGAAAACCAGGCAAGTACATTATCCGAGCTCAATGAAGCCAAAGATAAGATGCAAAAGAATTTTGAAGAACTTGGAAAAGAAGCTATGAAGTATGCGAATCCTGCTGCAAGTGAGGATGGCCCCGTTGAAGAAGCATCTGAGTCCACTGAAGAATCAGAACCTAAGAAAGACGATGATATTGTTGATGCTGACTTTGAAGTAGTTGATGACGAAAACGATAAAAGCGAAAAATAACAACCATCATCTGACTACCCCTACCATTTACTCAAACAGATTATTAATCTAAATTAACCCAAAAATAAAGGAATATGAGCAAACCAAAAATCACTCCGTTGGGAGATCGCGTCTTGGTTAAGCAAGTCGACGAAGACGAGCAAGTCAAAGGCGGGATCATTATACCCGACTCAGCAAAGGAAAAGCCACAAGAAGCTGAAATCGTAGCTCTTGGAACTGGTAAGAAAGATGAAGATGGCAAAGCCATCCCCTTTCTAGTCAAAAAAGGAGATAAGGTCCTAATCAGTAAATACGGTGGCACCGAAGTCAAGGTCAACGATGTTGAATACCAACT
>CESP01021162.1_pt1 | contig 16543 bp, 15 predicted proteins | sample 531211 | NCBI WGS metagenome assembly CESP01 (sample SAMEA2622074, study PRJEB7988) | marine metagenome | biome: marine biome (ENVO:00000447); feature: surface water layer (ENVO:00002042); material: "saline water (ENVO:00002010), including plankton (ENVO:xxxxxxxx)" | depth 5 m | reverse complement strand
AATCAATCAATGCATATGCTAATTTTAACTGGAATGATCAGTTCGAAATTTTGGGTGCACGGGCCCAGCGACGCCTTTTGAAATCAAAAGATGGAGTGAATCAGAAACTCGCAATCAGTGCGAGTATGTGGGAATTGAATGGGAGTAAAGCTCTTCCATTTAAAGTCAAGAATCTCTCCGTCCCCTTTTTCGAGATCGAACATAATGCCAGCATCGAAGAAGCGCTGAGGAAAGAGCATGAAGTTAGGTTCAATCAGGTTTCTTGGAATTTAGATGAGTTAAAATTGGAATCAGGAGCGGTAATTTTGAAAGCCTTGGATGGTTTATCAAAATGGAAAGTAAGAATTCCACCGCTGGTTGCTCATATGCCGAGCAGGCAACTTACACTCTCAGGTTTTTCATATGAAGGAATCCTTGATGTCGAAAAATTTCCTCAAGTCCAAGAAATACAAAATGTCCGAATTGAAGAGCTTCTTCTTGGAGATGATTTTAGAATGGAAGATATTCTTCTATCTTTCTGCTTGTCTCGTGAAAAAGAGTTAGAAATTAAAAAACTGGAACTATCGCTAGACAATTTTCATGTAAGCATGGACCCGGCAAATCTTTCTTTAGGTTCTTGGGTTGATTCGGAGAGAAACGCAACCTTCTTCGTTGATTTCAAGGGGAGCAACATTTCTATGCAGAAGGATAATTATAAAATTGAAGTGCAGAATATAAATGGGGGAGTAAAGCTTGATTCCCTTGATCCTTTTGAGACGGAAGGAAATCAAAAACTTGCTTTTGAGCAAATTCAATTCGGGGATCTTGAATTTAAAGATGGGAATCTCAGCTTTGCTATCCGTAACGGATCAGATATCGAAGTTGAAAAACTCTCCATGAATGGCTTTGGTGGTGTGGTTGGATTAGGAGAAAGTACCTATTCTCTGGATCCTGCAATAAGCCGTCTTCTTCTAGATTTTGATCAAGTAAGTGGTCAAAAATTAGCCAATCTCTTCAAAGATCTGGACCTCCGAATTGATGGTAATTTTAGTGGAGAGATTCCTATTGCTCCATCTCAGGATAATCTTTGGGATTTTGTGGGAGGATTCTTGAAATTAATTGAAGGGGGAGTTAGCTATTACAGTTGGGATGCAAATGGATTATTGACTGACACCATGGACGAAAACGACCTGCTTTACGGCCAAACTAGGTTAGCTGAAGAAGCTCTTAAGCAACTCGGGCTGGATTCGATGAAGTTAAATTTTATAGTCTTGGATGGAAAACGGGAAATTATTGGTGATATTAGAGGAAAGGCAGAAGTTGAAGGAAAAACCGTTAATCTGAAATATAAGCCAAGAATAGTTGGGAACCTACAAGAAATCCTCGACGCTATTGACTTACTTAAATTACAAGTTAATCAATAGTAACAAAACATCATTGCTAAATTCATTCGTATGTTTTCATCTTATTGCATGGTTTTCCCAAAAATACTACTTTTTACCTTTCTAGCCTTTGGTTTGGCTGGATGTTTTACTTTAAAGACGGAACACCACATAACATTGGACCACAATATCACGATCAAAGTCGAAAAAGAAGTAAATGACTTTGTTGATGACCTCTATGGAGAGTAAGACAAGATCAACAATCAATTCCTCTATGAAAAAAATAAACCATATTTGTTTAACATTACTCAGTATTTTAACTTTCAGCACTTTGTTACATGCTGACTACAAGGAGAGAATGAAGGAGCGTTTACCAAAAATTATTGAGGCTAAAGGTAGTGGTCTTATTGGAGAAGGGGTAGATGGCTTTCTTCATCTAAGAGGGAAAAAAGGAAAGACGGTGGTCCAGTTAGTTGCGGTTGAGAACGAAGATAGAAAAGAGTTTTTTAAGGCGGCTTCCTCAAAAACGGGTAGTACGACTCAAGAGGTTGCCCAGAAATTTTCTCAGGTTATGAAATCACGAGACGAAAAAGGTTTTTGGCAAAAAGACTCAAAGGGCTCTTGGAATCAGAAATGAATCAAGTGGGCTCGGTTTATACACCGACCCTTTTTATTCTTTGCCTACTCTTTTTTTCTTCGTGCATGGAAAGAAAAAAACAACAAGTTTCTTGGGGAGGCGGGCAAGGGATTGCAACAGACCAAGAAAGTGAAGATTTAAATGCACAAATACTTATTCTTGAAAGACAGAGGAATATGTTGCAATACGAACTACAATGGCTTGGAGCTCGTGCAAAGGTAGCTCGTGCTGAGATGGAACTAAGCCTTGCTCTTTTGACGGAAAAGAGACTCATGGCGGAGATGAAGAGGTTTTCTGATAAAAATCAGGGCTTTGCCAGCACCGATGAATTTCGATCCAAGCAATTCCAAATTTCTTGGGATGCAAAACTCCAAGCAAGAGGGAAGGAAGTTATTAAAGCAAGGGCACAAGTAAATTTATTTTCCAGAGAACTTAATGAACTCCGCTTTGAAATCTCAAAAAATGGATTCTCCTCTCCCTCTAAAAGGCTTGTGAAATGAGGTCTTTCCTCCTGTCTGCATTTCAAGAAATTTTTTTAAGTTGTCCCGAATGCTAGCATTCGCAAGATGTTTAGGATTAACTGAAATGGAAGAGACTATTGAAAGAATTTTAAGTCACCCTTTGTTGACGGTCACCCTGAGTCTATTCTGTTTACTGCTCCTTTTTGCTATTCTCAAAAGACTTTTGAAAATGATCCTTATCTCCCTTGTCTTAATTTCACTCTATTTTGGTTATGTCCATTATTTTCAAGATCAATACCCTCTTCCTGAAGTGGATATGGGTGAGATTCAAGAAATCAAAGAGGATCTAAGGGATTGGGTTATTGAAGATTTGAATGTCAGTATCTTTGAAGGAAATCGAAGTCGATTGAAGGAGTGACAACCTGCCTTTTTCGTGGCGTTTTATAAAAACTACTTTTTTGTGTGATGAAATGAAATTGCCTTGGCCTCTTTACCTTGCCTGGAAGCAGTTATTTCCATCCCAAAGGAAGATATCCTTCTTTTCACTTTTGGCAATTGTAGGAGTTGCTTTGGGGGTCAATGTGATGATTGTGGTAATTGCATTTATGCAGGGCTTTCAGGAGAAATTTAAGTCTGATATTATTGATGCTCAAGGGCATGCACGAATGATTCCGGTCAACCCTCAAGGCAGGTCCATGGATGTGTTAAGTTCACTGGGTGAAAAAGATGAAATTATTGGCATTTCCTCTTATGTACAGGGTCAACTCCTTCTACAGAACCGTGATTACAACTCCATTCCATTTGCGATTGGCCTCGAACCAGATTCCTGTTCTGAGGTCTTGCCCCTAAATGAATTTTTAAAACAAGGCCATTCGGTCATGGATTCCCATGATGCTGTTGATCTTACGCCATCACCTACCACCGATGCGTTGGAGGATGAAGTGGTATTTATTAGTTTAGAAGTTGCCAATAGGCTTGGTGTCCGGCCTGCTGCTATCCTTCAACTTTTAGATGAAAATAAAACAGGTCTAATGGATGGAGAGGACGGGAGAATTGAAGTTCGAAGATTGGATCCATTTATTTCTTCAGGTGAATGGATTTTGGAAATTCTAGGTTCGAACCGGATTATGATCCGAGAAGTAATTTCAAATTTTGAGACCGTTCGGAAAATAAGGGATGGCGTGATTGACCTTGGGTATGGAAATCCCGTTTTTGAAATCAAAAAAGGGAGCAAGCCGTTTCTTCCTGGGATGATTTTTCGCTACCAATGCTTTCGTTCTTCGACCATTGAAGTGTATTCTCCTTCCATGATTGAGAAGGCAAAATCAGACGAAATGTCCCCGCCTTATGAGGTTAGGGTCGGTGGAATCATCGAGGTTCCTTGGCAAGGTTTTCACTCGGAAGTTGTACTCGGCACGGCTCGATTCATGCAGGTGATGAAGAATCAACGCGATTCAGCCGATGGGTACTATTTGAAGTTTTCAGATGAGCTTGCCAGAGATGAAGTAAAACTTGCTTCAATATGCAAGCAGTTGGAAGGTATTTGGTCTGATAATTGGGTGGTGATTCCATGGTTCGTTGAGAATGCTTGGTTTTTTGAGCTTTTGCAATTTGAGGAGTATTTAATGATTTTGATCATGATTCCCATCGGGTTGGTAGCCGCATTCGCGATTGCGATTGCTTTAATGACTTCGGTAATGCGTAAAATTAGAGAAATTGGCTTATTGGTGGCGATGGGAGCAGGGCAGATCTCTGTTGGTTTCATTTTTTGTCTCCAAGGGTTAATTATTGGTACTTTAGGAGCATTTCTTGGTTGTGGATTAGCCATTGTATTCATCCATTATCGGGATCAACTCATGAGTTTTATTGTCGAACAAATTGCGGGTGAAGATGGACAAGTTGGGGTATCTCAATTTTATGATTTTTATAGTCTAAAGGTTAATTATCCATGGGAGTCACCCGCTAGTTTGATAAATTTTCTTTCTTTTGCCACTTTTGCGATCATGGTTTCAACCGTTGCAGGACTTTTACCTGCCTGGCGAGCTGCTAGGCTTAACCCAGCAGATGCATTACGGAGTGAGTGAATCCAAAGAAAGTTTTGTTTTACTTACTGAGGGCTTGCGAAAGAGTTTCTCATTTGGGAATTCAAAAATTGAAGTCCTTCATTCGGTTGACCTTACTTTAAAGAAAAGTGAATCTTTAAGCATACGAGGTGATTCAGGCTGCGGTAAGTCTACTCTGTTAAACTTGCTTGCCAGATTGGAATTAGCGGATTCAGGTTCCGTTTATTGGGAAGGGAAAAAATTGAACGCATCGGAAAAGCCAAGTACTCATGAAATTTCGAAAAGGGCTTCCTTTCTCGGGGTTATCTACCAGTCCTACTACCTGATTCCAGAATTAACCGTATTAGAAAATGTTCTTTTACCCAATCGCTTTTTGGACCGTGTTGATAGCACCCAAAGGCAAAGAGCCATGGACTTGCTCGAGAAAATGGGTGTTCTCGATAAACAAAATCAAATTCCCGGTAAGCTTTCTGGTGGGGAAAGACAAAGAGTTGCAATTGCACGGGCAATGATTAATTACCCAGAGGTCATCCTTGCGGATGAACCAACTGGGAATTTGGATGAGCGAACGGGTGGGGAAGTTATGGATTTACTCTTACAAAGCTGCGTGGAAGAAGAAACTTCTCTTATTCTAGTCACCCATAATCCAAAATTTGCAAGAGCAACCAGTCGATCTTCGGTTCTACAGGATGGAACATTAAATGAAGTATAAAATATGAGCGAAAAAGAAAAAATTAGATGCGGAGTAGCCGGGGTTGGTTACCTAGGGCAGCATCATGCCCGAATTTATAATGAGCTTGAAAGTTGTAATCTAGTTGGAATCTTTGAACCTAATCAGGATGCTGCCAAAAAAGTAATGGATCTTTATGGGTGTGAACGATTCAAGACAGTGGAGGAATTAGGTGAGTCATGCGATGCAGTTAGTGTAGTTTGTCCAACAGACCTACATACCGAAGTTTCAATTCCTCTGATTGAGAAAGCTTGTCACTTACTTATCGAAAAACCCTTATGTGTTTCCAGTGAAGAAGCGGAAGAAATCCTGAGACATGCCCAGAACACAGGGACGATTGTACAAGTTGGGCATATCGAGCATTACAATCCAGTGATGGAATTCTTGGAAGATGCCGTCGAATTGCCCAAATATTTGACCGGTGAACGTCTGGCCCCTTTTCAGCTTCGTGGAACCGAAGTCGGAGTAGTTTTGGATCTGATGATCCATGATATTGGTATTGTCATGGCTTTGGTCGGACAACCCCTAGTCAAAGTGGATGCGATTGGGGTTCGAGTTTTGTCAGCAACTGAAGATATTGCCAATGCCCGCTTGGTTTTTGAAGATGGTTGTGTTGCTAACTTGAGTGCCAGTAGGGTGAGTGAGAAAAAAGCCCGTGAAATACGGGTTTTTCAAGATAGCGGGTATTTATCGCTTGATTTCATGAATCAAAAAGGCCATCTGATTCGTAAGAATGAAAAAGAATTAGAAAAAAGTGAGGTTCCTGTTGAGAAAGGTGAGCCCTTGGCTTTGGAATTAAAATCCTTCTTGGATTGCGTGATTGAGACCCGTACTCCAAAAACGGATGGTTCCTTCGGTAAGTCCGCCCTCGAAGTTGCTTTAAATATTACCAAGCAAATTCAATCCACTTGGTAGGGTGGTGGATAAACCTTCATTTCCCCCGCTTTCTTGCCAAGCCGTAGACCTCTTGGTCATTGCTGGGGAAGCATCCGGGGACGAACATGCTTCTCAATTGATCAAAAATTTGAAGGCTCGTAATCCTTCGCTTCAAATCGTTGGATTAGGGGGAGATGAACTCCAGAAAGCGGGAGTAGAGTTACTTTTTAATCTTGTGGATCATGCCGTCGTTGGAATTTTTGAAGTTTTAAAAAACTATAGTTTTTTTCGAGAACTTTTTAATTTAACCGTTGAATGGATCCGAAAGAATAAGCCTAAGACAATTTTGCTTGTTGATTACCCCGGCTTTAATCTTAGGCTAGCAGAGGCATTAAAGAAGACAAGCGTTTCACGAAAGGGTGGAGGTGAAATCATTGTTTTACAGTATGTTAGTCCGCAACTCTGGGCTTGGAAGCCGCGAAGAAGGTTTAAAATGGAAAAAGTGCTAGATTCTCTGGCGGTTATTTTCCCCTTTGAAACTGACTGTTACAAGGATGTAAATTTACCCGTTGCTTTTGTGGGTCATCCCATGGTGGGTTCAGGAAAGCGAGAACAGTTGATTCAGTATGATCCCGCTGGACCTTTTCTGCTATTACCTGGAAGTCGATCCCAAGCAATCGAAAGAATTCTTCCTGTCTTATTGAGTAGTTTTGAGAAACTCCTGACTGAATTTCCTAACGTATCCGCTCTAATTCCTGCCTCTAATGTTAAAATGAAAGAGACTATTCGAGGAATTCTGGAATCGCATAAGAACTTAAAAGAAAAGGTTGAGATAACTGAAAGCACGAATGATTTATCGGCACGCTTCGCATTGATGAGCTCCGGAACGATGTCGCTACGCTCAGCCTTATCCGGTATTCCCGGATTAATTATTTATAAAGCCCATCCATTCACTTTTCTTCTAGGTAAAGCACTGATTAAGGTAAAATATTTAGGTATGGCTAATTTATTGCTTCCTGAAACCCCCCCTTATGTTGAGTTCATTCAAGGTAGGGCGAAACCGAGACTGATCCTAATGGAGATCAAAAATATGCTTGGTAAGGAGGTCGTTTGTCGTCAGCGATCACTGAGCTCAGCAAAGCAACTGAAGAATTTACTCCGAGTTCCTCAAGACAGAGGGGTGGTTGAATGGTTGGAAGACGAGGGAAGACTGGGATAGGACTTAATTTGTGCCCAAAGCTTAATTGCACGGTCTGAAAGTGCACCTTTGCAACGGTCAACTTCTGCAATTCGGGACTTAAGGTTTTCATTCGCGATATTGGAAACATCATCCATGTTGTAAAGAAATACATTATCCAATTTAGCAACTCTTTCATCAATATTTCGGGGTACAGAGGCATCAATCAGGAAAAGGGGTTTGGCAGGCCTCTGCTTCATACAGGCTTTTACTTGGGATAAATCGATCAAAGTTTTCCCGCTGCTTGTTGAGGTAAGAATGACATCAAACTGATGGAGAGATTTCTGGAATTCTGAAAACGAGAGTGAGAAACCGCCAAATTTTCCTGCCAGTTCGTCCGGTTTCTTCAAACTTAGTGGGCACCATTCGAATGTTCTTCCAGTAACTGTTATGGCATGGGATCCCCGGGATTTGAATGCTTCCATTGCACTTTCTGCTACTTTACCGGCCCCAACAACTAAGAGCCGGCAGTTTGATACTTTTCCGAAAATTCTTCGGGAAAGCTCACACAATACATTACCAAGATTGACTTGACCCTTAGAGATCCCGGTATTAGTTCTAGCCCATTTTGCAGCCTGAAATCCTTTTTGGAAGAGTTTATTTAAAACCTTACCAGATACTTTTCTTTTGCATGCGTCATCGTATGCTTTTTTTACCTGACCAAGAATTTCGGTTTCTCCAACCATTTGAGAATCGATTCCAGATGCAACTTTGAAAAGATGCTGTACTACTTTCTCTCCGGCATGCTGGTAGGAGTGACGACTTAAAAACTCGGGCTCAATTTTCCGAAAAGTGCTGAGATAGCGATGCAGGGATTCAGTGGAGAAGTCGTCTTCGATTGAAGTGCCGTAAATCTCGGTACGGTTGCAAGTATTAAGCAAAAGGCACTCATTGAGACCTGGGATTTCTTGTAATCCAGCATAAAATTCATCAATTTTTTCGGGTGGTAAACTTATTTTTTCACGTGCAGCAAGGCTGGCCACATGATGCGAACTTCCCAAGAGATGAAGCATATGTCCACTTTCGCTAATCATGACTCAACATTAAGAAGGTTCGGAGTGGTTTCTAGACTCTATTTGCCTATTGGCATCTTTTGAATTCACAAAGCTTAAGCTGAAGGCAGCAATGAAAAAGAGAGCAATTGCAAATTTAGCAAACTTCGAACCAAATAATCGATTACCATAACGAAGAAAAAATAAAACAGTGTAACCTGCCCATACCACCATGGTAATGATAAGCTTAATGCTAGTGACGAATTCAGGTTGTCTCGTCCAATGCATACCACCCACGATGATTGAGATAGTAAGAAAGAAAACTCCAATGGAAAGCAATCGAAACCCAGCTTGTTCTAGGTCATGAATAGGTGGAAGAAAAGAGCCCAATGAACTAAACTTTCTCGATAGCAATGCCTTTCTTTGAACGAGATACATAAGGCTAATCACAGCAAGAAGAGAAAAAATACCGTAGCTAAAAATCGCAATGGATGCGTGCAGTTCGATCCAATGATCTGAAAAAAGTCGTTCGTATTCCGAACTCAACCAGTAGGGAGGATCAAAGCCGGAGATACTTAGGCAAATACAGCCCGCAAGAGAAGCCAATCCAGCACAAAAAGTTCCCAATAGGTTGAGACGCCAAAGAATCCGAAGGATCAAATAAGTCAGGATTAAAGACCAGAGAATAAACTGGGTCCGTTCCAATCCGTTCCCCAGCGGACAGCCATGCACATCAATTCCTCGAAGGTAAAGAGCTCGAGTTTGAAAAGAAAAGCCCAATACAATTGCGATCAAAGAACTTTCTCGAAGCGGGGTCCAATCAATCTTGAATGTCTTAAGTAAACCAATTGCGAAAGCGATTCCATAAAGCACAGCTGCAAACCAAAGCAATTCTCTGGCATCGGAAAAGTTCATGCTGGTTGCTGCGAAGTGATTAAAAAAATTTGGGAGTATTGCAGAACCTAAACGGAAACTGCTTCAGCAGGAGATTTTTCTAGAAGCTCTCTTTGACTTACAGGTTCGGAGCCAAAATATTGACGCATGGCAGCACAATCATTGCCTTCACAATTAAGGCAACAAGGACGGATGGCTGAATTGTAACCGTTTTCAATGTGTTCGATGACCAAACGAGTACAAAGGTCGATGAACTTCTCTTCCAAGTTGAAGCAGTCAACCCGTGCGAAATGATCAACGACTTCCTCGGCATATCCCCGAAATTCAATATCTATTTCATCCAAGGTTTCTATATGATCCGTGGTAAAGGCAATTGGTACCATGAGGATTGCCTTCTGAGTAGTTTCGGCAATCACATCGGGGGTTGAAGGTGTGAGCCATTTTGTTCTCTGTGGCCCTACCTTACTTTGCCAAGCAAGAGCACCTTCGTGTTCCAGACCAAGACTGTGGAGAACTTTTTCAATTCGCTCAAAAGAACCCTGAATTTCCTCGTTATACTTGTCCCCTTTCTCGGTACAATAGGACTCGGGAAGGCTGTGTGCTGAGTAGATGATTCGAATGTCTTTATCGTTTAGACCAAGGGTACTTTTCATTTCATCAAACTTTCGTTTAACCAGCATTGCCCACAACTCGGTGTAGTCGGATCGATCCCACCACTGGTCAATGACCGAAATACGATCTCGATACCCCTCGTCCTTTTGTTTGTCTAACCATCTATATGCGTCGCAAAAGGACGATCCGCTGGTTGAACAACTATGTTGCGGGTATTGGGAGAACAGAATAATTTTATCGGCAGTATTGTATTGCTCAATCATTTCACTTGTTCTGGGAGAGCAGTAACGAAAACCAGAAACACAAACATGAGGGGCGGATTGAGGATGAATGTGATCCAGTTTCTGAGCTATTTCTGCGGACTGATCATCCATAATTCCCTTGGTTGGGGAATATTGACCAATTTCTTCATATCTTTCTTGAATATTAGGAGTTCGTCGCCACGCAATGTAACGACCCAGTATCTTTTGAAAAGGGAGTTTAAGAATTTCACGGTCTTGGAATAACTCTTTGAGATAGGGGTGGACTTCATCTTTATTCTGAGGACCTCCCATATTTAGAAGGATCACTAGAGTTTTAACAGGATTTTCAGATTTAGTGGCATTCATCACGGTGTAAATTTAAATTATTAGTTCTTATCTATCAGTATTTCGAGTCTGAAGCAATCTTTCAGGATAAAAGGTCGGGAGAAATTTCTAAAAACTAATTGGAGTCTATACAGTTTGGAAGTGAGACGCCGGTGAATGCAGAACCGGAAAAAAATAAGCCTTCATTTCCCTGAGATAAGGCATCTGCGGCTTGTTTTCTAAAGTTCATTTTATCATCTGGAAGAGGGATGCTCTGCATCCAGCGTTTCAGGTGAAAAAACTCTGGTTTACCTTGCAGGCCAATTAATTTTGAAAGATCCTCTCGTACAACCTCAGAAATCACATCTTCAGTAGCTAGAGCAAGATCCGGCCTCCTCTCACCACCGACAAAAGTGGTGAGTAGAACTTTTCCATTTGGTGCCCTCTGGGGAAAGAGAGTACTTGAAAAAAGGGTGCCTAAGATGGATAAATTTTCTTTTTCGGGCACAAGAAACCCGAAGCCATCTAATGGATGTTTGATTTTTTCACGATCTACTCCAAAATAGGCAAGACTAAGGGGATAATGCGTAACTTGATGCAAGTCTGAAAGGTTTTCAGCAGCGTTAAGATTTTTCCAGTCGATATTAATTGATTTTTGAATAGGAAGGGTTGAAATAACCTCATCACATTCGAAAACAGATTTTTCGCCCGTGATAGATACGGTGGAAATTCTCCAGTTTGAAAGCGTCTTTTCAACCGCTATTACCGACTCCTCGGTCTTTATGGAAGTTTTTTTCAACGACGAGGCAATAAGTTCGGTCAATTGACACATTCCTTTAGGAAATGAAATAAGTCTAGTTTTCGGGATACGTTTTCTTTTATTTCCGTTTTTTAACATTCCCAAAAATATAGAGCCGGATTGCTGTTCTAGTTGATAAAGGGAGGGGAAAGAATTTGCTAGGTTCAGAGTTTCAGGTTTGGAAGCATAGATTCCAGAAATAAAAGGGTTTGCAGCGTAATCCAGAGCCTCTTTTCCCAGTCTACGAGAAATAAATGAAGCAACCGATTCTTTAGCATTCTGGTTTCCTTTGCTAATAAATGGCTCTAAAAGTAATCTTAATTTACCCAAGGGACTGAGAAAAGAACTTAGAAAAAAAGACGGTAGGTTCAAGGGTAGGGCAACCAGTTTCCCATTTCGGACGATAAAGCGTTTATTAGTGATCGAATCTGCATCAATTGCGTGATCCATAACGCCCATTTGAAAAAGAGTATCATAGGTGTCTTGGAATCGTAAACTCAATGAATTTGCTCCATAATCAAGAAGGTATCCTTCTAAGCATTTGGATTGAAGTACACCACCAACCCTAGAGGCTGCTTCGATGATCTGTACTTCATGGCCAAGATTCTCCTTCTTCCATGCCAAGGATAGCCCCGAAAGCCCCGCTCCTATTATACATATTCGTTTAGATTTCATATTTGATGCTTTGGGCTTGTGGCATTTTAATTGATAATGAAAATAAAGTCTTAAATTATGGAAGAATTAAAAAGCAGTTTGCGTTTGATTACAAATCCGAAGGATGCGAAACCGGGTGAGCTTATTAGGGAACTTAAGTTATTGGATGAAATATTAAAACAAAATGCTTCGCATTTAGATCCAAGACTTAGGCATTTTCTTCAAAATAGAAGTTATGAGAAAGCACTTATCTGGTTGAAAGGGGAAGAGCCCGAAAAAGGAGTTTGTGGAAAATGAAAAAAACAACTCGAACATCCAAAAAACTTAAGCTTGAAAAACCAGAGGTTTTTGGTGCCAACCCTTTTGATTCCTTAGAAATTGAAGGCTTACCAACTACAACTGTCGAGAACCGAAATAATATTCCATCCAAGAAAGTGTCCTTTGAGGTAAAACCAGAGATACCACCGAAAGAAAAAATTGGTAGAAGTGAGCGATTGGAAGTGAGAAGGGAAAAAAGTGGTAGAGGAGGTAAAACCGTGACTACAATAAGAGGTTTTCCAAAAAGTTTGGCGGTCGCTCACCGAACTCAGTTATTAAAAAAGATTAAAATTTCTCTGGGCACTGGGGGTACATGGAACGACCAAGTAATGGAACTCCAAGGAGACCGAAGAGAGGAAGTTATGAACTGGTTGAGTAAAATAGGTTTTAAACCACTCCTAGCAGGGGGATAACATCTCTGAAATAACTAAAGTAAAGAAAGGCTGGGAAGATTAAGTGGTTTGCTTTTCTTGCTCCGTAGATTCGGAATTAGTGGGAACAGAATCTTCGGGGGCATGTTTTTCCTTTTTAAAGTCGTGATCTTCCAATGGTTCCTGATTCATAACATCACTGATATCACTTTCCCATTCGCTTTTTGCTTTTCGGAATTCGTTTACCCCTTTTCCAAGAGAGCGGAATAATTCAGGGACTTTTTTGGCTCCAAAGAGCAAGAGAACAATTAGGAAGACAAGAATGACTTCCCAACCACCAATGTTTCCAATGAAGGCAATCTGTAAAGTAGTTGAATCGATCATGATATAAATTTAGGGCTTCGGTTTGTTTTAGGCAAACAATTTAAAACAAAATAGGAATATGATCTGGTACAGGTTTCTTATAATCCGAGTTGTCGAAGAGCTTCCGGTTTTGGTTTATTGACTGAACTTTGGTCGGCTTCAAAGAAACCATGTAGTTGACGGATCCTAGTTGGGTGACGCATTTTACGAAGTGCCTTGGCTTCGATTTGTCTAATTCTCTCACGGGTAACCTTGAATTGTCTACCTACTTCTTCGAGAGTTCTACTGTAACCATCTTTCAAGCCGAAACGCAGAGATAACACATTCCTTTCCCTTTCGGTGAGTGAATCAAGGACATCTAAAATTTTCTCCCGAAGCAAGGAATAAGCAGTCATATCATATGGATTCTCTGCCCCTTTATCTTCGATGAAATCTCCGAAGTTTGTATCATCACTATCTCCGACAGGGCTTTGTAGGGAGATCGGTTGTTGGGCCATTTTCATGATACTCTGCACTTTATCCAAAGGGAGGCCCATTTCATTTGCGACTTCATCCGGAGTTGGTTCATGCCCGAGTTCTTGGAGTAATTGTTTCTGGACCTGCATTACTTTATTCAAAGTTTCGATCATGTGAACCGGTATACGAATGGTTCGAGCCTGATCGGCAATGGACCGGGTGATTGCCTGACGAATCCACCAAGTGGCATATGTTGAAAATTTATAACCCCTTCGGTATTCAAATTTTTCCACCGCTTTCATCAGTCCCATATTTCCTTCCTGAATTAAATCTAGGAAAGAAAGTCCGCGGTTGGTGTATTTCTTTGCGATTGAAATAACGAGGCGAAGGTTAGCCTCGACCATTTCAGTCTTTGCCTTGTGGGCAAGTCGCATGAAACGCCTGAGATCTTTGATAAGTTGAGCCAGTTCCTCTGGATCCATGCGGAACTTGGACTTGGCAGTTTCAAGTTCAGCAAGGACACGATCCATTTTCACCCCTTTTCGCTTTACCTTTACAGTATCTTTCTTTGAAAGTGCCAAGTTGTTTACATTTCGGGTGATCGCTTTTAACTCGGGGCCCACTTGAGTTAAGAAATCCTCGAATACCTTAAGTTTAAGACAACATTTTTTGAAAATAGGAGCCAATTCACTTTCGTATTTCTTAAATCGGGTTACGGAGCGTTTTCTTTGCGTTTGGTTGGAAGCACTTTCAATACTTTTCCAGGCTCGGTCGATTTTAGTGTAGAGGCCTTCGAGAAGCAGAAGTTGTTTCGCCAAGTTTTTAAAGTAGGTTTCCCTGCTATCAATCTTTTTATCCAAAACGACTCGGTCAAAACGTTCCTCTCTGGAAAGTAACTTCTGGCAAATATCCATTTGAAATTCTGTAGTCAGGGAAACGGAATATATAATTTTAAGGGCGGAGCTTTCTGCCGCCTCAATTCGTTTTGAAATATCAACCTCTTCTTCTCTGGACAACAATGGAACTTGCCCCATTTGTTTGAGATACATTCGGACGGGGTCGTCCAGCATGTCGCTTTGGTTTGAGCGAGCACTTTCTTCTTCGCTTTCTTCCTTTTTCTTTTTGAATTTATCAACTTCAGCAGAATCAAGTAGTTTAATTTCCAAGTTGTTGAAGATGGAAATCACATTTTGTAATTCTTCCGGTTGAGTTGCAATTTCCGGAAGGGCTTTATCCACATCCTTGTATGTTAAAAAACCTTGTTCACGGGAAAGATGAATGAGTTCTCGTACTTTCTCATTCATTTCGTCATTGAGGGCATGAGGCTCAATATTTTTGTTCAAAGATTTTGCAGCTTCTTTTGCGGATGACTGAATCGTTATTATTGTTTTTGAGGACTTTTTGGAGGCAGTCTTTTGTTTCCCTTTTGCCGCTTTTACCAAACCTTTTACGGTGCTGGCGGAACTCACCTTGGTCTGGGTTGTACTCGTCTTCGTTTTACTACTTTTGGATTTGGATCCAACGTTTTTGGTCTTGGCGGTAGAAGCCTTAGCAACCACTGTTTTTGGCTTTGTTTTGGATTTTCTCGGTGTGGGAGAGACTCGAGGCTTGGAAGCAACGGACTTGGAGGAAGCAGGCTTTGCTTTTGAGCTGGTTTTTTTGGTTTTTGGCGTAGGCATGAAGTGGTTAATTCGGTGGTGAAGAGAGTGATAAAGTGGGTGGGGAGTTTCGGAGTTTTCTAATTTCTTTCAATTCGTTTCTTAATTCCATGAGGGTAGCATTTTCCTCTGCCGCTCGAAGATGGGCCCGGATTTTCTCTTCTCTTTCTTTCGAACTCCGGAGAAAGAGGACGGAGAGGCACTCATTGGCAAGTTGAAGGAAAGAGTCCTTTTCTCCATCACCGTGGTCTTTGTACAAGTAATGGTGAAACACTTTTCTTTCCTGATCATTTTCCAAAAAGTCTTCCATCCGACGAAAGTCCATGGGTCCGTCTGCGTTAACCTCAGCAAAGATCTTTGCCAAGATAGCACCAGCAGTTGTCTGGAGATTGAGCCAACTAGGCTCGATGAGGTAGGCAAGTGGCCCCGCAATCCGATCATCATGCAAAATAATAAACAATAAATCATCTTCTACATTTGTCAATCGAACAGGGCTATTTTCTTTGGTTTCCTTGTTCGAGGAATTTGGGTATTGGAGTCGGTATTTTGGCAGTTTTTGTTTTTCAAATTTAGAGAAATCTTGCTTCACCGCATCGTTTGAAACTCCTAGTAGAGTTGCCAGTTCTTTTAAGTAGCTTTCCTTAATCACAAGGGAATCAACTTTATTTAGTGAAGTAAAAATGAAGTCACAAATGTTTTTGCTTATATTGGGACTACTTATGTCCTCGCCTATTTGTAAGTTTTTAATTACATATTCAATCATGGATATTGATTCATCCAAAATTTCATTGAGGCGCGTTTTCCCTTCATTCAGAAGGATTTGATCCGGATCACTTCCCACAGGAATGGTGGCAAATCGAGCATTAAGACCAATCCCAATAAAAATGGGTACATATTTTAGTCCAGCTTTTCTGCCAGCTTCATCTCCATCGAGCAGACAAATGACATTTCGAGGATTTGATTTCTTTAATAAGTCAGCCTGGGATTCGGTAAAGGCGGTACCTTGAGGTGCAATTACAGTCTCAAACCCTTCGATATAGCAGCGAATTGCGTCTAATTGCCCTTCAACCAAGATGAAATCATTTTGATCCTTGATTACTTTATTGGCGAGATGAAGGTTGAATAAAATCTGGCTTTTTTGAAAAATTGGGGTTTCCGGAGAATTTATATATTTGGGTGCCTTTTTTTCTCCCCATTCTGGGGTTGAGGCAAGTTTTCTAGCAGTGAAACCACAGATTCGCCCAAGTTTTTCATGGATCGGTATCATCAACCTCCCTTGAAAGCTTGATACGAGTTTTCCTTGACGCAGCTTTTCCCGGAAGAGTCCGGATTTACTCATGATTTCCTTACTGAAATTCTGCAGGATCAAGTGATTAGCTAAAGCAAATTCATCAGTTGGAGCATATCCAATCCCAAATTCAACCGCAGTTTGAGCAGAAAACTTTCTCTCTTCAATCCAATATTGCCAAGCCACTTTAGACTCATTCGTATCTAA
>CESP01288536.1_pt1 | contig 16585 bp, 16 predicted proteins | sample 531211 | NCBI WGS metagenome assembly CESP01 (sample SAMEA2622074, study PRJEB7988) | marine metagenome | biome: marine biome (ENVO:00000447); feature: surface water layer (ENVO:00002042); material: "saline water (ENVO:00002010), including plankton (ENVO:xxxxxxxx)" | depth 5 m | reverse complement strand
TGTGCGCAGTATTTAAAAAAGAGTAAGGATCCATATAATCCAATTACGTATTAAAATTACAACTTATCCCGATATTTTCATTAATTATCTTCCATAATCATCACTAATTCTCACAATATCATCTTCGTCGGAGGGATTGTCCTTTTCTGTGTGTTGCCAAATCTCAGCGATCACTGACCAATCGTCCAAGCCAATCAATCTGTGTCTCTGTTCTTTTTTGAGCTTAATTTGATCCCCCTCACTTAATTTTATCATTTCTTTTTCATCGTCTGTATCACTAACAACTACACCAACATTTCCCCTGTATACCATCCAAATTTCTTCCCTCCTGTAATGATATTGCCATGAAAGTCTTGATCTTGGTTTCACAATTAGAATCTTGGGGCTTAATTTATCAAATTGTTCAATAATATTGGAATGAATTTTTGGAAAAAAAATTGACTTAAATGTTTGAATATCATTTTCGTCTATCACAATAAATCCACCCCACGGTCTTTTGAAATCTTTGTCAATAATTTTCAAATCTTTATCAATAATATCTTTTTCTATTTTTTCTAAATAGTTCACTGATTAAAACCATTGATTTAATTAAATTTAATTAATGTATTTTAATTTAATAATATCTAATGAGGAAAAACTAATCATAAGTATTCTTTTTAAAAAAGAAAAAATTGAATTAAATGAATTTAAAAACGTTTGTTTTGAAAAGTTAGTTAAAATTGCTAGCTCACATTTGATGCTTCCTGCACTGTACTCAAACGCAAAAAAAAAGAACTTGTTAAAATTCTTTCCGGAAGATTTAAATTCTTTTTTAAAAAAGATATTTGAAGAAAATAATCGAAGAAATCAAATTTTAATAAAAGAAATAGATGAACTTTCTAAAATTTTAGAAAAAAATGATATTTATCATCTATTTGTAAAAGGTGCTCATAATATAAAAACCAACCTTTATGATAATTTAGGGGAACGAATGGTTGGTGATATAGATTTTTTAGTGAATAAAAGTGATTTAAATCTCACAGAAAAAATACTATTAAAAAATGGGTATAAAAATAGCAAAGTTGACACAAAAAAATTTTGGATTCGACCTCATATTCCAAAGTTGATAAATACCAAAAAACTTTTTTCTGTAGAAATACACCGCGAACAACTAAGGTATTTTAAAAGAAATTTATTGCCTGCAAGAGAATTGTTAGAATCAGCGAAATTAAAAAAAACTAATTATCTAATTAAGCTATGTGTTTTGAATTATCAAATAAATGACCATGGAGCAATAAGCCTTTCCTACAGTTTTAGATCAATTTATGACTATATTCTATTAAGCAAAAAATATGAAATGAAATCGAAGGATTTTAAAATTAGAGATATTAGAAATTTCTTTTTAATAACAGATACACTTGGTATTACACATAATATTAAGAAACTCAACCTAGTAGATAAAATAATTTTGATAAGGTTTTATTTTAAGAAAACCTATAAGTTTTATTATTTAATTGATAATTTTATTGTTAGTTTAATTAAGGTTATTCCGACTAGATTTTTACAATTTTTGGAATTTATTTTTGATAAATATTACAGAAATTATGTTCTGAAAAAATTAAAAATTTAATTGTGCTTATAATGCTAAATATTATTAATGAGTCCTAAGAAATTTTGCCTATTAACTAACGATGTCGAAACAACATCAATTTGGCATAATTCCCTTAGAGACGAAACAGGCATAAAGGTTTATAAAGAAGGAATGCCTAAACTTTTAGATTTATACGAAAAATACAATATTAAATCTACTTTTTTTTTTACTGGTTACATCGCTAAACTCATTCCGGAAGTTGTAAAAATGGTAATCCCTAATGGACATGAAGTTGGAAGTCACGGTATGTCTCACGAAAGAATAGATGGGTTTGATTTAATGACCATTGATAACCAAATATTAAATTTAAAAACATCAAAAAAAATTCTTGAAGATATAACCGGTAATGAAGTTGTATCCTTTAGAGCTCCAGCACTAAGAGTTAGTAAAAATACCGTAATAGCTCTAGAAGAATCTGAATATTTAATTGATAGTTCAATAGCCTCTCAAAGATTTGATATGTTTATGTCTTTCGGGGGTTTGAAAAAACTAAATTGGTTATTTGCTCCAAGATTACCCTACCGAGCCAGTAAAAAATCCATTTTTAAAAAGGGATACAGTAATATTGTCGAGGTACCACTAAGTGCATCATTCATTCCCTATGTAGGTACAACTCTAAGAATATTCCCTTGGATTTCAAAGTATCAGAGAAAAATACTATCACTTGAATCTAGTTTAATAGGAAAACCAATAGTTTTTGATGTTCATCCTAATGAATTTATTGATGAATCAATGGAAAAAAGAGAAAAAAAGAAAAGAGCATCCAATTTATTTTTAAGTTTTTTTCAAGACTATTTAAGATCCAAACTAAAAGCTAAAAATTTAGGTGATTCTGGTATTAAACTTTATGAAAGAGAAATTAATTCGTTCCAAAAGCAAAACTTTAAGTTCACAACTATAAAAAATTATGTCAATAAAATAAACCTATGAGGATCTATATAATAACAATGGATGACCCCATTCAAACTTATGACTTTATTAAAAATATTATTGATAATTATAGTAATTCAATTGTTGGATTAGCTATATCAAAAGGTAATAGACTAACACTAACAAAGGGGAAATCAAAATTTGCTTATTTAATTTCTTTGTTTCTAATAATGGGCTGTACTTCGTTTTTAAGAAACTCTTTTTTAACAATCTTGTTCAGAATAAAAAAATATTTGTCAAAGTTTGGTATTTGTGAGAGTCCATCAATAATCACTTATGCAAAATCTAAATTGATAACTACAAAAAAAATTAAATCCCCTAATAATAGAGATTTCTTGAATTACTTAGATTCACTAAATATAGATATTATTATAAATCAAAGTCAGTCAATCATAAAAAAACAATTACTAAAAATCCCGAGGATTGGTATCATTAATCGTCATAATGCATTGTTACCTAAAAACAGAGGTAGGCTAACGCCTTTCTGGGTACTTTTCAATAAGGAAAAGGAAACTGGTGTGTCAATTCACTTTGTTGATGAAGGAATTGACTCAGGTGATATTATTATTCAAAAAAAATTTGATATTGAAAATAAAGATAACTTTAATTCAATAGTTAAAAAAAATTATGACTTTGCTTCAATTGCAATAATCGAAGCATTAAAAATTTTGGAAAATGATAAATTCAAAATAATACCTAATGACGATAAGTTAGCTACTTATAATACTACACCTTCGCTAATAGAAGCCATTAAGTATAGACTAAGAATTATCAAAAAAATTATCATAAATAAAAATTAGATTATTAATGTTTGCTTTAATTGATTGTAATAATTTTTATGTATCATGTGAAAGAGTTTTTGACCCAAGCCTTAATCAAAAACCTGTTGTAGTTTTATCAAACAACGATGGTTGTGCAATCTCAAGAAGTAATGAAGCCAAGAAACTGGGGATTCCAATGGGTGCACCAGCTTTCAAATATGAAAAGGTTTTCAAAGAACATGATGTAAAAATATTTTCATCCAACTTCCCGCTTTATGGTGATATGAGTAGTAGAGTGATGAACATCTTATCCTCTTATACTCCTAATATTGAAATATATAGTATCGATGAAGCCTTTTTAGAATTTAAAGGATTTCAAGAATATGACTTGGAAGTCTACTGCAAGGAAATACAAAAGAAGGTTCTTAAATGGACCGGTATACCCATAAGTATAGGCATAGCACCTACAAAAGCTTTGGCTAAAGTAGCAAATAGAATTTCAAAAAAGTTTCCAAAGAAAACCAAGGGCGTTTACATGCTTAAATCAAAACAAAAAAGAATTAAAGCATTAAAATGGATAGAAGTTGAAAATGTTTGGGGGATAGGATTTAGGCATGCAAGAAGATTAAAAAATCTCAATGTAAATAATGCTTATGATTTTATATCTCTTCCAGATCATTGGGTAAGAAAACAAATGAGTGTTGTAGGGTTAAGGCTTAAAAAAGAATTGGAAGGTGAGTCTGTTTTATGTTTAGAGGAAAATCGATCACCTAAAAAAGCAATTGCTACAACGCGAAGCTTTGAAGGCACAATTACAGATTTTGAAAAAATAAAAGAGAGGGTATCTACGTTTGCAGTGTGCTGTGCAGAAAAGTTAAGATTACAAAAAAGTACATGTAATGCAGTTTATATCTTTTTAAGAAGCAATAAGTTTCAAAAAAGAAAACCACAATATAGAAATGGAATATTAATGACTATACCTTTTCAAACAAACTCAAATATGGTGATAAGCAAATATGCGACTGAAGGATTAAAAAAAATATTTAAGAAGGGGTTTAATTATAAAAAGTCAGGTGTAATAGTAATGGGGATTGGGTCAAACAAAAATTACCAAATAAATTTATTCGAAAATGAAAATCCTAAACATAAAAAATTAATGAAAACCATTGATTATATACAAAAGAAGAATGGACAAAGTAAAATAAAACTAGGAAGTCAAGACCTAAAAAAAAGATGGAAAATGAAGCAAGAAAGGCTAAGTTGTCTTTACACTACGAAAATAAATGATATAATAAAGGTTAAGTGAGAAAAAGAAAAATAAATTTATTCTATCCAAAGACTGAAAAAAGTTTAGGTCAATGGTTGATGGGGCAAGGAATATCAGCAGGGTTTCCATCACCTGCAGATGACTTTAAAGAGGTTCGAATAAGTCTGGATAGAGAACTTGTGAAAAATGGAGATGCCACTTTTTATGCTAAAGTAAGCGGTGACTCAATGATAGGTGCTGGCTTGAATGATGGTGATTTGATTGTGATAGATAGAAGTTTAAACCCTGAGCATAATAAAATTGCGGTATGCTTTATTGATGGAGATTTTACTGTTAAAAGAATAATAAAAAAAGGTCGTTCACTGTACTTAAATCCTGAAAACAAAAACTATAAAGCTATAAGAATAGATGAGGAAAATGATTTAATCATTTGGGGAATAGTAACTTATGTAATTAAATCTATTTAAAGATTTAATTTTTTAAATATTTTTTAAAAGAGATGAAATTATCCTTAAAAACTATATATAAAATCGAGAAAAAGGTTCCAAATATTGCTGAAAAAAGTAAAATAAATAATCTGCTGGGTCCACTTTTTTCAACAGGTACAGATACTGGCTCTATAATACTGAAAACAGGTGTATCTTTGCTAACCTGAAGTTTAGCTTGCTCTACTTGATTAGCAAGTTGCTGTAAAACAGAATTTGATATAGAAAGATCACTAATAAGTCTGTCTAGTTTATTTTGATATAGGGACCTTGATATTCCAAAGTTCTGATCTTTAAAAAGACCTATCCTGTCTTGAAGAGCAATATTTTCTTGTTTTTTTAAATTGTATTGATCAACTGAGTAAGTTAACAACTCATTTGCTGCTTGACTCTTATAGCTTATAATTTTGCTCTGTAAAATATCCTGTGCATTATATAGGACTTGGGCAGAAATATATGGGTTATTATCCGTATAATTTAGGTTTATGTAGCCTTCTTTTGCAAACAAATCAATATTCAATGAGTTATCAATTAGTTTAAATAAGATATTATCTTCTTTGGCAATAATTACAATCACATCTGTATTATTGTTTGATACCTTATTTTTTTTCTTAAATTTTGATAGAAGCAAACTTGGTAAACCAATAGTGTATTTTTTTATTGTAGAGGTTAAGGAAAATTTTGAGGTTTGAATTTTCAAATAATCTCTGTAAGAAATTGAATCATTTTGAAAAAATATCATACTTTCCAATAAGTCCATTTTGAATGGTACACTATTAATTATTTCAGGATAAACATCTGGGCTAATCTCGCCTTGATTGCTAGATAAATTCAATCCGGCAAGAGTTGCTAGACCACTTAAACTATTGCCAGATTTTAAATTGGAATTAAGTTGTGGGACAAATATTGTTTCTGATGTGTAAAAGTTTTTTGTTAAAATGGCTACAAGTAGACCAAATGATAAAAAGAATAATATTATTTTTTGAAAAATTTTTCTTTCCTTCCACAGAGTTTTAAATAACTTATTAAGATCGATCTCATAATTATCCTTATCACTATTTTTTTTCAGGTTATTCAAACTCCTTTATAATTTAGATGTTATTAAGATTGTTGTCAGAGTCCCTGTTATTATTGAAAATACCCTAATAAAATCATCTAAGAACTTTCTAGTTGATTCTTCATCATTTTTAGAGGGCTTGCTAGTAGCAGTTATTACATCTCCCGGATAGACTTTTGGGTTTTTAAAAAAATTAACTTTTGAGCTAGAACCATTATTTCTTTTTACAACAACAGATTCTGTTTTATTCATTTTTTTTCCCGATAATCTAATGTAGTATTTTGCCCGCTTATTTTGGTCACTGAATGTACTAGGATTTAAAAAATTTCCTGCAGTTATTATAGGGCTAAGTTTTGATGCAATAATAATTTTATCCCCTGAAATCAGATTGAGTTTTTTTAAATTATTATTTTTTGTCAAATCAAAAAACAAAACTTTATTATTTCTTAGTATATAGGAACTTCTAATATCAGCTAAAACACTCAACCCACCGACTCTTTCTAAAGCATCATCAAATGAGATAAAATCTCTATTCAAAATAATGGTTGAGGGATTATTAATCTCACCTTGTATATCTACTGATTGTAAGTTGTTATATCTCAAAATAGATGAAACTGAGACCACATCATTATTTTTTAGTAAAAATGGTTTTGTTGGTTTAGGTTTTTTACCAATAAGATAATCTGTATCAATCTCGTAGTTTATAACATCTGAATAATTACCATTATTGAGATTTCTATTGAAGGAATATATTACTACATTTTTTTTCTCAGCATTTGGATTAAAACCTTGAGCGGCAAGAATTGCATCCTCAACAAACATGTCTTTGTTTAATTCAAATTGTGAAGGATTTTTAACAGCACCTAGTACAAATATTTTTTTGTCTACATCCTCAAATACTTCTCTGGTATATAAGATTAATTTGTCATTTTTTAATAAAAAAACCTTAGTTAGTTCGTTTAGATTTTCTAAACTGTAAACCAAGGTTTTGTAAGATAAGGATGCCTTATCATATCTTTTTAAATCTACCCTTGATGTTAAAACTCTTCTCTGAAAATCCAATTCTTCAAAAGAAGTGGATTCAAAAATTAAATCATAGAGTGACAAACCTTCTCTCCAAAAAGTTGTTTTTTCATTTTTAACAAAACCTGAGATTGAGATTTCATTTTCACCTTCAACATCAGATAAGCTGTAGACTCTAATCTCATCTTTGTCTTTAAGTTCAACATAAACATCTTCGTTGATAACATCTGAAAGTGAAAAGGTTTTGAAAAATTTGTTTCCCTCATTATCAGTTCTATTAATATCAACTTTTTTGAAATATGTATTTTGTTTAACACCCATTGATCCATTGAGGATTAAATCTCTCAGATTAGAAAACTTTAGTAAGGAAAATTTTCCTTCGTTATATACATTTCCAAAGATTGATACTTCATTTAACTGTTCATCTAATATTTTTTTGATTTCAACTAAATCCCCATCCTGTAATTTATAATCTGAAAATTCCATTTTGGAAAAATCAATAGTATTTAAAAATTTATCAAATCTATTTTCATCATTTCTGTCATTGATTAATTTAATTCTTGAAATATTTACATTTTCAATGGATGCGGTGTTGGGTAATCCCCCAGAGAAATAAATGAGGTCTTCTAATGTTTCATTTTCTTTAATTTCATAAACAGACTGGTTTTTTACTTCACCCTCCAATTTGACGGATGATAACCTTGGACCAACAAAAATGACATCGTTGTTTGAAAGTCTGATATCAGAATTTAAATTATTGCCGGTTATGTAATCATATAAATCAACATAACTTATGATTTTTTTATCTCTGAAGATTTTAATTTCCCTTAATGTTCCAGATGTTTTTATTCCACCTGCAGCATACAAGGCATTCAATGTACTTGCTAATCCATTAACGAGATGTGAACCTGGTGAATTAATTTCACCCAATACTGTGACATTAACCGGTCTTATTTGCGTAAGGGAAATATCTAAAAATGTTTGTTGGGGATAGCTTAATAACCCACTGTAAAATTTACCAAGAAATAACTTTAATCTTGATTTTAATGTTTTGAAAGTATTTCCTGCAGCTTGAAATACACCCAAATTAGGTATTGAAATGTTACCATTCAGATCAATCTTTAGAATTGCTTCCAAAGAATTATTTCCAAAAACCATTATTTTTAATTCATCACCAGGTGCCAGTATATAACCTTCATCAATGTTACCCACCAAATATTCTTTATTTTTAAAAGGATTATTTTCAAATATTGAATAGCCAAAAAAAGTCTCGTCACTCGCTACGAAATCATTTTCATTTGTTTGATTTTTTGAGCTATCTATTTTCACTTCATTTTTGACAGATATTTTATCAACGGTACTGTCAGTTTGATCCAGGTTGTTGTCTTGAAGTATTTCAGATTTATTATTTGAAAAATATTCGTTTAAAAAAGTATCGAAGTTTATACCCCGCATGCTTGCCATCTCTCTCGCAGCTTGCTCAGAAATTCCATTTTGAGCTAGTTCGTTGAGTACTTGTTGTCTGGTTGAAATATTTCTACTTTCAGCTTCTTTGAGAATTTCTTCCTGTGTCTGAGAGAAACTAAGATTGGATATTAGAATTAAAAGGACAAAAAAAAACTCTTTCATTTGTAAATTTTGAGTTGCAAATATATATATTTTATACAATTATTAGATTTAACTACTTCTAGCACCACCAAACAAAATATTTTTTATTGCACCGAAAAAGTATTTTATATCAGTTTTTATGGGGTTTTTGAAGTATGATTTAAGATACTTTTGCTCTGATTTCATAATTTCCTCAAAGGTATTGGGCATATCGTAATAGAATGGAGGTATTAAACCTGGCTTGCATTTTATTCTCATATTTTTTAATTCTTCTGTATACAAACTAAAATAATGAGGACTTAAAGGCCTAATACCAACAATTTTCATTTGGCCTTTTAGAACGTTTAATATCATAGGTAATTCATCAATCCAGAATTTTCTAAAGAATTTACCCTCAAATGAGATTCTAAAATCATCATTAATTTTTCCTCCCTTTTTCAAATCATTTTGATTGTAAATATATTCCTGTAAAAATTGTGAGTAAGCATGCATGGTTCTTAATTTATAAACAAAAAAAACTTTTCCTCCTTTTCCAACTCTATCCAACTTTATAATTGGACCATTTTTTAAATCCATTTTGTTCTTACATTCGTCTTTTTTTTTTGTTACAAAAAAAACTTTATCACCCATTATTTTCTCATCAACAATAATAAAACCCAAATAGTATAATCGTCCATATGCCTCGGCCCTTGATATTACTTTTAGTTTATTTTTTGTAAAAAAGAAGTATATTTTTTTTAGGATAGTTATTCTAGGGGAAAATCTGTGAATTAGATAATCGAATGCATAAATAAAAAGATTAAATGGACGAAAATATTTTTTATTAATCTTTTCTCTTCTTTTGTCCGACATTTCAAATACACCAAAAAAATAATTTTCTTTTTCTAGATGATTATTTATGTTTTTTAAAAAACTATTGAGTCTTGGTATGTCATTGAGAAGAGTTAAACATGTTAGTGATATTTTTTTATTTTTTTTAGAACGAATTGTTGTTAAATTATTATTTGTTAAAATATTTCCTTTAGTTATATGCTCATAGTATTTTGAAAATTTAAATTTTTTTTCTTCCAAGACAATACTAAATTAATTATTAAAACTTTTATAATTTGATTTACTATGGGGATAATTTTCAAAAAACCAAATTAGAAATTTTGTGAAATTTATTGTTTCATTAATTAATTTTTCAGATTTCAATTTCCACTTTGATTTTGATTCATGATCGCCTAAAAGTTTTTTTGCACAATTCAAAGCTTTATTATCATCCTCAAAATAGAATAATAGTTCGTATTTGTCTCTTAAGTCTAAGAAATTTCCACATTTTTTAGCAGAGGAAGAAAAGGTTATTGCAGGTGTTCCAAGCAAAGCAGACTCAACAGCCATAGTACCAGACTCTCCAAAAAATAATTCAGAATAAAATAAAACATCATGCATCTTTTCTGCAGGAATTTTCAACTGGTGATTTTTGAACTCATCATCAAGTATACCCTCAGATGATATAAAAACTTTGTAAATTTTACATAACTCACTAACAATAGTTCTTTTAGATGTTAAAGACAATCCATTTTCGTTTAAATCATGAGAGGCATTCCACTCAACAAAACGAATTATTATGAACTTTTCATTGTCATTGATATTGAGATATTTTTTTTTTACTGAAATATCGGGTCGAAAGTATTCTGGGTGTAAGCTTCCTAACTCAACCAGTGTATTAACTTTTAGATGATTTTTACCAAATTTTTCTCTAAAAAAACTTGGTGTTAAAATAACATCAGAAAATGGTTTTAAAATAAAGTTGCTTAAAAAATCATGTTCAGTATCAGTAATGGCTACCATTGGCTTATTAAATAAAAAAGCTACTATTGGTGGGTAAATTGTCCCGAAGCTCAGAAAAAAATCTGGTTTGAAAAATAAAGCTTTTTTGATGATAATACATAAAGCAATTGGATAGTATAATATTTTACCAAGAAAACCTGATGCACCTCGTCCCCTGCTAATAAAAGGGATTTCAAAAGCATTCAATAAATCAATGGTTACCTCTTTATTTCTAGCAATCACCAAAAATTCATGATTTTTTCTTGACATTTCATAAATGAAATTTTTAAAGTAATGTACGTGAGCGGGATGACCTATATCAATTAGAATTTTCATTTAATTATGGGTAATTTATAAGAACAGCTTTCCTGGGGCCAAAAAAAACAAAAACACTTCCAGCTGCGTAAGCGTTAACACCACAAATGGTATCTAAATCATTAAAGTTTTCAAATGAGGAGCAACCACCACAAGGAATTATAGGAACACTTGTATTATTTGAAATAAATTTTGCCAATTCTAAATCGTAACCCTTATATGTACCATCATTATCAATTGATTGAAAAAAAATCTCTCCTACTCCTTGATCTTCAATAAATTTTAAGTACTCAGTAATAGACAAATTGGTTTTGGTCTTTCCTGCAGAATGATATAACTTATAGTTGCCAAATAAATTTTTCTTAATATCTAAAGAAACAATAACAGCTGAAGAACCAAACTCTTTAACTAGTTCGCCAACTAAATTTTTATTCATTATTGCACTTGTATTAATTACTACTCGTTCAGCACCTAACTTTAAAATTTTTTCTACTTGTTTAATATTATTTATTCCTCCACCAACGGCAAAAGGCATAAAAGCCTCATCACCAATATCTTTAACAAGTTCATAACTAATTGTTTTATTTTCATTTGTAGCATTTATATCTAAAAAAATTAATTCATCAGCTTTCAGGTCATTAAAAATCTTTACAGCATTTAGGGGATCTCCAACATATCTAGCATTTTTCTTATTAAACTTTACTGTCTTTACTAATCCATTATCCTTCAATAATAAAACTGGAATTTTTCTTTTTCTAAACATGATTAATAAAGTTTGATATTAAGGTAGTTCCAATATCGTAGCTCTTTTCTGGATGAAATTGCACTCCAAAAATATTTTCTTTGCAAAATCCAGAATAAAAAATTTTGTCCGAATATTTAGTCTCAAATAATCCATCATTAGTGTCAATAAGTTCAACATGGTAAGAGTGGACAAAGTAAAATTCGTTTCTGTAATTAGATAAATCCTGTTTAGAAATCAATAAATTATTTTTACATATACTAACTGAATTCCATCCAACTTGGGGTATTCTCGCTTCAACATTTAAAAGTCTTGTTTTTCCACTAATCCACCCCAAACCATTAACTGAACCCTCTTCACTGAAATCAGACATAATTTGCATTCCAAGACAAATTCCTAAAACAGGCTTTTTTTTTTTCAAAACATTATAGTTTAGTACTTCCAATAGTCTTTTTGATTTAAGATTTTCCATTGCTTTTTTAAAAAATCCTACACCTGGTAATATAATTTTATCTGCATTATCTATATCCTGCGGGTTTGAAGAAACTATTATTTTAGAAGAAATTAAATTACAGGATTTTTGTATGGACCGAAGATTACCAAGTCCATAATTTACGATTACAATCATAACATTAATAAAGATATTAATTAATTAAATGATTTTATAAGTTTTAAAAATTTTTGTGTATTAGATTTTTCAGATAAATTTTCTGAATACTTGTGTGACTGGTTTTTATGATAAAAAAGTTTTTTGCTATTGACTGATGCTATTGAGTTTGCTATTGATTGTGGTGTCCAGTCTTTTGAAATTATTCCCAAATCATACTTTTTTATATACTTTGACATTTCGATATCAGGGCCAATAGCAATGGCTAGCCTTGATTGAACGTACTCAAAAAATTTATTTCCGAGACCATACTTTAAATTAAAATTTGATGGGGGGACAAAATGTATACCAATATCAAATTGATTACAAAATTTAACCAATCTATTTCTACTTACTGGTTTTAAAAAAACTATATTGAGTCCTTTTGCATTTCTTTTTAATTTTCTTAAATATAGACTCGAAAATGTGGATGAAACTAGCATTAAGTTTAGCTCGTATATCGAATTATCTAAAAATCTCATCATTTCAACTATCAATTCTAATTTCCTAGAACTACTTGCTATTCCGTGATGAATTATTCGAATCTTTTTTTCATTTATTTTTTTTGGGGTTAAGTTTTCATAATATTCACTAGCATTTGTAATTAACTCTGCATCAGTTTTGAAGTTTTTATTGTATTCTTCAACGATACCTGGTGAAACAGAGATTAATTTACTTACTTTAGGTATGTACTTATAACATAAATATGTATAATATTTTTTTATGAAAAATCTCCACAACAAACTGTCGTCATAGTTTTTTGGAGAATACTCGTGAGCATCCAAAATAATTTTAGAGTTTTTTGAAATTTTTAGAGCTAAAGGGAGTAGCCTGATTTCGTGAGCAATAATCAAATCATACTTTGTCTCTTTTAACTTTTTTAAAACTCTTAGTTTGTATTTATCCCAATAGTAAAAATTATAAAACCCTAATTTCAGTAGGATAAGTCTAAAAATCTCAATAAAAAATTTATGCTTACCCAATTTAAAAAAAGAGGCTTCTAGACCTGATTCACTATATCCAGCTGTGTGCACCTCGTGATTTTTGAACAAAGCTTTAATTTGCCTATACGGTCTTGGGTCTTTCTTTAAATTTGGATAGGCTATTATAAGTATTTTCACAAAGATTATTAAATATCAAATTCGATTATTACAACAATTTATGGTTTTCTTTAGTTTTTCATAAAATCATCTGCGAACATAAATCCTATATTGCAATTGTCCGCAAAGGTTTTATCTGTATCTGAGTCACCAACCATGATTGTTAATTCATTATTTATATTGTATTTTTTTTTTATAAAATTAAAACTATCAATCGCTGGTTTTTTCTTGTGTTCATTTGCATAAATAAAAACTAAATGCTTGTCATTAAATCTCCAATTGATATTTCTTACTTTATTTTTTTGTTGAATAACATTTCCATTAGTTAATACAAATACCTTGTTGGAATTTTTTATAATCATAGGTAAAATTTTATATATTTTGGAGAACAAATCAATTTTTTTTTTAGGTGTAAATGTTCTTAATATGTGCAGCAGATCTTCTAAAAAAATATTACTTAACTTAAAATTTGAAAGCATGCTATCAAATAATGATTTTCTTCCATCATCTTTAAACTTTGCTAATAAATATTTATGTATTTCCTTCGAGCTGACTGATTCTTTCTCCTCTAAATATAACGCTATATTGTAATAAGCTTCACTCAGATAACTAATTTCAGGGTAAAGTGTATCGTCTAAATCAAAAATGAAAAATTTATATTTCTGAGTTAATAATTTCATCACAACTTTATAGTTTCTGAATCACTCAATACACCAACACCCCCCCAATATCTAAATATTTTGGTGCCCCATTTAATTTCAAAAGTTGGAATTTTTTCATCAAGGACTTTTTTTATACTGGCATATATGATATTTGCCTCTGCAAAAGTTGCCAAAACCATAGTGCCTTGGACCCTGGGATTACACTCCAAGATTTTGGGTACTTTATTTTTGTCCAATTTAAATTGAAATCCAAAACAATTTTCAAGGTTCAAACTTTCTGAAATCATTTTACAGTATTCAATTAATTTGTCATGTTTAATTACTTCCCCTTGAAAAGTTATCCCAGATCTTACATGATTTCTAATCCTCGGAATTACAGTAGTTTTATTATTATGTCTAAACACATCTACAGTATATTCATCACCAGGCAAGTGTTCAGTCACAATAAGTTCAGGGAAGCTTTCCCCTAAAATATTTTTCAAATCGTCCATGTTTGTAAAAAGTGAATTTGGTTTTTCATCGTAAAATAACTTCTTTTTATCAAAGGATTCTGAAATAATTCTAACTCCCCTCATCCCATTGGATACAGGGGGTTTTACAACAATATTTTCATCTGGCCAGCCTAGTTGCTTAGCTTTAGCAATTAAATCACCGAAATTATTAACCTTGAAAAACTTACCAACTGGTACACCTAAATTTTTACATGTTTGCATTAATAAAAATTTATCATTTGCTAAATCAATGGATTTTTTGGAGGCTAATAAAACCTTGGTACCAACCTTATTGAATTTATTTTGATTGGAAGATAAAATACTTAACTCCATTGTATTCTGAGGAATCAACACATTTACATTTTCTTCCTTACATATTTTAATTAATGTCTTTAGATAATTTTTTACATTTTTTACTGGTGGTATAACATAAAATCGATCGCAAAGAAATTTACCAACAACATTTTTTTTTGCATCTGTTCCAATAATAATGATTTCTCTATTGTCAAAATTTTTTTTTAATGAATAAATAGTGCCTGAGATACCTGGTGCACCAGCACCAGTGATCAAAATGTTGAGTTTTTGGGAAGTTTTTACTTTACTCATTTATCCATCTAATCAATTCAAAAGATTCTGCATAATCTGAATTTATCTGAATCCCTCTTGTTTTGGCTAATCCAAAAATAAACTCTTTATTAAAATAATTTCTATTTTTTATTATTTGAGATTTATAACACTCTAACATATTAAGTTTTGAAGTAATTTCTTCTTTAGTTAGTTTTTCAAAATATTGAGTTCGAAAAACAATATGATTCCACGGAAGCTCATAACTAATTATTGATGAATGACATTTGAATGCTCTAACCATTTCTGTGGCTGTAATTACATGATCTTGATGAATATCATTCAATGATGGTCCAATTACTAAATCGGGTCTAAATTCATTTCTTATTTTTACCAATAATTCTAAAATTTCTTGTCTTTTTTGATGAAGATTTCTGACTTTAAATTTTTTTATGAGAAATTGTTTTTTCTTAAGCTTCAGTTTTTTTACAACACCTAAAAACTCCTTCTCTAAAGTATCTGCGGGCATATTATCAGGTAATGATTCTTCAGCAGTTGAAAGTACAAGCCAGAAAATATCTCTACCCTGTTTCAAATACTTGTAGATTGTTCCTCCCGCTCCTAATTCTGCATCGTCAGTATGAGGGGAAATAATCAATACTTTATTCATTTTATTTAACTTTTTATTCATTTTACTTTATTGAAGGTTATCGAAAACTATACTAATATTTATATTTCATTAACATACTAGCTGTAAAAGTACTTATTAATTACTGAATCAGGGACAAGTCCAAAAAGATTACCTAATCTTATTATTCTCTCAAATTTATTTATTAGTCTGAAATAAGTTGGGTAATCCATATATGATTTAACTTCATCTGACATAATAAAATTGAATTCTTTACGATTAAGTCCAAGTTTCTTAAGAATAAAGTCTTGTTGTTTTTTCCCTCCAACAAAGGGGTTCTTAGTTAATATCGATAATGCTTTTTTTCTACTAATTTGATTTGATCTTATCAGAGCGGACAAATGGAGTTTTCTTTTATCGATTTTAAATTTATTCATCAAAATATATGACTGGAAAAAGGATGTATACCTAGATTCGAAATGTTTCCCTCCATAGTCTTGCCAATTTAATTTATCTTTTAGTAATTGCATTACTTCCTTTTCATTATAATTCATGTAGTATAATATTCTTATTTGTCTTATTCTATAAAAAACAGAATACTTAATGAAAGAAAACATGGACATAATTGGAAAACTTTTTATCTTTTTTTTTCCAAACATATTGTGTACGGATTTAACATATCTACCATCCATATATGTCCAACTCAGTGGTGCAGAGCCCTCGGTTCTAAACGAATGACCTTGTATGATATATTTTACCCCTATTTTCTTTGCTGTTTTGAATAATATTGAAAATATGACCCAATCAGTAGGCACCTCACCATCAGGCACCGATGCCTTTAGAAAAGCTAATTGTAAATCTTTA
>CESP01034061.1_pt1 | contig 16585 bp, 6 predicted proteins | sample 531211 | NCBI WGS metagenome assembly CESP01 (sample SAMEA2622074, study PRJEB7988) | marine metagenome | biome: marine biome (ENVO:00000447); feature: surface water layer (ENVO:00002042); material: "saline water (ENVO:00002010), including plankton (ENVO:xxxxxxxx)" | depth 5 m | reverse complement strand
TTATTTTCACTTGGTGTAGACAAATACATATATTGATCAAGTGGAATTGAACTTCCACCAGATAAAGCCTTATTATTAGTGAGAGGAGGAATGTAGTGGACCTTACTGATTTGACTAAAACCAGCTGTCGAAAAAAACAAGAATAATATATAAAGTCTGAAGTATTTAGTCATATTATAATCCTATAAACTATTAATGACTTATTGTTCATTAAAACTTATAGTACCTAAATTTACTAATTAGTTTTGTAATTATTTTCCTCGAACTAAACTAAAGTGACCTTTGAATTCCCGTCCGTCCTCAAGAAAAACTCTAAACCAATAATCAGATTGGGGCATTGGTCTTCCAAAAAATGTTCCATCCCAACCAGTTCCCGTTGGGTCAAGCTCTTTGATTAATTTCCCATATCGATCAAAAACGTAAATTTTACTGTTCGGTTGGAAGAATTCATTGATTCCTAGAATTCTCCATGTATCATGAATTCCGTCTCCATTAGGTGTTAAAAATTTCTTGTAACCAATTACTGAAATATCAATTTCATAAATTCCACAACCTTTTTTGTCTCTTATATAAAGCTTATGAATTCCAGGCCTAACGTTTTCAAAAAGTTGGTCTACTTGGTATGGACCTGCAGGATCATATAAAGCAAACTCATAATCCCCGATTCCTAAGTCTTCCACATTTTTTATTCTAACTTTATTGTTGTTGTCATCAGTGATGTCTGAAACATCTATAAAGTGATCGTATTCATCCTCCGAAACTGTTCCATCATCGTTCAAATCAAAGCTGGCAATTTCAGATTCTTCAACAAAAATGCTCAATGTTCTTTGGCAGCCTGTGTCAACATCGGTTGCTGTAACATAATAAATACCACCAACGCCAATAAATATTGTGGGTCCTGAGGTTGGGAATGGACTGTTGACACCATTGTAGGTGTGTGTCCATGTGTAAGTATAATTACCTTCAGCAGATGTGACGCCAATTGGTATTGGGTCCAAATTTAAGCAGACTAAGGCGTCATCATCTACAGTAAATGTAGGTAGTGGATTTACAACAAATTCAATATCCATAGTTGCTGGGCATGATTGATTCAAATTATTTGTAATTGTTGCAGTTACTGTTTGAGTTTGAGTGTTGAATGGATTTCTAAGTTCGTTGGACGATAATAAATTACCAGCCTCATCAACATATTGATAAGTCACTGTATAATTATCCAAACTTTGATCAGAGCCTAGTAGTGTGGCAGTGATGTTACTTGTATCAAATTCGTTAAAACCATCGTTGTCATCATACCCATCTTCGCCATCACATTTAGGTGCCACAGTTACAGGATATGCCTCAGGCGTATCATCTACAATAAATTCAAGTGTCGTCTCATCATAACAAAGACCAGCGGGATTATTGATTTCAGGATATGAAGGGTCAATTTCAACTCTAATTGTAATGGTTTGAGATGCTGTTAGGAAATTAGGACTGAAATCAGCTACAAGTATTTCTGAGCCATCTTCATTGAAGTAAGTTACAGTCAAAATAGATTCATCTTGCTTGACTCCAGTTGCAGGGTCTGTCAACAATTGATCAATGACAGATGATGTGTCAAAAGTATACAATCCGTCCTGAGAATCATCACCCTGAGAACCATCACACTGCCTATCAATTGACACAGGATAGGCAATTGGTCTAGGTTCAATATAGAGTTCAGCAACTTTTTTTAGTCCTAAACATGAGATTGTATTTAATTCATTAATCTCAACTGAAACCCAAATATCTTGTAAAAAAGGAGTGATGTTTGTATACGAAATGTTCGTATCTATAGGGTTATTCTTAGTTAAAGCATCCTCTTTATTATTAAAATAAAGTATTGTAATATTTTGTCCTGAAAACTTGGAATCTGATGCAATAAGCTGATTGGTAATTTCATCAAAAATTGATGAATCCCAAGTTTCGATACCATCTTGTTCGTTACTCGGTGATGTTTCACAAGTACTAAATTTCAATAAAAAGTTCTCATCGATTGCACTTGCCCCAATCTTTAATTCTATTTGAGCTGTTCTAAAACAATTATTTTCAGTCAATACTTTTACATATATGATTTGATTAAATAAAGTTTCATTTTCATAGGAGTTTGGATTTTCAATTAATGAATCATCAGAAAAGCTTGAATCTGTATAATATTCAAAGGTTTCATTTTCGTGATTTTCTGAAATATCGTCTTCAAATTCTGTTAAATTAAATAACGTTCTTCCATCGTTATTATCGTCATCATCACATTGTTCAACAACAATATTTGAATTAATTAAAACTGGCAAAGCCGCAACTAAAGCATTAAATATCATATCAGAGTTAAAACATTCTGTTTTATTACTCAAAACTCTAACATGAATAGGTTGACTAAATGCGACAGTATTTGAAAATGGAAAACTAATTCCGCTATTGTTTATATCATCAGCATCATCTTGTGATAAATGAAAAGTAACCGTAAAGTCTTCATCACTTTGATCATCTCCCAAAATTTCACTTATCAAGTTGGTAAAATCAAATATTCCAATAAGACCATCTGTATCATTTCCAACTGAGTTGTCATCACATACAAGTACATCGTCAACTTGATTGGCAGTAGGAAGCGATTCCTCCACAATTAATGTTGTGTCATCATTTGTGGTTTGAATACATGCATATTCATCTGTGCTAACTTCTACACGGTACTTATTTCCATCCATTTCAATCTGAACATCACTAATAGTTAGGGTATCAGTATTTGAGCCTGAATACTGAGTATTATTTTCAATTTTTATCCAGTTATTTGGATCTGAAGATGTTGCATAAAACCATGAGTATATTGTATTGTCGTTTGTTGTCACACCAACTATGAATTCAACGGAGGATCCAACCTCACAAGCAATCGCAGATTGAGGTTGAGTTGATATTACGGGTGGTTCACCAACTTTTTGGAAATAATAGGTATCTGCATTATCTTTTGCTGGTTCAGCTGATGGATCATAATCAGGAAAAACTATTTGACCCCTGGACGTAACACCACCATTATCGATGGTGGGTATGCCCTCTCCAAAAATTCCATCCCCATCTCCATCAACATATCCAGCTTCAATGACATCAAAACATCCATCGTTATCACTATCATAGTCATACATATCAAGTTCATCACTTGAGTCTGTATTCAGATTGTAATCTTTTATATTTACGACTGGAACATACACGCTTTCACCGGTTGCATTTACATTTGAATAGTTATGAGTGAGGCTCAATCCATCAATTTGGTATGAGAAGAATTCATAGGTTAGATCAGTTCTAGTTTTAAATTTAAACCTGATTTCGTTCGAAGTATATTCAAGAGTTTCGTCCTCGTATATACCATCAAAGTCAGTATCGACGAGTAGGTTGTCATTAGGATCTAGTAATGTAATATTTGTTGTTGAGGGTAAACTTTTTAAAACGAAACTTTCCCCGTCAATTGCGGCAACATCAATATTTGAATCCTTAAAAAGAATATTAAGTTTTTCATTGAACTCAAGTGTATAGGTTAAGGTTTGATCCACACCAGCTTCTACTTGTGACTCAAAAGAACTTTCCACACCTCCGTTAGATACTGCATGATCATCTCTCGTAGAAACAATGGTACCCGTGATCACACCTGGAACTATGGTTCCATCAAGAAGTGTTATTTCAGGGTTGAGCGGGTCCTGGAAAGATATTTTACCATCACCGAGTGATTCGTAAGAATTAGATATACCATCATTATCAATATCCAAATCGATATTATCTATTATACCATCATTATCAAAATCATCAGGGCATATACTGATTGGGATTTCATCCGAAACGTAATCAATATTTGTACATTCAAGAACACCTTTAAGTCTGTAGACACCAGGTTGATCCGGGGTAAATTCTGCAGTTTTAAAATTAGTGGCTTCAAAATTACCCGTTAGTTCATTTAATTTTTGCCAGACGATACTATCAAAATTTGAAAAGTTTGTTGCTGTGATGGTCACATTGGAAGACCCATCGCTTTTTATACACGAACCGAGTGATTCAAATTCAACATTTAAATCAAAAGTTGGTGGCCTTGCAAATCCGGAGTAAAACCCCCCAGTTGTTGCTGAATAGTTGGTGTTATAGTAAGCTACGTACAACTCGTCATCTCCTCTTACGGTTATATTTCCCTCTAAATTTTTAACCAAATAGGTTTCGTAATTTGGATTTCCGTCAACTACATAGGGACCTTCGGTTTGAAATTGATTTATTGGATTTCCATTTATTGTCACAGCTGAATCTTTTTTTGCGACAAAAGTCACAGCACCACCGTCTTCAAATTCTTTACCAACAAAGTTTATTTGAGCAATATTATCAACATCCCCAACATTGGCACAACTCAGTGGAGGTACAAAAAACATACCTTGTCTTGCAGCTCTATTTTGATTATTTTGGCCTGTCCAGATGGCACCAAGACCTTGAAATGCAAATATTTTATCATCCGGATTGCTGCTGTTTACATACATGTTTCCTCGATCTGGGTGATATTTATCACCCTCAATAATTACAAACTCACCATTATCTAATACTACTTGATTATTATTATCATCAAGAAGTGGCAAACCATTAACATTAATTCTGGTATTGTCTTGGTCAGCAATTAAAAGTACATTTTCCCAACCATCGTCTCCCTCTCCTCTGATGAATATGTATTCATTTCCAACCAGTTCTCTTCCTACAATCTGATCAATACCATAATCTTGTCCGCCCTCGTCTGCAGTAAAAGAGCCAGTCCCGGAGCCACTGTTGACTACTATTGATTTATCAGATTCGATGAGTGTTCCAATAATACCTTCCCTTGAGTTTAATGTATTATTTTGTTCAGCTGCAACAACATAAGTTTGACCGTAATCCAAAGTTACTTGAACGGTTCCTGTTGCACCACTGAGAAGCTCAACATCTTGTGGAACGGTAATACTTACTTTGGTGTTATTTTCAGTTGCCATGATTGAGGCAAAGTTCATGTGAGCACCTGTTTGATTTTGGAGAGCACCTGCCCTAAATCTAGTTCCAAAACCAGAATCACCCTTGCTAACCAAGGCGCCAGCGTGATATTGATTTCCACCGTTTGTTGCATTTGAGTTGAATCTAACAGAAACGTAAATATCACTTTCGGCCTCGATGATAAACCCTGCGAGATTTCCTCTGCTTTCTGTTTCCTCCCGTCTGATAAATAAATATCCATACTCAACTCCACTAGGTGCTGCTCTATCTATCCATGGATTTGCATTTGAAACTACTGCTGAATACATAATATCTCCATTAGCCCTCTTAATTGTAAAAGGAACATCACTTACACTGGGTGTTGATATGTAGAACCACTGATCTTCAGGTGCATTTGAATCAAAATTATTTCCGCTCCTCTCGTGTGTAAGAGGAGGGATATAGTGAATTTTACTAAGCTGTGAGAACAAGTTATTTGTTACTAGAAAAGCAAAAAATAAGGTTAATATTTTAAAAAAATTTTTCAAAAAGGATAGTAAATATAAATTAATTATTCTAGGTTATTCCCCTTAGGTTTTAAAATAAAATTAAACCAACATCGTTGAAATTTATTTCAAAAAATGAGCCAAAACATAATATCATTTCATTTGGTTATTGCAATTATAACCTTTAATATTGAATACTTGTAAGCTTAACAAAATTTATTCATTGTGAAAAACGATCGAGATAGAATTAGAGCTCTGCTATATCATTCAAAACCAAGCCCTGGTAAGATTAAGGTAGTTCCCTCTAAAAATCATTCACGACAAAGTGATTTATCTCTTGCTTATTCTCCGGGCGTAGCCCACCCTTGTCTTGAAATTCATGAAGATTCTGAGAACGTTTATAAATATACCTCAAAGTCAAACTTGGTTGCCGTAATTTCGAATGGCACTGCGGTTTTGGGTTTGGGAGATATTGGACCTTTAGCATCAAAGCCTGTCATGGAAGGGAAAGGTCTTTTATTTAAGATTTTTGCTGACATCGATGTGTTTGATATTGAAATTGACGCAAAAAATATTGATGATTTTGTAAAAACTGTAAAAAATATAGCCCCAACTTTTGGAGGAATTAATTTGGAAGACATCAAAGCTCCCGAGGCTTTTGAAATTGAAAAAAGACTAGTCAGTGAACTTGATATTCCCGTAATGCATGATGATCAACATGGAACAGCAATTATCTCTGGAGCAGCTTTGATTAATGCTCTTGAACTTGCTGAAAAAAAGATTGAGAAAGTCAAAATGGTAATCTGTGGTGCAGGAGCTGCAGCTATTTCGTGTGCTAAAATATATCTGGCCCTGGGTTTAAAAAAAGAAAATATAATCATGTTTGACAGCAAGGGACCAATAAATGTTGAAAGGACCAGCCTAACGACTGAAAAACAAAAATTCATTACACACAATACATCTGTAAAAACTTTGTCTGATGCAATTGATGGCTCTGATGTTTTTATTGGTCTGTCTATGGCAAATATGATGACAAAAGAAATGCTTTTGTCAATGGCAAAAAATCCCATTGTCTTTGCGATGGCTAATCCTGACCCCGAAATCAGCTATAAACTCGCGAAAAGAACCAGAGAAGATATTATCATTGCCACAGGTAGGAGTGACCATCCAAATCAAGTTAATAATGTTCTAGGTTTTCCATTTATTTTCAGAGGAGCTCTTGATGTTAGGGCATCAAAAATAAATGAAGAAATGAAAATGGCTGCTGTTTATGCACTTGCGGAACTTGCAAAAGAGCCTGTTCCAGAAATTGTAAACATAGTTTATAAAGAGAAAAAATTAATGTTTGGAAGAGATTATATAATTCCAAAACCTTTTGACCCAAGGTTAATTTCGACTGTCCCGCCAAGAGTAGCGAAAGCAGCAATTGACTCGGGAGTTGCTGAATTAAATATTGAAAATTGGGACAAGTACAGAAAGGATTTAGAATTGAGACTGGGTAATAACAATAGAATTACAAGATTATTAATTGCCAAGGCAAAACAAGATCCAAAGAAAATTGTTTACGTTGAAGCTGACAGACTAGATGTTTTGAAGGCGGCCCAAACAGTTTATGAAGAGGGGATAGGAATTCCAATTTTAATAGGAAGAAAAGAGAGGATAAAAAAATTAATATCTGAACTAGATCTTGAATTTTCAAATGAACTAAAAATCATTGATTTAAGTATTAAAAAATCTAAACCACTAATAAAAAAGTACGCTAAAATATTTTACAACAAAAGAAAACATAGAGGTTTAACATTGAGTCAAGCCGAGCAGCTTATGAGAAGAAGAGATTATTTTGCATCAATGATGGTTAAGTTAGGTGAGGTTGACGCATTAATTTCAGGATATTCAAGAAGTTATCCAGAGGTGATAAAGCCCATTTTAAAGGTTATTGGAAAAGGAAAAGGAGTTCGTAAAGTGGCTGCTACTAATTTAATGATTACTAGCAAAGGACCTATTTTTTTGGCTGATACTTCAATAAATATTAATCCAAAATATAATGAACTGGGTTATATAGCAAATATGGCTGCCGAAACAGCAAAAATGTTTGGATTTCAACCAGTCGTTGCAATGCTTTCGTACTCCAATTTTGGTTCAAGTGATCATCCAATGGCAAACAAAGTGGCCTCTGCGGTTAAATTTATAAAGAGAAGTTTTCCAAATCTGATTGTTGATGGTCCAGTCCAATCAGACTTTGCGCTGAACAAAGATATGTTAAAACAAAAATTTGATTTTTCAAAACTTGCCGGTCAAAAAGTAAATGTTTTAGTTTTTCCTAATTTAGATTCCGCAAATATTACTTATAAAGTGATAAAAGAAATTGATGGAGCACTTTCAATTGGGCCTATCATAATGGGAATGGATAGACCAGTTCATATTTTACAATTGAAAGCTAGTGTCGACGAAATAATTAATATGTCAGCAATTGCAGTTGTTGATGCTCAATCAAGAGATAATTAGTATGATCACACATATTAAAGGATTGTTAATTGAAAAATCGCCAACTGAAGTTGTTATCGAAACAAATGGAATCGGATACTCAATCAATATTTCATTAAATACATTCTCAAAGTTAGGCGATGATGATAATATAAAATTATTTACTCATCAAATTATCAAAGAGGATTCTCATTTACTTTATGGTTTTTATGATAAATCCGAAAGGTTTCTATTTGTAAAGCTAATCTCTGTCTCCGGTGTGGGAGCAAGTACAGCAAGAACAATGTTGTCATCTTTGAGCCCTGGTGAGATAATTTCTGCAATTTCCAAAGGCGAAGTAGGGGTTATTCAGTCTATTAAAGGAATCGGTTCAAAAACTGCCCAAAGATTAATATTAGAATTAAAGGATAAATTAAATCTGATCCAAAATGAGGACAGTATCGATTCAATGTATAACAATTCAGTCAAAGAGGCAATGTCAGCTCTGGAAGTATTGGGCTATTCAAATAAACAAACCAATAAAGTTGTCAATCAGATTTTTAATCAAAATCCCGGTATAGATGTTGAAAGTTTAATTAAAAGGGCTTTAAACAAATTATAAAATATTGATTGATTTTTTTTTAAATAGAAATAGAATATTTTTTTTAATATTATTATCTATATTATTTTTTTCGAATTTATCTAAAGGACAAACTACAGTTACCCTTGATACATTAAACAATACTATATATATGGGAGATTTTAAGTTAAAGAAACTCCCTGATTTTATTAATAATTATAGATATGATTCTGAATCTGACTCTTATATTTATCAACCTAAAATTGGTGATATAAACATAAAAACTCCACTGATTTTGAGTCCAGCTGAATTCAGAGAGCTATACAGGTCACTAATCATAAAAAATTACTTTGAGGATCAGATCAGTATATTGGAAGACCCAGAAAGAGAGGATGAGAAAAAAAATTTGGTACCGAATCTTTACTTAAACTCAAGTTTTTTTGAAACACTTTTTGGCGGTAATGAGATTGAGCTTAATCCTCAAGGCTCGATAGGAATAGATATTGGGGCAAGATTTACCAAAAGAGACAATCCCTCTATACCAATTAGAAATCAAAGCAATATCAGTCTTGATTTTAATCAAGCTTTATCACTCAGTCTAAATGGAACAATTGGAACAAAATTTAAAATAAATTCAAATTATGATTCTCAATCAAATTTCGATTTTCAAAATCTTTTAAAATTAGATTATACACCTAACGAAGATGACATCATTCAAAAGGTGGAACTTGGTAATGTTAGTATGCCATTGAGTGGATCTCTTATAAGTGGTGCTCAAAGTCTTTTTGGGTTTAAAACTCAACTAAAATTAGGTAAAACAACAATAGATGCTGTAATTGCTGAGCAGAGATCTCAGTCAAACACATTGAACACTTCATCAGGAGGCTCTATGAATGAGTTTTCCTTTTTCCCTTTGGATTATGAAAGTAACAAACATTTTTTTCTCTCACATTTTTTCAAATTAAACTATGATAAGTTTCTTAGAAATTATCCATACATAAATTCACCGGTAAACATAACTAGAATTGAAGTTTGGATTACAAACAGAAGTTCAGAAACGGATGATGTTAGAAACTTAGTTGCATTTCAAGATTTGGGCGAAAATTTCCCAGAGTTTACGTCAGTTGATGATTTTGCAAATGATTTTTTTATTGGGAATATTAATCAAAACCCTGATAATTCATTGAATAATTTTGATCCAAAAAATATAGGTCAAAACTTTTTAAATGATCAAATAAGAAATATTTCAACAATTTCAAGTGGATTTTCTAATTATGGTAATTTAATCAAAGAAGGTACAGATTATGAGGTTTTGGAAAATGCAAGAAAATTAGATGACTCTGAGTATCAATTTAATGATAGACTTGGATACATATCATTAAATCAACCACTTGAAAATGATGAAGTGGTTGCTGTTGCTTTCCAATACACAATAAATGGTAATGTTTTTCAAGTTGGTGAATTTTCAAATGAGGGTGATTTTTCAAACACAACTGATAGTCAAACTACAAGCACAAATAATTTAATTCTAAAAATGTTAAAAAGCACCATTTCGAATGTACAACAGCCTCTTTGGAAACTAATGATGAAAAACATTTACAACCTCGGCACGTACGAATTTAGCTCATCAGATTTCAAGCTTGATATTTTTTATTCTAATCCATCTCCATTAAATTACTTGCAACCTTTTGATGCATCGACGTGGCCAGAAAATCTTGATAAGCTTAGATTATTAAATGTATTTGATTTAGATAAATTAGATTCTAATGGAAATGTAAGTGAAGGAGGTGATGGTTTTTTTGATGTAGTTGATGGAGTTACGGTAAGTAGGAATGGCGGGTTGCTAATATTTCCAAATGCAGAACCCTTCGGTGAGTTTATTTTTGAAAAGCTCAGAAATAGTCCAAATGAAAATTATAATGATATATCTAGTTACAACGAGAATCAATTAAAATATGTTTACAACGAAATGTATTCACTTGGTAAAACCAGTGCAGAAAAATATATTGAAAAAAATAAATTTAACATTAGAGGAAAATACAAAGCAAATGATGATAGTCAATCCATTTCAACCGGTGAATATAATATACCAAATGGCTCTGTAGTTGTAACTGCTGGAGGACGTGTTTTACAAGAAGGAGTTGATTATTTGGTTAATTACCAAACGGGTGATGTTCAGATTTTGAATGAATCTTTAAAAAACTCTAATATACCAATTGAAATTTCAACCGAGAGTAATTCCTTTTTTTCACAGCAAAAGAGAAGGTTTACAGGTATTAATTTTGAACATATCGCCAGTGAAAAATTCAAGTTTGGTGGATCATTAATTAATTTGAGCGAAAAATCCATAACAAGAAAATCAAATTATGGATTTGAACCAGTCAACAATACTGCATTTGGCTTAAATTTCAATTATTTCTCCGAAATTCCAATACTAACTAGTCTAATTAATAAGCTACCTAACATCAACACAGATGTTCCTTCAAACATCTCAGTAAGATCTGAATTAGCATATTTGAAATCTTCTAAGCCAAGAAGCTCTGGATATGATGGCTCATCGAGTGTTTACCTCGACGATTTTGAGGGTACTCAAAATAAATTAGATTTAAGAGATTTTTTGTCCTGGAAGCTTTCTAGTGTCCCTGTAGGTTTTAAAGGTTATGATTTTGGAAATAATGATATTAGGTCAGGGTTTAATCGTGCTAAACTATCTTGGTATACAATTGACCCAATTTTTTATGGATCCAGGAAACCTAATGATATTGATAATAATGAAATATCAAAAAATTCATCACGGAGAATTTATATAGATGAAATATTTCCTCAAGTAGACTTATACCAAGGGGAATCAAGAGTGCAAACAACACTAGACTTGACCTATTATCCGAGTGAGAAAGGTCCATACAACAACAATGTTTCCGAAGATTTCAATCAAAATACAAATGATAATTGGGCTGGTATTTTTAGAAAAATAAATACCACAAACTTTCAAAAATCTAACGTGGAGTATATCCAGTTTTGGATTTTAGATAATTTTTCCGACAATATGTCTGATGGTGAATTAGGGGAAATAGTATTTCATTTGGGAAATATTTCTGAGGATATTTTACCAGATGGAAAAAAACAGTATGAAAATGGTCTGCCTGTTGATGAATTGGATACCTTTCAATCATCAGTCTGGGGAAATACCCCATCTACTCAATCAATCATTTATGCATTTAATAATATCGAGTCTCAACGTCAAAAGCAAGATTTAGGATATGACGGGTTAAATGATGATGAGGAATTAAATAATTATTCAAATGGAAATCCTGAAGACCCAGCTGGTGATAATTATGAATATTATCTTCAAAGGAGTGGTTCAATATTAAATAGATATAAAAATTACAATGGAACACAGGGAAACTCACCAACTCAAACCACATCTAACCAAAGAGGCTCTACAAATTTACCTGATGTTGAGGATGTCAATAATGACAATACTATGAATAGGATTAATAGCTATTTTGAATACAGAATTCCAATCAGAAAATACAACACAAAACAAAATAACCCATTTATTTCAGACGTTAGAGAAAACACCAATGTTCAACTAGCAAATGGGAGTACAACTAGCTCTCGCTGGCTGCAATTTAAAATTCCAATATTTCCTGAATATTATGAGGGCACCAATTTTTCAAATTATTTTCATCGGGTTAATGGTATTTCTGATCTTAAATCAATAAGGTTTATAAGAATGGTTTTGAATGGGTTTCAATCTCAAACCACATTAAGATTTGCAACTTTAGATCTAATAAAGACCGATTGGAAAAGATATACCCGAAATTTGAACAGAGAAAATGTATTGAATAGTGAAACAAATTTTGAGATTGGTTCAGTTAATATTTTGGATAACGAAAATAGAAAACCTATTAATTATGTTTTACCACCTGGTGTTGAGAGAGAAGAGTTATTTAATAATAACTCAATAATTAGACAAAATGAACAATCATTATCATTGAAAGTTCAAAATTTAAAACCAAAAGATCTAAGGGCAGTTTATAAAAATATTGATTTGGATTTGAGGCACTATAAAAAAATTAAAATGTTTGTTCATGCTGAATCACTTGTTAATGAATTCCCGTTACCTGGATCTGGTTTAGAATCAGAATACGACAAAAGATTGGTAGCCTTTCTCAGAATAGGTGATGATGTTGATAATAACTTTTATCAAATTGAGGTCCCTTTGAAACCAACCAGTTTCAATCAAAGTGAATCTTCTAGGTTTTCATCAGAGGATGTTTGGAATCCTGATGAAAATTCAATTGATTTTGATATTGAAAAATTATTAAGAATTAAATTAAAAATCATAAAGGACAAGATTAATAATTCAGAAACAATATACTTTGACGAGGATTTAAATTTAATTGATGAATTTTCGCCTATAAGCTCACTCCCCGGTGAAAAAAAATACAAGTTTTCAATAAAGGGGAACCCATCTTTAGCTAGAATTAGAACAATCAGTTTGGGATTAAAAAATCCATCAACAAATATTGGAGATAATTTGTCAGGTGAGGTTTGGTTTAATGAGTTGAGACTTTCTGACATTAAGGTGGAGGGTGGCTGGGCTGCTGTTGGAAACATAGATGCGAACTTTGCTGATTTTGCAGACATATCTTTTAGTGGTAGAATATCGTCATCTGGATTTGGTTCAATAGATAAGTCACCAAACGAAATGAATAATGACAATTACAGTCAATATAATTTTATTTCTAACGTAAATGCTGGACAGATTCTACCCCCAAAATGGGGGATACAGATTCCAATTAGCTACACATTTTCAAAAGAAATTACTAAACCTAAATATGATGGATATTATAGTGATTTAACATTAGATGAACTTATCTCAGTTTCTCAAAATAAAGATTCTGTAAGAAACCAATCGAGTGTGATATCAAAATCAAAAAGTTTCAGCGTTTTGGGCTTGTCAAAAAGAAAAATAAATCAATCCAAAAAACAGTTTTATGACATTGAAAATTTCAATTTTTCCTATGCATACAATGAAACTGACTATGTGGATTTCGAGACTGACTTTAATAATAAAAAGATGGTTAGAGCTAATGGCACTTATTCCTATAACTTTAACAGTGAACCAATTTTTATATTTAAAAAACTATTAAGTAATTCTAATAGTAAATATCTGGATTTTATTAAAAACATTAATATAAATCCTTTGCCTAATAATTTATCATTTTCAGGAAACTTTGATAGGTTATTAAATAAACAAAAATTTAGAGAAATAAATTATTCAGGAATATCGTCAAACAATCAAATACCGATACCACTACTTGTCCAAGCAAACTACCTGTTTAGGTGGTCTATGTCACTTTCACATAATTTAACTAACTCATTAAATCTAAATTATAATGCTACTAATGATAACATTATAAATGTAAACAACATTTTAGGAACTGATCTGACTAGAGACGACTTAAATCTATTTGATGATTTTTTGAATATTGGAGATGTTGATTATTTTAATCAAAATTTGACTATAAATTATTCTTTGCCTTTTTCTAGCATTCCACATCTTGATTTTATTCAATCATCATACACATATTCTGGTAATTTTAATTGGCAGAGGGGGTCTGATATTTTAAATAATATAACAGATTCAAACGGTTTAGTTTTAGGAAACATAAGTACAATTCAAAATTCAAATAATCAATCCATTGTTGCTAGTTTAAATTTTGACAAGTTTTACAGAAATTTTAAATTTTTAAATAAAAAAAATACATTTTTTGAAATCATTAAGGGGTTGAAAAGATTCAGAATAAATTACACTGAAAATTCTGGAAAAGTAATCCCTGGTTACACACCTAAAATAGGATTTTTTGGTACTTCAAAACCAACATTCGGCTTTGTTTTTGGAAATCAAAGAAATATTCGTTACGAATTGGCTAAGAAGGGTTATCTCACAAACTTTAGTGAGTTTAATGAGCAATTTCAGCAAGTATTTAACTCAAGATTTGAAATGTCAGCTGAAATACAATTATTTAAAAATCTTAAAATTGATTTAAACGCCAACAGAAATTATTCAAATAATTATTCTGAAAATTATAAGGTTGAAAATAATTCCTATCAATCGCTAAACCCAAATTTTTATGGTAATTTTTCAATATCATCCAATATGTTGAGGACTTCATTCAATAAAAAATCAATGGATCAATCAGACTCATTTGACAGGATGAAAGAAAACTTAAAAATAATTTCATTGAGACTAATTAATCGTAAAGGGATATCCAATATTGAATTTGATGATCAAGGATTTCCAATTGGATTTGGAAAAAATAGTCAGGAAGTTTTAATACCATCATTTATTTCTGCTTATACAGGAAAAAATGTTCAAGATGTTGGTTTGAATCCAATAAGTGATAAACCCAAGATTAATTGGAGTATTCAATATGATGGTTTGTCAGAAGCATTCAAAGATGTTTTTTCTAGAATATCTTTCAGGCATTCCTACCGATCTAATTTTACAATAAATAATTTTCAATCTAATTTAAACTATAACGAAAATTCCTTTAATGCTTCTGGAAATTACGAGTCAAAAATGTTTTTTTCAAATATAAACTTGGTTGAGCAATTCAACCCCCTGATTCAAATAGATCTTGAGTTAAAAAATTCGTTAAGATTATCATTTGATGTCATTAAGGATCGGGCCATTTCTCTAAGCTTAGCAAACAACCTAGTTACAGAATCATGGGGGAATGAATATTCAATTGGTCTTGGATATAGAGCTAGAAATCTAAAATTGTGGTCAAGATTTGCGTCTAATGCCAACAGGTTTATAGGCGATCTAAATACCAAGTTAGATTTTAACATTAGAAAAAATTTAACTGTTATCAGAAATCTAAATATTGACGACAATAAAGTTTCAGCTGGTCAATCAGTTTTTTCACTAAGAATTAGTGCTGACTATGCTCTTAACAGGAGCTTCTCAACAATTTTCTTTTATGATCATCTTTTCTCCAAATATGAAATATCTACTGCTTTTCCACAAACTAATATTAGGTCAGGCTTTACACTAAGGTATAATTTTGGTAATTAAGTTCTTGTAAATTATTAAGTAAATCATAAATTAGAGATATGGAAATAAAAGAAAATTTAAGTTACACAAATGATCATGAATGGATCAAAATAGATGGTAACACTGCATTAGTTGGAATAACAGATTTTGCGCAGAGTGAACTTGGAGATATTGTATTTATTGAGGTTGAAACCATCGGGGAGGACTTAAATAAAAATGAAGTTTTTGGAACAGTTGAAGCTGTAAAAACTGTTTCAGATCTCTTTATTCCGGTTTCTGGAAAAGTTTTGGAGTTCAATTCTGCCCTTGAGGATAATCCTGAGCTAGTCAATGAGTCGCCCTATGAAGAGGGTTGGATAGTAAAGATGGAAATTTCAAATTTAGATGAGATTACAGAATTGCTAGATAGCAAAGCTTATAAATCTTTAATAGGTCAATAATTTTGAAGTTATTTACTTGGCTTTACACTTTTGTACTACTTTTTTTATTCATTTACCCTTTTTCCTCATCAAATTTAAATCCTCTTGCTGGTGATAAACTGATTCATTTTGGTTTATTTACAGTTTTTACAGTTTTATGGCTTCATAGTTATGCAAATAAACATAACTACATACTTATATTGATTTTAGTAGTGTTCTTTTCATTTTTTGTTGAGCTTTTACAATTTATATCCCCTTTTGGGCGAACTTTTAGTTTGCTGGATATTTTATCAAATATGTTTGGTATTATATTTGGTTTTTTTATTTTGGTATCAATGAAAAAAAAATTACTTTAGCCCGTTATGAGAGCAAAAAAAAGTTCTAGCGCTGACCTAAATAAAAAAAGTTCATTCTACTTAGCAATAGGATTATTCTTAGTATTATTTGTTTCTTGGAGGGCAATTGAATGGAAAAATTATGATGATGATGGTTATGGCTATATAGCACTTGATGTCGATGACGATGACGATGAAGAAATACCAATTACAGAACAACTAAAAACCCCACCACC
>CESP01166109.1_pt1 | contig 16587 bp, 20 predicted proteins | sample 531211 | NCBI WGS metagenome assembly CESP01 (sample SAMEA2622074, study PRJEB7988) | marine metagenome | biome: marine biome (ENVO:00000447); feature: surface water layer (ENVO:00002042); material: "saline water (ENVO:00002010), including plankton (ENVO:xxxxxxxx)" | depth 5 m | reverse complement strand
AATTATTATGGTAAGTTAGAATATATTTGAGAAGAAGTTTAAAACAACTTTTAATAATATTAAATTTTTTTTTATTCCTGGACAAATATGTCCCTTTTTAACTTGAAAACATATTTTACATTTTTTTTCTAATGGCACTAACTTAACCCTTTTTCCTGAACAAGTATGACCTTTTTTCTTTTTTCCACAAATTTTACATCTATATATACGTCTTTTGATAGGCATACTATAATAATCAGCTTGAGCTATTCTATCCTTAGTTATTATAGTGCATCCATTTCCTCTTTTAAAATGATGACTTCCTGTAAATAGTATATTTTCTAAAAATAAAACAGCATCTTCTTTCTTTTCAATTAATTTTTCTCTAGTAATATGATTTTTTCCTTTATAAATATATTTATTGTAAATTTCATCTTCATAAATTCGACTTCGTTCAGATGGTAAAGTTACATTTTTTATAAGTCCAATACCCATTATTTTATTTTCATCGTTATTCATTTCCAAAACAAATATATATTCTCCTTTATTTATTTTGTCTGTTATTTTTGTATCTAGACCGTAGATACATCCTTTATGATTTTTCCGCTCTTTCCACTTAATATTTTCTTGGTATGTCTTATTTGTAAATCTAACTGTTCCAATATGGAATGGTTTATCTTTATACATTAATTGTATAAGGATATTATTAATTGTTATTTAAATCAATTTTTTATCTTATCAGATAATTCAAATAACTTAGTAGTAATATTATTTTTATTACTATCTTTTAAAAGCTCTAATTCATGAGGGTCTTTGGTGTATAAATCTAATATTTTTTCTCTAAATCCAACATATTCTTTATAGTAATCATTTGCTATAGATTGAAGTTGTGTATTTTTTTCTTCAAGTTCTTTTGGAAATTTACCTAATGCTCTGTAAGACTTTGCATATTCTTTGGTTTTATTCAAATGCATAAGCAAAATAAGTAAGGATGGAAGAAATTTAATATCTTTATTAGTAAGTATTGCTTTAAGGTGTCTAGCATTACAACTTAAAAAAGAACCATAAATATCTTCAAATTTATCCTTTACTCTCTTCATTTTTTTTGTTTCTTTTATTTTTAGTCTTCTAATAGCAGTATTGTCTAATGCTGCTCTAAGTAAAACAGCAGTATTATGATCATTATATTTCATGGCTTCTTCTGCTAACGAATAATAAAATAGTAAATTTTTATGAACTTTTCTTTTTTTGTTTAATTTTCCATCAGTAACAAGGATTAAATAAACTAAATTAGCAACAGCATTATTAAAAAAATTAGGAATGTTTTTAACGGATTTATTATCTAAAAATGAATAAAGACTACATGTTCCTTCTCTAAATTTATCTCGAGATTCTTCCAGTTCTATATCAAAATCTGTAGTAAAAAGTTTGTAAAATAGTCCTCTAAGACAATTTTTGGATGGTTTTTTTATTTCTTTTTCTGGTTCTTCAGCATCATTTGATAAACATAAATTAAATAAATTCAACCCATCATCGCTTAAGGAGCGTCTTTTTTTAGTTCTTCGTAGTGCCATATAATATAAAAAAATTAATTAATTTTCTGATTTAAACTAATCTGGAGTAATATTTTCGTTGTAGTATAGTCTGTATCCAGGTGTTATGTAATTTGTTTTATAGTCACAAGCCTTACATTTATTAACTTCGCCATAATCATCAACATAAACAATTTTCTTTATTCCTAGTTTTTTGATTACAGAGGAACAATTAGAACAGGGATGAGAATGTGCTGAACAACCAGGTGTAGATCTACGATGTCTTGCGATATAAATCGTTAATTTTCTCATTTTCCTTCTAAATTTCTTGCTGCTAAATCCACGACCGTTTTAAATTACCCCGGAAGTAATAGGGAAATAGCTTGTGAATACAAGCTACTTCAGCGTGACCTGAACATTTAATCTGATTTCCATACTTTGAACGATGATTATTAATATTAATAGCTAATACTTTATTACCACGACAAATAGCTGCCGCAACTCTAGTGTGCTGAGGTGATTCGCTGGCCGCAGCCAACAACCTACTGATTATCTTGTGTTGTGTATTAGACATTTAAATATATTTGGTGAGAGTGTAATGTTATTCCTATGCTAATATTTTTATTCAATTTTCAAAAACTACTTAGAAACTTGGTATAAATTTATGTAAATGGTTGAATATGACCCAAAAAATGAAACTGAAGAATACGTTACTGCTGCGCCTGTAACTGTCCCTGTAGTTGTTTCAGGAGTTCCTGTGCCTCAAATAGATATAAGTGATGATATGATTAAAACTTATAACTATAGACGAAGTGTCATGTGGTTTTCAGGAATAGATATATTTTTTTCTGCTATTTATTGTTTGTATGTTCCATATTTTCTTATTCCATTATTAATAGCATTTACTGGATATTATGGAGCTAAAAAATACAATGTGCGGCTAGTTCAGTGTTATTTTGTATATTGTGTACTAGTAAATATAATTGGTCGATTGGCTTATTTCTTTGTTTATTATCATAGTTTAGACGGCCAGTCTAGACAGGAACATGCGTTCGACTTTGCTTGGGTAATGATTGCTACTGTGATAAGTATATGGGTATGTGAAATTATCTATAAATTTATAAAATATTATGGAAAATTAAGTGAGCGTGAGGTGTTATTTCTTAAACAGAACGCCCATCCTAATTACGTTCATAGAAGATTTTATTATGTTTAACGGCGTCTTCGGCGGCGTGTTTTACGTTTTCTTTTACCTCCAAGTTTTCTTTTTCTGCTAATTAAACTAATAGGTTTTGGATTAAAATCTCTTTCTCTTTCTGCTCGAGATTTTTGTCTTTCCTTTCTTTCTTTTTTTTTCTTTCTCATAGCCTCTCTTCTTGCCCTGTTCATTCCAATATTCTGTGGTTGATTCCTCATATGTTCCATAACAATTGCATCAGCTTGATCAGCATCTGGATTATCTAATGGAAGTTTTTGAAGATTACGAATTGCTCCAGGAGTATTTGTTATGTTATGTTTGTTTTGTTGAAATCGCCTTCTCATTACAGCCATAGCTAATTTACTATGTCTGGTTTCTCTTCCCTTTTTTGTGCCGGCTTTTCTAGTTCTTCTTCGTGCTTTTTTTTTGGTGCTTCTTTTTCTGTTACGTTTTTTATTGCCCCCGCGTTCTGGTGAGCGATCTGCCTGTTCTCCATCATTAGTGCGGGTCGATGTCCCTGTGGCAGATCTAGATGGCACGAGCAGTTTCCATGAATATAAATTTAAGTCACTATCAGTATTAAATTTGGAATGCTGCATTTTAAAAATATGAGAAAATTTGTGTGAAAGAGCTCCTTGACTGTTCAATTGAGGCCCCGTATATTTTACATCATACATCTCTTCTTTTCCATCTTTTGTAATAGCCAATTTATACTTCCTGTTTAAAAACAAATTATTTAAATTTTCTAATTCTTTTGTTTGATTTCCACCTTTTATTTTTTTGCTACGTTTTTTGTATGATTTTTTCATATATATAATCATAACATAATATATATGAAAACAAGAAGAAAGAATAGATCTAGGAGAAATAAAACCCGTAAACTTCGTGGAAGAGGAGATAAGTCTAAGAAAGTGAAGGAAATAGTAAAAATATTTCAACAATATCCAGATATATTTCCACGCGGTTACTTTAGATTTTTAACTGGAACTTTAGATAAACACGAAAAGAATGGTACATTAATATACAGAAATGGTGTAGTATTAACATATACTAAATATAAGGTTTCGGTTAATAAATATAAGTTTAAAATAAAACCAGGAGATATTAAGATTAATCAGCTTGTAAATAAGAATCAAGGTAATGGAAAGGCAAAGAAAGTGTTTAAGGCTTTCTTGAAAAAGCATAAAAAAACCAATTTAATATTAGATGTTCGTTCTAATAATAAGAAAGCAATACGATTTTACAGGAAAAATGGTTTTAAAAAGGTGGATAAAACAAGCTTTGGAAAAAACATGAAAGGTATTGTAATGGTGCGTAAGGCAGATTAAAAAAATTCATAATGTTTTTTGGTATTTTGTTCAATAAAATTTCTCTCCAACTCACTAATTTGGAAAAAGTTATAAATGGATTGAAGAGAAATAGTTTCAGGAAAGTTAGGTATATTGCAGATGTCAGGAATGAAATCGAATATATGGCGTTCTAAATATTTCATTCTATATCTGGTAGCTTCAAAAAGTTTCACAAAAAAATTATTGGAGAGAAATTTATAGATTTTAAATAAATCTTGTTTCTTTGTTTTTAAAATAACATAATTATCTCTGTTGGAGATACCAAACATTCCATCAAGGTCAGGATATGGGAATCCGTGCATTTTGTGAGCTAATACAATTTTTGGAATACCAGAATAGCTACAGGGTATGTTAGAGTAATTAATAGCTAATTGTGGCTTTAATCCGTTGAGTTTACAAGATTTAATATTAGGATAACCAGTTTTTCCATTTAAACTTGGTCCTAATATTAATCCTTTATAACCAGGTCTCATGGATGTTTTAATAACTTTGACAGAACCATATTTTTCAACATAAGGCTTAAATTTATTAACTATGCTAGCATAACAAAGTGGAATACTGGATTTACTATAATCAAACGGTATATAGTTTTTGTGTATATTATCATAGAGAAGGGTTTTATAGTTAGAAGGTTTTTTTTGTAATAAAAATAGACTAGTAGGAGTTTGTGCGTGTCCGTGAAATGCTTTATTGGTTTGCGTATTATCTAATGTAATAATTTTAAGTATTTGATATTGTTTCATAGTATTATGGAAAAAGTAGTCATTTTTCATCCATATAGAAGGAGTAATAAAGGCTAATAATCCATTAGGTTTAAGTAAGTTAATGCTATGTTTAATAAATTGAACCCAAGCGTTGGAGCCATCAAGTTTTTTTTGTAGTTTATTATTTGTAGGTGTCTTGCTTGCACCATTAATATTAAATGGAGGATTTCCATAAATAATATCAAATTTTTGATTTAAATCAAAGAAATTTTTAAATGAAACATTATTTTTCTCTCCAAATAATTTTATGAGAAACTTTTTATGTTGAAGATTAATTTCATTTATAAAAATATTTTTAGCTAATATGTGTTTACTTCTTGAATTATTATTTGATATAACACTTGATAAATTATTATATAATTTTTTGTATAAAACCATAGGAAAGTAGCCTCTTCCGGCACAAGGATCTAGCCAAGTAACATTAGGATTACTATAATAATGAGAAGGTATAAGGTCTAGTATTTTATTAATAAGTAAGAAATCGGTATGAACTTCTCCGTAAATAGCCTTATTATTATTAGATACATCAAATACTTGTGAAAAATCAGATAAGTTGATATGTTGAATGGACATTAATAAATATTTATAATAAATTATAAGTATTTATACTAATTTCTTTTGAAAAAAATAAACTATGTAGTGATTTTGTAGGTATAACATAGCGTCTTTTAAAAAGGAAGCAAGTTGTTTTTTCCTAGAATCATCAATAGTTTCTATATTAAATATTGTATCTTTAACTTTGGAAGCTTGAATATGTATGTCGCCAAACTTATAATTATGTTTTAAATTAAATAAATCCTCTAATTCTTCCTTAGAATATTGTAGTACATTTAATTCGAGGTTCAAATCGGTCATATATTATATATCTTGATTTTTAAAATTTCTATTTAGCATTTCTATAGTCCAGAATTGTATGGCTACAGCAGGTCCTGTTTTTATATAAGTAGCACTAAGTCCTCTATAGAAACCTTTAATACCATCACGTTTAAATATTTTTTTACAGCAGTCAAATATTCCATCGTATTTAGGAACGGATTTATCAAAACCTTGAAGTTGTAGTCTTCGTCTAATTAAATCGGTAGGATAGGTAATAGAAACAGAAAATGTTCCAGCAAAAGCACCAGCAAATAATTTACTATCAAATGATGTGTCTTTGATAATCCGATTTATATAATAATAAGATGTATATTGAATACCACTAAAAGCACCAAATCCATACATACTCATTCTACATCCTTGGTATAGTTGTTTATTTGGTATTTTTATTAATGCATCAAAAATTCCTTTATATTTATTTTTGTTAGTTTGTAATGATAAATAGGTTCTGGTAGTTTCAAGTGGATAGGTTATCATCATACTGGTGAAACCACTGAGCACACCACTAGAAAAATTAAGTATATTTTTATTTTGAATATATTTTTGAGCATGTTTTTTTGTTTTACGAAATACAGCATAATTAATTGATAATTGAGGAAATATCCTTACACAATTGGTTCCATTTCCCTTCCAAAAGAATCTAATTCCTTCTTTTTTATAAACATCTCTAAGTGTTGAATTAGGTATAAATCTATTTTGCATTTGTAATCTATTTAATTCTATCGGTGCTACGACACTTCTGCTAACAATACCTCCAATTCCTCCTATCAATAAATCTGTAATCATTTTATATTATAGATATTATGTCTCTATTGTTTATTTATTTTTCCTAAATACTTTTGAAATCCTGGATTTAGCCATCTATCGTAACAATCTTCGCAACAAAAACCATAATGATCGTCACCTATTACAGCTAATTTTTTGTAGTCTTCCAACTTATCTACAAAAATAAAACAAGAAGAACATATTAAATTTTCTATGTATTCTATTTTTTTATTTTCTAATTGTAATTTTTTTTCTTTACTAGGTTGTAAGGGCTTACTATCATTTCTCCAAAAACATTCAAAATTAAACCAATTCATTATTATATATAATAACTATTTAAATTTTAAATAATTATTATGATTATATGATGAGTAATGAAGAAGAAATGAAGAAATTTATAAAAAAAAACAGATATTTATTAGTGGGAGCAGATAAAAAGTTAGAATTATTTGGAAATTTACGGGAGTTGGGACAGGCAATAAGCATAGATAGTTCGACAATATCAAAAAAATTAAGTAGAGGTGAAAATTATTTTGTTCCAAAAGGAGGTGAATTCATATTTTATATTAAAAAACTATCTTAGTTACCTTTTATTAACGCTAGGGGGCCAAGATTCTTGTGCAGTATTTTTGGAAATACTACAATTAGGCCATCTAGCTGAATATGGTAAATTACTATTATCCTGGAGTGATAGTTCATGACCATATGAATTATTTCTTGGTATAGATTTTGGAGGATCCGCTTTTTTTTCATCCATAAGCATGATAGCCATAGCAGAATAATTATGTAAGTCGATTAGTGTATCTCTAATGGATTCTGTTTTTACAAGATTAATTCCTTGATTAGTAACACTAGAAAGTCGATTAATTTTATCACCTATTCTTACAATAACTCCGATTGGTCCATAATTGGCGAATGCATCACCATAATCTTTATTTTTCTTATCAAATAATTGTGCGGCTTCATTTTGAACGATTTTAAGCTGGTCTAGTCTATTCATTTAAATATATTTAAAGTGTATGTTCTAAATATATTTAATTATTCTTTTATCTTAGAATCTTTTTTTAAAACAGCTAATAGCACATGACTAGTTTCAATAATTTTATTATAAGCTGTTGAAGTGCTTTGAATAGTAGTATTCATTTTTTCTAAACTTTTGTTTTTTTTAACTAATGATGCTTCTGTTTTAAGTTGTTCCTTTTGTAACTCAGAAATTTTTGCGATTAAGTGTTTGTTAATTTTTTCTTCTTTTTTTATTTTTTTTAATAATTTTTTACGTTTTTCTTTTAATGTATTGAGATTATCAACAAACTCATTATTAAATCTATTTAACGATTCTTGTTGTGCATGAGAACTATTATTTTTTTCTTTATCAGTCATATTATATATTATTCAGAGAAAACTTGAAATAACAAAAAAAATACGATTAGCAGTTAGAACATCTTAGTGCTATACCCTTTTTACGTGCTAAGTATCTATTATAGCTATTATGTTTAACATCAACGCCATTATCACGTTCAGGCATAGAATATACTCTAGCTTTATTACCACGTGCAAATCCAGTAATACCTAATGGAACAGATTGGTCTAGATCTCCAGGACCTCCTGCATTAGTGTAACTAACCCCAGAGTCATAGTCAGATGCTCCAGTTTGCACATATTCACCTAATGTAGTTTTATTAGGAGTTCTATCTACTGTAGCTAATGAACCTTTGGCTAAAATATGCATGGAAGCATACTGTTTTATACGTCTGCTATTACGTAAGCCTCCATATACGGTTTTCTGTGAATTAGTAGGATTGTTAGTAAAAGAATTAGTTGTAAATGCGGGAAATGTATTTCCAAATTGAGGATATGTTGCATCTTGATAATCTGGAGGCAAACATGTTTTAGGACAGGGGTTTCCGTTTATACACGAACCGAATAAATCACCACTCATTTATATATTTATAATATTAAAATACTTATTGTAAATATAATAAATTGATTTAATAATAGTAACTTATAAATTAGTATCTATGCATAAATGCTCTAATTGTGGGTGTGCTGCAAAAACAAAAAAAAAGTTAAAAGAACATGAAATATTATGTAAATTAGAAATGGGAAAAGTTTTAGTAGAAGAAGTAGAACCTACAAATCGTCAAATGTGGATATTATTGCAAAAATTGTATAAACAAAATGAAATATTAACAAAAAAAGTAGCTGAATTAGAACGTGTAGTTCATAAAGATATAAAAAAAATTAATATAACCGAATGGTTAAATAAAAATATAAAAGTAACTTTAAATTACACAGATTGGTTAAGTAAATTACCTATAAATCAGGACCATTTACAACAAATATTTAACGAAAATTGGGAAAATTTTATTAAAGATTTCTTAAAACAAGAATGTAAAAATAGTAATCTACCTTTAAAATGTTTTCATCATAAAAAAAATGCAATTTATATTTATGAAAAAAAATGGAAAAAGGCAACTGAAAAAGACTTGGTAAAAATATTTAATAAGTTTCAAAATAAAATTCTAAAAGAAAGTATTAAATGGGAACAAAAGCTTAGTCATGAACAGAAATTTGGTTCAGGTAGTATGAGTTTCTTAAAAAAAAATGATAAAATTTTAGTTAGTAATACAAAACTAAAGGAAAAATATCAAAGGGTAATTAAATACAATATTATTCAAAATATAAAACAAGAATTAGATAGTAATTTTAAATACCAACTAACTATTTAAAGATTATATATATGTCTATATTAGATGAATAAACAAGTTATTTTTATTAGACACGGGTATGCTTTGCATAATGACCTTTTTTGGAAACTAGGTAAAAAGGCATATAGTGATTATATAGATACTCCTTTGTTGAATAGAGGATTTTTAGAAGCCTATCACTGTAGAGAAATGTTTTTAAAAGAATATAAAAAACTAGGGAGAAAGCCAGAGATAGTTTTGGTTTCTCCTTTAACAAGAACACTACAAACAGCAACGACTATATTTTCAAATGATATAAAAATGAAAGCTTTAGATTGTTTAGTTGAATACCCTCAAGGTGGTTTTGAAAAGTGCAATATACGAAAACAAAAAAAAATTTTGAAAGCAATATATCCTAGTGTAGATTTTACAGAAATAGATGAAAAGTTGTTTTGGTCTGAAAATGAAGAGTCAATAGATGAGTTAAATGGACGTATTCAGAAATTATGGAACTATATTGGTTCATTACAGGAAAAACTTATAGTAGTGGTTAGTCATAGTTCTTATATAGGTCAATTAAAGGACAAAAAAATGGGAAATGAAGAAAATGAATTAAAACACTGCTATCCTTATGTAATGGAAGTTGATTATGATAAAGAAAAAAATTTTTTAAGGGCTTCTGAATTTAAAGACCATACTTTTGAACAAATGACTGAGGAGTAAGTAATGGAATATTAAGTTGTCTAGCAGTTTCCGCCTTATCAGTATCCTCATCTAATGATTTTACTAATACAGCAAATGTTTTTTTACTTACACTACTGCCTAGTTTAATATCATATTTATCTAACTTTTCCTTAAAGGCTTCTTTCTCTTTTTTACCAAATCCGGTCATAACAATTCTTTTTCCAGTAAGTTCATGTTGAATTACTTTTTTAGTCTTAGTAACTTGTGTTAATTTGTCTTGTCTATTAATAGAAGTTAAGAACTCAACAAATTGAGGAATGTATGGAACAAACATTTCAGCTGTTTTCGTTTTAAATCCAGGGAGAGCACTAATTTTTTGAATTTTAATATCAGCACTTTCTTTGCTAAGTAGTATGTTAGGGTATTCTTTTAGAATTAATATCATACGCTTTTCTCCAAGTCCTCTTCCAAACATATTGGAAGCACTAGCTAACTTTGTTATTGATGCTTTGTCCATTTGCTCCTGGATTGAATTATGAATTTTTGTAGCAGTTTTTGTTTTAAATCCTTGAACTGTTTCTAGGTCTTCAATAGAAGCTTGTAATATCTTAGGAATAGTATCGAATCCAGCGTTCATAATTTTCTTAACATTTCCTCTGCCTAGACCAGCCACATCTAATTTTTTGAAGAAATCTTCAATTATTTTCATTTGAACTGTGCTATTTTGGGCTGCATCAACTAAAACTAAATCTTTATGTGTAGCATTCCAAGTATAATTATAGGTTTCATCAGGCATTTTTCCTTCACGCGCTGGTTTAATTACCTTTTGAACCTTTGGAATAACATCTCCACTTCGAATCAATTGAACAACTGCTCCAATACCAATTTTGTTTTTAATTACAAATTCAGCATTATGAAGAGTAGCAAATCTAATTTCAGCACCTCCAAGTTCTACTGGCTGGAGTTGAACCTTTGGCTTTAAATAACCATCTTTACTAGGAGACCAGATTACATCAACAACTTTTGACTCTGCTATTTGATCTCCCAAAACCATTTTAAAAGCAAAGGAATGTTTTGGATTTCCGCTTATTCGTGCATGTTTTTTATTATCTGTCACAATTATACCATCAATATCATAGTCATAACTTTCACGCCAATCTTGTAAATATTTACTCAAATTATCCTTATTTATTTTCTTTAAAGTTTTGTTAATTACTGTTACACAGTTTAGAGCTTTAAGAAGTTTAAATTGTTCACTTGGTTTAAGTTCAGGGCTAACAACTTCATAAGCAACAAAATCAATATCGCTCCAACGCTCTGGAAAACTTTCCTTGGCGTTTGCAGTTCCAGCAATCATATTTCGAACATTTTTAAATCGGTCACTCCAGTTCATATCAAATACTTGTTTTCTCATAAGAAGTTCTCCTCTAATTTCCAAATTTGGCTTATCTGGAAGATTCAAATATTTAATAGCATGTGAAATATCTTGTCCTTTACGACCATTTCCTCTAGTGAAAAGGGTTGGTTTTCCCATTTTAGTGCTATAACCTGCACTAACTCCATCAACCTTTGCACTAATTACATATTTTCCCTTATATTTCTTCAGCCATAGATTAATATCTTTTTCACTTTTTATTTTATCCATAGACCACATTTCAAAAGGAAGATCCATTTTACGTTTTTCAACAGCCACACTACACATAGTATGTCCCTCTTTAATAGCCTTGTTATCAGGATATTTTTCTTCTATGTATTCTTTTAGTATATCATATTCTTCATCAGATAGTATGGGTTTATTATTACAATAGTAAAGTTTATTACATAGACGTATCATTTCACTAAGTTGTTGCTCAGTAAGTTTTTCAATAAAGGATTGTCCATATTTTTGAAAAGATTTAAGATTAGATTTAGTAGAAGAAGAACGAGTAGTTTTAAGACTAACCTTTGTTTTTGTTTTGGTTTCGCCCTGTGGTTTATCCTCCAAAAGAACAACAGAAGTGCCATCAATTCTTTCTGTGGGGTCCTTGTATACCATTCCTAGAAAGTTGAAAACATCTTCTTCCTCTGGAAAATATTTATCTAACTTCTTGCCCTTTTTAAATGATTTACCAGCTTTTTCCATTTTATATAGACCGTGCTCATTCATAGAATAGCCAAGGTCTAATGCTCTTTTACGCATAACGGTATTAAATGTTTTACTACCTGTAAAGTAGAGTAAAGCAAAAGCAAGTTCTTTTCGTGGTGTAAACATAAAGTCAATACGTCTAGCTGGTTTGCGTCTAAGCCTACTAACTCCTAGACTCTTTACGTTTCCACGAGATAATACTTCAATTAATATTTTCTTTTCAATAAGAGCATCTAGAAATCTATTGAAAACTTCTACATCGTCGTCTGGATCACTAACGCAAATATCAATATCCCCAGAATCGAGTTTTCCTCTTCTATAAGAACCAACAATTTGAAAGGTGCTATTTTTATTTTTGACCTTTTTAAAGATTTTTTTGAGTTCTTTTTCATATTGAAGAATTTCGTTGCGTGGAATACGCTTCAAAATATCTTCATAATGTTTCAAACCAATTTTTTGTTTATCATTAAGCAACTCGTCTTGCCTAGCTCTTAACTCTTCAATAGTAGTTACTTTATGTGTTTTGACTAGTTCCTCTGCTTTTTTAGCTCCAATTCCATATACTTCAGTAAATATGAGCATAGGGTCATTTTTTGCTTTTTCTAACACTTGAAGAGTGCCGGTATCCATATATTCTTTAAATTTTTTAAGTATAGTGGAGCCAATATTAGGCAAATTTTTAATATCATCAAGTTTATGAATAGGTTTTGCATACAATATAATAGAGTCTTTTGCCTTGGAATAGGCTCGTCCTCTAAAATGCTGACCTTTTTTGGTCATAAGGCTTTCTAACTTTTCAAGTAGTGTTATAAATTGGGTTGTGTAATTCATCTTGGGTTTAGTATGAGTAATATTCTTAACTGCTTTTTGTAATTCAATTTTATTGAGTGGTAGCTTGATTTTTTTTCTAAATTTTTTTATAGTATTTTTTTTTCTAGGCTTGGTTTTTTTAATAGTATTTTTAGTAGGTGTTTTGGGTAATCTAACTTTTTTCTTGAGTTTTCGTGCTTTTTTTTTAGTTCTGTTTTTTTTATAACAATAACCATAAGTTTTCAAAGTTCCACGCTTACTAACTGATGTAGCACATATGGGACCCTTAGGAGTTTCATAACATTTATCTTGTGTCTGCCATTTATATTTAAAAGGAATAATACACTTACCAGGTTTTACTTTTTTATTAATTTCTATTTTTCCTTTATTATTTCTAGCATTTCCATACATATTGTCTGTCATATACAATATGTATTTATTTTTCATTAAAATATTTATCTAAAAATGATTTTTCAAATAATTTATCCAAATATTTAACCTTTTTTTCTTTTTCTTTATCATTATATAGTTTTTTAGTTATTTTTGTAGTTGTTTTTCTAGATATAGAAGGTGTAGGTAATTTATCTAAAATTATATCCATTTTATAAATAATAAATATAATATAAATATAAGATGAATTCAATAATAACCCAAGGAATGTCTAAAACAGTCATAAACAATCAATTAGTAGAAGATAAACAATATATGGGAAGTTATGATGGAGAAAAGGGTAAATTGTTAATGCGTAGCGGAAATGAGGGTGTTTATGTAGAACTAGACAATAATGATTTAGCTAATATGTTTAATAATAAACAATTTGGAGAGAAAAATAAAAAACCTATAGATAAAAAGTTAAAATCGTTGTTAAAAAAACATAGAACATTAAAAAATCCAGTTGCTGGTAAGAAAAAAAAAAGAAAGACAAGGAATAAAAAGAAGAAGAAAAAACAGAGAAAAAGACGTCAAAGACAAACAAAAAGAAAAAGAAAAAGAAGAAGAAAAATTAGAAGTAGTTATAAAAAGATGATAACACCAAAAAATAGATTATTATAAATTATTTTGCGTAAATTGCTTTCATTAAAATGGAATCTTGTTGAAATAAGTTTCCATTTCTTCTATCTTCAATATATTTAAGAGCAAACTCTTTTTCCATAAAATTTAAATATTTTTTTGATGCGTAAATTAGTTTAAAAATTGCATTATCATAGCTAACGGACTCAATATTAACAGTTTTTAATCTTTTAACAAATCTTATAAATTCACTAACAAGTTCAATATGTTCTTCAAACATAAATGTTAAAATACAGTGATTTCTAATAATTTTTCTATTTTTACCCATATACTCATAATTTTGGTAAAAATGTTCTAGTCTGCAATTTTCTGCTTTATTCAGCAGTGCACTAACTGTTTGGGTTAAACTAGTATTTTTAGATAAATTATAAGAAAGCTCAATTAAATATGTCATATATGATGTCTAAATATTTTTATTACATTAAATAATTTAATTTTTATAAATTTACTACATACTTGTAAGTAAGTTTTTATTAATATAAAAAATATGATAATTATGTTTAATTATTATAATAAAATTGGTTAATATATATAAATGAGTAGCACTAGTTGGAAATTACTAGGAAGAAAACAAGGAGGAAATATGAAAAATAATAGAAATGTAAAAAGTAATCAATTTTATAATAATAATGGTAACTGGAATACTGTGTATACCGATGATGATATAAAACGTTTAGCTTACTATAATATTGATTTACCGCATGTAGTAGGTATTGGAACTCAAACACCATTTAGTAAATTATCTTTTGGAGATAGTTCTAATAGCGGACATCATCCAAAATCATTAGGAAATGTTGAATCGACAACTGGTCTTACAGCAGGAAAACTATCATCTATTGCTCTTCATGAAGTAACTAGAAATGAAGAAAATCAACCAGAGAGAAGAGGACAGGAATTTAATGGAATAGGTTACGTTACTAATTTAATGAATGTTAGAAATATTGATAAAAACAATACTGAAGCAAATGGAGTAGGTATATTTTCTAATAAGTTTGCAGCAACAGAAGATACATCACAAAAAACAGATAAAGCAATAATGTATGTTACAGATTCCAAACATATTCAGATAGGAGGAGTTCCTACTGGTTATAATTTAATTGATAGAAGAGGCCAAAGTAATGCTACTAATCCATCTTTTATAAAAAACACACAGGAAACTGGTCCAAACATTATTTTAGATATAAGTGGTAGTATGCATGTAAATGGTTTTATTAATTTTTTAAAACATGGTGTTTCATCGACGATTCAACAAAATGAAGATAATCCAGCAAACCAAATGACTTTATCAACTGATGGAACTATAAAATTCGCTGATTCCGGCGATAAAACCAGAACAGATAATAGAGCTGCCCCAGAGGGTTCTATATTTGTTGGATGGGATAAAGATGGTTCAACCTCTCTTAAACCTATGCCTAGACTTTACATTATGGTGAATGGAATTCAAAAAAGAATAGCAACTGAAGATGATAAGAATTTTTATGAGGATGATGGAGGGGATGTTACTCAATTCCCTATTACTGGTAATGAGGGTGGTTTTGGAGAATATAGATTTTATATATTTAGGAACGTGGAAGATAACCCAGGAGCTTTAATAGTAAATACATATTCTGGAATTACTGGAGGAGATTTTAAGCATATTTCTGGAGGTAACCCAGATCTAACGCCTCCAAAAACACACAATAATATCACAGATGCCTCCTCCCCGGCACCATCACAGTCGTTACAATTAATAGGAGGTTTATCTGTTTTTGACGGCACTAGTGGAGGGACAAGTGGAGAAAAATTAGAAACATCACAATATAAAGTATTTAAACAGGTTTTAGTTTCAGAGATTTACCAGTCTTCGGATTTATTAATAGATAATAATAATAATAATATTTCAACTGGTAAAGAATTAGGTTCCATTTATACAGATAGACACTTAATGATTGGGGGATTTCAAAAAGCAGGCCCAACGACCATCAGAAAAACATTTGACGCCCACGGCTCAGCAATAGATATATCTGGAGGAACAACGGGAAAACCTATTATGAGAGCAATTACAGGAGATAAAAAGGGCTCAATTAAAGATAGTGATCCAAGGGATAGTATAATTATTGGAAATACAGACCCTAATAACTTTTCAAATGGGAACACCGAATGCATATTAGTTGGTGAAAATGCAAAATATGAAAATAATGAAAATACCTTAGTAATGGGAACTAATAATACAGTCAAAAATACAAAAAATTCTATAATTGTTGGAAAGAATATTACTGCTTCTTTTGCTTCAGATACTGATGGTGTTGTAGCATTAGGAGAAGGAGATGCAACTGTTGATTTTGACGCCAAAGATAGAATTGTATTTTTTACAAAAGACCCCCTTAATCCTGCTAAAAAAGCATTAACTATTGATAATTCAGGAAATGTTACTATAAAAGGAGACTTAGAAGTAGAAGGCGAACACGTTCATTTAGAAGTCACCGAACTAAAAATTAAGGATCCAACACTAGAATTAAATGTAGACGGTAATGGAAATGGTGTTAATCTAGGAAGCACCGCCGCCGACCAAGGAGGAATAGTTATAAAAGATGATGGTAGCGAACACAAATTTTTATGGTATGGAAGCAACGGAGATGATGGTGAATGGAGATCAAATGCTACTGCTTTAGCAACAGGATCCGGAACAACTGGAAGTGAAGGACAGTTTAAGTCTAATGGAAATACAAATGTTACATTAATAACAGGAAATACCTGAACAGGTTTTA
>CESP01100536.1_pt1 | contig 16594 bp, 14 predicted proteins | sample 531211 | NCBI WGS metagenome assembly CESP01 (sample SAMEA2622074, study PRJEB7988) | marine metagenome | biome: marine biome (ENVO:00000447); feature: surface water layer (ENVO:00002042); material: "saline water (ENVO:00002010), including plankton (ENVO:xxxxxxxx)" | depth 5 m | reverse complement strand
TGAATCACTGAAATTTTATTTTTAGTTATTAATTGTTCAACTTCAGACTCATCAATTTTTAAAATAGAACCCACATCTTTAATTGTTAGTACGATTGGTAATTGATCAATTGTTATATATTCAAAATTCATTTTTAACCTTATCTTTTCTTGTTTTAATATTTTTTTCTACTTTTTTATTCACATGAACACTCTTCTTGATCATGCATTAGCTTCAATGTCTCACTGCTTGGATAGAATTCAACATCATCAGTTAATACTTTGAAAGTTGTCATATTTTTTTTATTTGGATAAAGTTTTTCAGCCTTTGTTACAGCTTCATTGTAAGTTTTAGCAACAATTGAGACAGGAAAGCCAACATTAAAAGTATATTTTTTTGGTAATTTGCTCTCATTATTCATAAACAAATATATAGAACAAGAGTTTTTTAAATTATGTGTTTATTTTTGATTTTGTTTTAAATAATTTAAAACCATATACGACTTTGGATATTCAAAATGAGTAAACATCCTAGTAACCATTTTTTCAGACCAATTAACTAAACGATTAAACTCATCTTGTTCTAATTCAATATCTGTAACGGATTCTATTTGAAACATATACTGAAAGGCTTCTTCGGATAATTTTTCCCAAAACATGGACGATAAATTAACATCTATAAATTTATTACTTATCTTTGCTAACTTAAATCCTTTTTTGTCTTTAAAAAATATTGCGTAGCAGGGTGTAATTATTTTACTCATAACTTTTGCTGAAGTGTTTACACCCCAATAACCATTATTTTCATTGGGTTCTGAAAGTATTGTAAGATTTTCTTTTGCAACTACATCTTTTAAATCATTATTCATATAAAAATTTTCAGTTGTTTTGTTGTAATTTTCAAAAGCAGCTTTGTTACCAGTTGGAAATAACAATAAATCACGTGAAATATCTATCGAATCTAAATCAAGAGATTTTACTGGATATTTTGTTAGGTCATTGGATAAGGTAAGCAACTTTTTCATATTTTTTTTTGAAGAACTAGATTTATATGTAAGATTGTCCTTTCTTGAATAAGACAATATATAAGACGATTTAGGTTCTCCATCATTTTGTTTTAATTGTTTTCTATATCCACCTAAATATCTTTTGACATCAACTAAACTTTGGTTGCCAAAATTTGATATTTGCATTAAATCAGCAGAAGTTAAGTTTTCTAATTGTTTAATGGTTAAAATTTCCTCACTTTTTAGACAATTCTTAGTTCTTTCTGATAAAGCGTTAAAGTTAATTAAATCATCCCCTGTGATATTTTTTTTATGGCTCCCTAAAATAATTCCAAGTTTATCTAGATAACTTATAACTTCAAGCAATGACGTTGTTCCAAATGAATTCAAGTTTAATAAACTCTGCTTTGAATGAGAGGTAAGTTGGTCTAATGTATAAATATTGTTTTTGACAAAAACATTTCTTGTTCTTTGAGAAAATTCAGAAAGTGGCAACAAAGCTTGATGTAATTTTAATCGAATAAGATTCTTGATAACAAGAGGATAAACTGGATCATCAATTTTGTGTGAGTAGGTATCTAAATTTTCAACTGTTTTATGCTCTTGTTCAAAAAGTAGTTTTTCTACTTTCCAATCAATTAATAAAGCACTCAAATGTAATGTTTTATATTGATCGCTGAATTCTTCTATTTTCATAAATCCGCTATTTTCTATGTAAGTTAAACCTTTACACAGAAACCAATCTAAATTATTTCCAATTTTCAACTGTATATTTTTTCTTGTATCAAAATCTAGATCAACATAATCTTGAAAATTAACAATTTGAAAACTTTCTAAAAGTTTTATGATGTTGTCTATTTCATCAATATCGATTCTTCCAATTGATTGGGCGAGACGAGATTTTCTTGTATCTAGAAATCTCATATTGTAAAGTATGCTTTCCCAAGAACATTTAAGAAATGATTCAAACTTAGTAGCGCTATCCCAAGAAACTTTTAAGCTTTCCAGGGAGATTTTAATTATTTGTCTAATTCTTTCTCTAGTTAAACCGTAATCCTGGGCAACATTTTCTAAAGTAGCTTGTCTGTTTTTCATATCTCCATGAAGTCCGTACCTCTTTAACAAGATGTCTCTTTCTTTTATATCTAAACTATTTACAGAATCGACAATTAACTTAATTTGCGCTTTTGTTGGGAGAGCCTCCGAGTCATCTGTTAATTCTCGAAAAAGTATATTAACTCCTATCCGGCCTTCTTTTTCCTTAGCTTTCCTTTCTTTTCGTATCTTATCTTCTATATGCCATGTTTCTGATTCACCTTTATAGGTTTCAACAACTTCATTAAGCGTTGGGTACTCTTCATTTTCTTTATTTAAAAGAGCGTATCTTTGACTTACAGAATGGATTGTTGGTAAAAAGCCGTCGTATTTATTTTTACACCTTTCAATAACAATTTTAATTCTTGATCTTCCTAGCCCTGAAATAATCCACGTCATGGCATAAGTTGAAAAAGTATTTCCTCTTTTATATTCGTGTTTTTCTACTGCCCTACACAAGCCCATTAAAACATGCTTATACATAACTCTTAGCTCGTCAGACGTCGCCTCGAATGTTAACGGATATATCTTTCTAACAATTAAACGTATATTTTCATGAGCAATTTCTAATACTTTTTTTTCATAGTCTTCATTTTTAAGTTTTTCTAATTCTTTAAATTCTTCTATATCATATTTTTTAGTTTGATAATTTGCAGTTAATTCTAGGAATTCATGGGGTTCTACAAAAATATTCCCATCTCTATCAAACAATCCTTTATTAGTAGGTGAAGAAGATAAAATAGTTGTCGAAGTAAACTGAAACTCATCACCATCAATTTCAGTAATTTGAAATGTATCTTCAGTAATTATTTCGAACTTAAGCTGATTGTCAGTTCTCATTTCTATCATTGCTTGAGCTATCTCTTGTCTGTTTGAAGAAAGTAGGCTACTTAAATCTTTAAACGAGTAAGAACTACTTTTAATTGTTTGGAAATGATTCTTTAATTTATCTTGAAAACTCATATTGAAGTGATTCTAGCTCTCTAGTTGTCCATGACCCTATACCTGGAAAATGAGTAACTATATTTTTGCTTAGCTCTAAATCATTATTAGATTCGCTTCTTACATCAGTCAGAATTGCTAATGGATTTACCATCTCTATATATCTATACATAGACTCTCCGGTTTCATGGGCTGTGAGTGGTAAATTGTAGAAATATTTATTTTTTTGAGGTCTTAATTCATCTAATGATTTTATTTTTTGGAAAGGGGAGTTGTCTATATTTAAAATTAAATCTTTTTTCCCAATATTTTGTGCATCGTTTGAATTGTTAAAGATACTAATTATCTGTTTTTTTTCTTTTTTGAGCTTCATGAGATTTATATAACCATCGCCATGAAAAAAATCACCATCCATTAAGTTAAATATTTCTTTGGGTTGGTTTCCTTTTTCTGGATATTCTTTATATGTATTAACCCAATCTATTATTTGTTTTTTATCTGTATAAACATTTTTATTAACATTCCAAAGTTCAGTTTCTGAACCTATGATATGAAGTAATTCTTGAAGTATTCCGTTTCCTCCCGCGATATTGAGATTGATTTCATTATTAATTGCATAGTTCACAAGATCTATCGCCGCTTCAAATACAAGGTCTCTTTGAAAATTTCTACCATCTTCATAAAGATTTGAATATGTTGCATCTAATATTAAAACGTCTGAATCAATTGGAGTATGGACTTTAGCCCCTATATCTCCAGAGTATCCAACTGTAAAATCAACCTCTGGGTCGATTATCTTAACTTGTGCAGAGCCTAGTATGTGTCCTGCATCTTTAAATTCAACTTGAATATTTCCCTGTTCGATATAAGGCTTTGATATTTCACCATACTCCAAATGGTCAAATCTATAGTCGTGAATTATGTTCCTGTGCTTTGCTCCATGGCGTAGAAGTTTTTTTGTTGGCTCAGTCGAAAGCATTTTTCCATTCTGTATACCCAGAGTTTTTTTTATATGGGGATCTGTAACATGGTCCTGATGAGCATGAGAAATAATGTGAAGTTGGTCTTTTGAGTTAATGGGACCATCTATAACACAATGGTTTCCAACAGATAATCCGTGGGTGAAAATACTGTTGTCTTTCACAACCTTAATGTGCTTTTTTAAGTCACTTAACTTCATTTTTTAATTCTTTCAATATTAAATCAGATATTTCTTCTATCGTTTTTCTTTGAACCGAGGTTCTTAAAACTAACAAACTAAATGTATTTTTACCTATAGTTAATTTTTCAACTTTTATTTTTTGTTTTTTTAAATACTCTTTTATGCTTTTTTTACTCAAAATTAGGTTAGACATTGATTCTAAATCGTTTAATTTTAAGTTCTGAATTTTATCTCTCAATTCATCTGATATAAGGCCCATAATTAAAACTCTTCTTTGCCCTCCACTTCGCTTTGCAATATTCTTAATTATTTCCGAAATTTTTCTATCTGTTCTTTCAAGTTGTTGAAAAACAGCTTGTATTTGTTCTCTGCTAAATTTATATTCCAATATCGCACTTATAAGTTTTGCCTGTTCTTTTTTTGGAAATCGAGCAATTTCTTGAGCAATATCAAAGGAAATTTTTCCTTCTGGAACTGGTGTGAAGCTTACAAGGTGATGGTATTTTTTATCAAGGTCATTAAAAACTCTCAAAAATCTTGCAACTAAAGAGTTATCCACGGAAAGAAAAGATGCAATTTCTTTATTTGTTGCTCCATTATTTACAGCTTTGGTAAGTTTCTCACCCACTTCTACAGGGGTATAGTCTCTCTTAGCAAATTTAGTTTTTTGATTACCAACAGAAGTTAGTAAAAAAACTTCTTCTTTATTTGTCCATCCAAATTTTTTCATACTTTTTTTTCACTAAATATCCTTTAGTTTAAATAACCATCTTGTGATAGCTGACCTTCAATAGCATCAATTGCGTATTGTTCCTTTGAGCGTTTAGAATCTGAACTTGCAACTTCAAGAGCATCATCTAAGTCATAAGTCAATACTAAAGGAAGTTTTGGTTGCGATCTGTCAACGACACCTTTTTCAGCAAACTCTATCCAATCGTTAACACTTGCTCCAGGATTTCTTCTGGTGGCTTTTAATAACTCTCCGCGTAATGTATTATCTTGAGCCTTGAAGTATGAAAGAAATTTCTTTGCTTTCTTAGTATCTACACTTGTTCCATCGTCACCTCTGCAAGCATAAATAATATCTATAGCTTGTTTCTTTGTAATTTTAGGATCTTCTAACGTTGCAATATTCCAGATCTCTTCACCACCTTTTAGTCTTTTAGCCAATTGATCCTGAACAGTATCTTTAATTAATGTTGCTGGTATACCAGTTTGTTTCATGATTTTAATTGGATCAGGTTCAATTAAGTACAAGTCTTCAATGGTTTTCCAAATATCAGCAGTAGTGAATGATTTTTGATGAACACCCTCACTAAGAGATATGGCTTTACCTTCTTCTGGTTTTAGAACTTTGCGAATTACCCTTGCTGGAATTTTATCAATTCCTAGCTTAACAAAACAATAATGTCTTCTCTGCCCCCATAATAATTCCCAATCGTAATCAGAAGATTTTTCAGTGGCAGCAGATTGTGCAACACCAATTGGTTGCATGAGGCCAAGTGTTGAAATACTCTCTTCCAATTCTTCGATCCCATCACCAACATTCTCTAAACGTACCTGGAACTCACCAGTTTTAATTCTTGAGACGTCAACAAGCTCAATATTGCTGTCGTTAGGTATTAATTCTTCTAAGTTAAATTTTTTTGCCATTTAATTACAATCCTTTCATTAATTCTATGATATGTATAGAACAAGAGTTTTTCAAAAAGTTTATAAATCTAATATTTCCCTCAAATTAATTTTCTCGCTAACAGCTTCCTGTTCGTCAATTATTTCATCAAAAAGCTGCTGTTTGCTTTTTAAAATAACATCTAACTTTTGTTCAACAGTGTCCCTGGCCAAAAACTTATATGCTGTAACTGGTTCTTTTGATCCTATCCTGTGTGCTCGTCCTATTGCTTGATTTTCAATTGCAGGGTTCCACCAACGATCAAACAAAACAACTGTTGAAGCTTCCTGCAAATTAAGTCCAACTGAGCCAGCTTTTATGGAAACTAACATAGCTGAAGAGTCATCAGAATTTTTAAAATTTTCAATAATGTCGTTCTTTTCAATTTTGTTCAAACCACCGTGGAAAATATGTACATTTTTGAATTTTAATTTTTTTTCAATTTCTAATAATGTTTCTACATATTGAGAAAAAACTAAAATCTTACCTTTGTTCTCATAGACTTCTTCAATAATAAGTTCGAGCATTTCTAACTTTGAAGATGTTTTATCTTTGTTTGAAAAATTGCAAACTTGTTTAAGGTCATTTAGAACTTCGAACATAGAATCATAGTTCTCTCTATTTTCATAAATTTGCATATACTCAGTTTTTTGTTGAGGCGATAAGTCAAGTAACACCTCTTGCTCAATTAAGTCCGGCAGCTCTTTTGCAACATCTTTTTTCATCCTTCTTTTTATAAAAGGTTTAATTTCATTTTTTATTTTTAAATAATCATTGGGATCACTGAGAATGTCTTTTGACATAAATCTAAATAATGAAACAACATCTTGTAAATTATTTTCAAGTGGTGTACCTGTCAGTAGCCAGGTTCTTTCTTTTTTTAGCAATTGAAACATTAAATATGTCTTCGAAGATTTATTTTTTAATTTTTGTGCTTCATCAACTACAACTAAATCAAATTTTCTTAAGTTAGAATTTTCCTCGACTGCAATCCTGATTTGTTCATACGTTGCCAAAACTACACCTGAAGACATATCAAGTTGAACATATCTATTTTTTTTATCACCAATTAACAAGGTTGGACTTATTTCATTAAACCAAACATTGAACTCAGAAATCCAATTGTAAAGCAAAGAGTTAGGAACTATGATTAAACACCTAAAAACCCCAATTTCTTCGTATATTGATTTTATAGCTGAAATTGTTTGTATTGTTTTTCCTAGGCCCATTTCATCAGCTAAGATTCTTTGATTGTCATCCAACAAAAATTTGGTACCTTCTTTTTGGTAATCTCTTAAATTAAATGGGAGATTTTTAGTTATATTTGTAATTCTCTAGTCCCGTTCTTTTTGATCAAACCTTGTACAGTAGAGTATCCATTTCTTTCCATCATTAGATTTAAATCTAGCCTGAGACAAGATACTTGATAAAATTTTTAATTCAATTTTTTGTTCAATTTCTTGAATAAATTCATCAAGAACCTTTGGTGATTTATTTAGGTCAAAATCAAACATGTTGGAAGCTGAATTTTTGTCTTTTGATGTAATTTTCTTCATCTCTGATGAGATTTTATCGTATTTAGTCTTTGCTAAAAATAATTGAGGGGCAAACATAGCTAATATTTCTGGAATATGATCTTCAGGTTCTAGGGGTTTATTAGGTATAAATTTTATATATCCACCAAGTGAAGGACCTGAATTTATATAGGTTTCTCCTCTTAAAGATTCTGAACCGTAATCAAGGTATAAAACTCTTCTGCTTCCATCCCATTGCCAAATAATTTTAGATGGACCAACACCATCACCCAATACCTCAAACAATTGATACCCAGCATAATATTTACCCATATGTTTTCCTTTCAACTAATTCTATTCCAAGCTCTTTGTTGTTTCCATTAGTTAATTGCCATAATTCTACTTCTACTCTCACATCTGGTTTTTTAATTTTCATAGTCACACCTTTGGTTATAGTTGAATTATGTAAGGTTGGGTTAAGAGCTTTATTCAAAATTTCAAATTCGTTTATAAAATTTGAGGAAAAAGATGTTCTGTCCATATTTAAAAATTCTTTACTTTCCAACAGTTTTTTTATTTTTGTCATGACTTTTTCTCTATCTTTACCACTTGCATAAAAATTATATTCAACAAGATAAAGATTTAGAAGTTGAGTGATTAATAAGTCTTTATCTCCATTATCAGAAGTTTCAAAGTTTTTTAATGTTTTATTTAACACGCTTTCAAACTGTAAACTGTTATCAGTTGAAAAATCTGTCTTGACAATATTCCACACATATCCAAATTTTAAGTTTTTATTTTTATTAACAACTGTTTCTTGTGCAAGATTTAACTGTCGTCCTAATTGAGATCTGTGCTGATCGATGATTTTTTCTTTATGTTTGAACTCAATTATAAAAGGGTTCGAAAAACCAGAATTAACATCATCAAAAAATACAAAGTCTGGAAATTCTCCTTTTTTAAAAGTAACATCGAAGACTTTTTTTGGTAGTCCCACTTCCCTCAAGACTGGATAATCTTTTTTAAGAAATAGATGTCCGATTCTCTGTTGTAAATCTTCTTCCTCTAAGTATGTCTGGCCATATATCTCGTTTGAGATTTTTAAGCCAATTTTTCCCAACTCATCAGAAAAAGTAATCATACTTTCTATAACTTTTGTATCTTTCATATCAACCTATCTATAGAACAAGATATTTTCATAAATATCATTTTATCGGTTCTAATATCCAAAATTTTTGGTCATAGTTTATAGATTTAATAAGACCTCTTCTGAGAATTTTATCTCCACCCTTAGGCCCAACAATTATGAATAAAGGCATTTCATTTTCAAAAGCAACTTTCATAGACTCTATTTCTCTAACATCATGAGTTATGCTTTTTGTATTGGGAAAAGCATATTTAATGGTGTCTAAACTATGAGAATCATCATAAGGTCCTTCAATAACTGAATGGAATGAAACTGCAATACCAACTTTATCATTCGTGATTTTCTTAGTTCTTGTTGCATCACGCCATACACCTCTTTCGCCTTTATGGATCTCTATGCCAAAATTTTGTTTTGTAAATTTATTAAGGTCATCTCTTGATTTTGCAATTGGAGCTAAATTATTAAATAAAAGGTATTCATAGACATTATCTCTTAATTTCTTTTCATCATGTAAATTCATCTTAATAACCATATGTTATTGATTGTTATCATACTTCTCTTTACGAGCTCTTAAGATATTTGTTAAATCTCTATCGGTGTTATCAAAAAATCCAACGGGCCATGGTCTCGAATCATCTGTATTATTAAAAATAATATCGCCTAGATCATCAATTTTTCCCTGCCTAAAAATAGTTTCGTTGTTTTTGATTTCAGAGAAAATTATTTCTATTTCTGGTCTTTGTTCATCCTCAAGTAAATTTATGCTTGTATGGATATTTCTAAATCTAAGCCTGTCAATAATATTGGGAGAATGTGTTTCTATGATAATCTGTCTATTCACAGACATAGCAAAAAGAAAATCTGCAAGATAAGTTTGTGCACTAGGATGAAGATGTGTCTCTGGTTCTTCTATTAAAACAACCTGCCCTTGTTTTGCAATTAAGCAGTTGACAATTACCGGAAGAATTTTACCGATACCTGAACCTATCTCTGTAATCTCTCTGCCATAAAGTGATGGTACGATACCCCCTTTAAATTTAATTCTTTTTTGAGTGCCTTCATTTATTACTTGAAAATCAAAGTCTTTTAAACCTAAATATTTTAACCAAAGTTTAATTGCTTCATAAAGTGTCATCGACTGGTTTTGTATCCACGAAAGTTCTTCATATTTTCTTAATGGTTCACCACTGTCAGTGAAAGTAGGTGAAATAAATGACTCTACTTCCCTTTCACCATAAAGACTTAAGTATTCAGCTAGACCACCAGCATTTTGACCGATTGGTAGTATGTTTGCGTAATTTCCAACTGGATCGTTCTGATTATCTGGATCTCTAATAGTAGATAAATAATTTAGATCATTCAAAAAACTATCCTTTTCAGATAGTGGATTAGGATACACATTGTTTGATAAATTATGCATGTTGGAATTTTCGTAAAGAACAACTTTAATATCAAAAATGTCTTTTAGGTTTTTATCAGAAGAATTTTTACTTTTCTTGGTTCCTTGTTGTTCATCTGTAATATTTTTTTTAATCTTCCTTAAAATAGTTATTAGCTGATTAGCTTCCTCTAAAGACTGAATATTAAATATACTTTCATAATCTTGGATTGAATCGTAATAATCATCAGTTTTCTGTCGTTTTCTACTTTTTTTATACTCGTTACCATAGCTGGGGATATTTTCAACATCACTAAAATTTTGTGATTTTTTATTAACGTCGCCTCTTAAGTCACTAATAAATTCCTTAAAATGACTAATTTCAGAATCAAGAATTTCTATAATTTTATCTTTATAGTAAAAACTAAAATATTCTTTCAATATTTTTTCGTTGTTAGAATTTTTATCTACAAAATTAAACAAATCAAACAAAAAATCAAATGGTTCATCGTAGTTTGAATGTCTTTTTTTATTTTCTTCTGGATAAATAAATAAGGTTCCATATTTTTGTGCATCAGCATGCTCGGTAGCTTCTCCTCTTGAGAAAAAGCCAAGATGAATTTTTTTGCTGTCTACAGGACATATGTAGGTTTTTGTATTATCGACTTTACTTTTATCAAGAAATAAATCTACGTCTCTATCATCTGATTCCCAAGCTCTATTGTTACAAATACAAAATCTGTCTTCCACGAAATTTACTATTATTTTTTCTATGCCAAGTTCCTCATATGCTTTAAATGCTGAGAAACCATCAACAATAATTAATGAGCCATCTCTATCTTTGGTAACACCAATGTAAGGAATTTTTCCTAACGATATATCATTCTTAATCTGATCTACGTTTTTAATGCGTTCGTCGTTCCACGATGGTAGTTTATAGTTAAAATTTTGATCTGAAAATTCTTCTCTTGCAGCAAGATATCCCTGATCGTTGAATAACTGTTCCTTATTGATATCAACCAGCAAATTCTCAAGTTCATCTATGGCGTCGAAAACTAATCTTCTACTGATATTATCTAACCCGGATTTTTTAGAAGAAGATAAATCTTTTATAAAATCATCAATATATTTATTTATCTCTAAAGGATTAATAATACTTTTTTTACGAAGAAGATTGTTTATGAAAAGTTGAAATAAATAAAAAATATTTTCTGTACTTGCTGAAACTTTCTCTAAGGGATTGGAAATATATTTATTTAAGTTTTCCAAATTACTATCTTCCATAAAGTTTTTAAAAATAATTTTTTTCGACGCATTTTTCCATTTCATTGTCAGGTCATCTGAAAAATTAAAGAAATCTTCCTCTTCCCTTATGCCGCTTCCAAAACCTGTGTGGTCAAGTAATTCTTTTGGAAGTTTTGATAGGAAAAACTGTAAAAAGAAATTTGTTTCTTTCAGTACCATCGAACTTGAGTTAATTTCTTGTTTGTATCTATTTGATAGTAAGTTGGAAATCTTTGAGTTCGTTATTGTATAACTATCTCCATAATTTCTGTTGCTAAGTTTTAAAATACCATTACTTAGATTTGTATTTTGAGAAAAATTGAATTGATTTTTTACTTTCAAATATTTATTTAATTTTTCATTATTTATATTTCGTTTCTCTAAAATTTCATCTAGATCGTAATTAAAAATTGATGTTAATGAAAAAGGCTCTAAGTCAGAGTTAGTTATTTTGATATCTTTTGTAATTGAATTACCTATAAGATCAAAATATAGATTACCAAGAAAATACTTTTGTAAAAATTTGTTTAATTCATCTTGTGATTCGTTATGTCGATCTCGATGCGCTCCCTCTTCTTCTAAGAATGAATCATCAATATTGTTATAATCAACTTTTGGAAACCTGATGAATTCGTATGACTTATTAGACTCTACGTTCAATAAATTAATATTCTCTGGATTTATTCTAAGTCCTGTATGAGAAGAATTAGAAAATGTTACTTTTAGCTCTTGATTTTGGTTTTTAAAACCAAGCTGTATAGGTAAATCTGTATCATTCTTCAAACCCTCATATGATCTATTCTTATTAACTAAGTATCTATCGTAAATTGATAAATGTGGAACGTAGAATTCATCTTCGTTATTTATAAACTCAGAACTTCCATACCATTGAACTAAATAAAGTACTGACTGCATAAGGCTTGACTTACCAGATGAGTTTACTCCAGTGACAACGGTTAAATCACCAAAGTTAACCTCAGATTCTTTAATACTTTTTATATTTTTAATGAATATTTTTTCTAACTTAAGCATTAAAAATAACTCATTTCTATTTGTTTTTCTTTACCAGAATTTTTATCAACTAAAGTTATTTGATCTAATTCACCTAAGTCTTTATCGCTGTAAACTTTTAAACCGTCTTTAAAACTTGAGTCAAGCTTCCATAAATGTATTGCATAAGGAGTTGAAATCTCTTCAAAATCTAAACTTGATGAAGATTTTTTATTAAGAAAATTGTGATATTCTCGTAATCTTTCAAGGCCTTGAACGAATTCAATATCAATTTTTTCAGGTCTTTGAGTGTCATGCTTTTGTATCCAGTCGTCAACTTCTTTTGAAAGTAGAGATGTTTCAAAATCATAAAAAGCTTTTGTAACTAAATGATCTTTTGAATATTTATTTGATGTACCTCCAGTCATTAGGTCTTTAAAGTTTTCAATTCTGATATCGTCAATAAGATCTCTTCTTAAATTTCCAATTTTATGTAAAAGCCTATTATCATTTTCAAACAACTTTCCAGTAAGTTGTGTATGAAGTATTAAGTCATATGAAATATTTACATGATTGAAAGACTCCAAAACAATGTCTTCATCATCTGCATATCTTAAATTTTTTGATACAAGCATAAATTCAAGATATCTGACACCAGTTATCTCTTTTACACCTGTAATTAGAATTGTTGCATAACCTTTTGGTGATTGTGAACTCTTAACTAGCCATATATCTCCCAATTCCCTCCATCTTTGAAGTGAAAAGAACTTATTATCGTATTGATCCCAAAACGATTTGGGGTATTTTAAATTACTTCTAGAAAAATATATTTTGTTTTCTTCAACTTGCCTTCTGCTAGCTTCAGAATTTAAAGAAATATGATTTACTAATGTAAAGGCATTGTTGTGAAACCAATCTATTGGTTTCCAGACTTTTTGATTAATTTGACCAAGTTTATAATCATATTCTTCCCACATACTATTACTAGTTGGAAAAGATAAATCTAAATGTGCATAATGTACAATTTCTTTTTCCGATGGTAAGTAAAGTGTAGAACTCTCTAATTTATTGCTCATTTATTTCCATTTCTTTCTCTAAAATCGATACATATTCATCTGAGACAATTTCTTTTAAAATATTTATTGCTTGTTCAAAATCAAATGTGTACTCCATAGAATTTAAAATTTTTTCTAAATTATTTTTTTGATTCAAAAGATAAGAACCAAATGTTTTATCGTTTTCCACATCAATTTCTACATTAAAACATTTAAAAATAAATTTTTTAAACTTCTTCTTTTCATTAGTTTTTAATTCCCTTCCTGAAGTATCTATAGAACAAGTGTTTTTAATATTGTTTAGGTCTTGTAAAATTAGAATTCCTTCGTGCGTGAAAAGAATCATAGTGATAAAAACATAAGATAAAATTTCTGACTTATTCTTCCTTTTACTAAATATTTCTATGAATTTTTCTTGGTAGGAATGACTAGTCTCTGGAATAATAAAATCATCGTAATTTATATCTAAATAAGATTGAAAATCGCCATTGTTTAAATAATCATCTATATCATTCTCTTCTGGTCTCTGCGCCACCTGACCAAATCTCTCAACATCTCTTTGAAAAAGTTCGAAAATATCATTTTTTGAAAACGATATTGAGTCTCCATTAACCTTAAACTTTAGTAATTTGGTCAAAACTTGTAATAAATCTTTTGATCTGTAAATCTGGGGAGCATTAACTTCTTTACCTTGTTCTCTTCTAATTTGTGCTTCTTCAAGTTCTTTTCTGGATATACCTTTTTTATGTGAGTCAAACTTTTTTAATTCATTTTCTAACTTTTGAGATAGGATTCTTTTTTCATCTATGTTATAAGTTGAGTGAGTTTCATCGAGAAATCTCTTTGCTTTTTTATTTAATGAAAAATATTTTTTATCATCAGAGATAATGATCCCTGGTATTGAAGTTAAAACATCCTCCACACGTTTTCTAAAATTACTGTGTATTAATTCTCTTGAGGTTTGTTCTCTTGACTCACCATACCTGATAAGTGCTCTCTCAATGTTTTGTGAAACTAAATAATTAAATCTTTTTCTTGAATCTAACTCCTCTTTATCTTCAAAATCAGGAAAAGATCCAATAGTATTATCAATTAATTCTTGATAGTTCTCTGGGGCATATTGCTCAACTATTTCACTTGCTTTTAGTGACAATAGTGGAATCTCAACTGGAATATTTTCATTTTTTGATTTAAATAATTCATCAGTTTTTTTTATTAAATCTATTCCCGTTGGTTCAACTGAGTAGTAATAACCTGAGCCAATTAATTCATCATCTTTATCAATAAATTCAGGATTTCTAAAATCAGCATTATAAATTCCAGCATTAAATTTCTTGATTTCGTGATATGAAAAATAATAAGTAATTGACTCTAAGAAATATTCTAGAAATTTTTTATTCCTTTTAGTTCTAGAATCTAGTTGTTCAAAAGTTAATGAAGAAATTATCTCACTAATAGTCGATGTTACTATTTCACGCCTTTGTGTAAGAAATTTATTTTTACTAATCATGTGTATGTTTCATCGATTTCATTTAGCTTTTTATGAATTTCATCAACTTCACTATCAACACAACTAAAACTTTTTTTATCTGAAATTAATTTTTTCATCTCAATTGAGTTAATTCTTTGTTCAATTGGGGTATTGTTCATATAAACACCTTCTATGTTCAATGAGCAATTTAGATATCTTAATTTATGTGTTGTTTCAATATCTTGATGAGATTTTTGTTTATGAATCCACCCTTTTTTATTCTTTTCGTAATGAGAACGTACACCTAATGTTGCTTTTTTTGTTTTTTTTGATGATACTTGATATCTTTTTAAAAATATCCACGGATGATGTTGTTCAGGATTATCAATTAAAAAGCTCGGTGTTTCTGGAATGATACTGTATTTGTCATCAAATACCCGTTTTCTGAATTTTATAAATTTAACCATATCTGAGTTTTTGAACCAATAAACTGAACCACGTTCTATATAGTTTTCATTAAAATCATCAATATTTTCAAGATGATTTACAACTAAATCCCTAAGATTCACCATATACCTATTTTATTTTTTTAAACTTAAACATTCAATTTGAAACTTTAATATTGAACTATCTTAAAAAAATTGTGATTATTAATTGTTAGAATGAAAACATGGTTAAAGCTACGAGAAAACTAAAAAAAAATACTTACGTTCCTGAAATGCGCCTTGGCCATGAAGATGTACTTGATAAAAAAGTAGAATTAAGAGTTTTATCTTTAGGTGCCGGCGTGCAATCATCAACACTGTTCTTTAAAGTTTTAAAAGGTGAAATAGCTCCCGTTGATATTGCAATATTTGCTGATACCGGGAATGAACCTAAAGAAGTTTATGACTGGGTTAAATATCTTAAAAAAGAAGCAAAAGGAATCATTGATATTAAAACAGTAAAAAATGACCGAAACACTGGTTCCATTTATGATGATATTTTGTCTGAAGATGGTTGGTTTGCAGGGATACCTGTATATACAAAGAATCCAGAAGATGGCTCAGATGGTATGAGTAGAAGACAATGTACAGATCGATATAAAATTCAGCCTATTCTTCAAGAAGTAAGAAAAATGCTTGGCGTAACAAACCTTAGAGATAGATGTGTTGAGATGGTTATGGGTATTTCATATGATGAGATCCAGAGAGCAAAATATCCGCCTAATAAGTGGCAAATCAATGCTTATCCTTTAGTGGAGAATAAAGTAACAAGGCAGGAATGTTTTCATTGGATGGAGAGAAATAATCTACCAACACCTCCACGTTCAGCCTGCATTATTTGTCCATATCATAACAATGGCGAGTGGAATAGAATCAAAACAGAACATCCTAAAGAATGGGAAAAGGCTGTTTATTTCGATGAACAGTTAAGAAATCCAAAAACTAAAAGCCAATTTGCACAAAGATTCGATAGTGACTTATTTCTACACAAGTCAAGAATACCTCTTAAAGAGGCAAATTTAATAGAGCCTGAAAGTCATCAATTCTCTTTATTTGATGATGAGTGTGAAGGAATGTGCGGCGTTTGATACAAGATAGTATTGAAAATTGAAGGAATAGTTAACATTTTGCATACCTCTCGCCTTAAATAGGCTTTATCACTGCCAAAACTGCCAAAAATCGATATACCTAAAAGATTCAAATAGAATTAGAAAATAAATAATATGTTTCTATGAGATTTAAGTACTTTTCTTTTTTATTAATTCTTTTCATATTTTGTTCATCAAATCCATATGAGGAGGAATTAACTCTTAATGGTGATGCATTATTTACAGAAATAAGCAATTTTGAAGATATAGATAGAGATCTAGATAGCCAATGTTCATTGCTTGAGGAAGAGCGGGAGTACCACGAA
>CESP01165614.1_pt1 | contig 16766 bp, 16 predicted proteins | sample 531211 | NCBI WGS metagenome assembly CESP01 (sample SAMEA2622074, study PRJEB7988) | marine metagenome | biome: marine biome (ENVO:00000447); feature: surface water layer (ENVO:00002042); material: "saline water (ENVO:00002010), including plankton (ENVO:xxxxxxxx)" | depth 5 m | reverse complement strand
CCATTTGGAATTGAAGTAAAAGTTGAGGAAACTCTTACTCAGATGATGTATGGCGCATTGGAAATTCTAAATGACGCTAATTGTACCCTTGTCGGAGGGCATACTTCTGAGGGACCGGAACTGAGTCTTGGTTTTGCAGTCAATGGATTAATAGATAAAGAAAATATCATGCGTAAGGGCGGGCTTAAGCCCGGTGACAAGTTAATTGTTACAAAGCCAATTGGGACGGGCACCCTTTTTGCCGCTGATATGCGTCACAAAGCTAAGGGGCGCTGGATAGTTGGTGCGCTGGATCACATGATAATGTCCAATCGATTGGCTGCGGAATGCTTAATAAAGCATAACTCTCTTGCTGCAACAGATATCACGGGCTTTGGTCTGCTGGGACATTTGGTTGAGATGGTGCGGGCTTCTGATGTTGATGTATCAATTAACTTGGGGTCTATTCCACTAATGGATGGCGCTATTGAAACGGCCGAAGCAGGAATATTATCATCACTTCAACCACAGAATGTACGGTTACGCCGTGCAATTTCAAATCTCGCAGAGGTAGGTAGGGATCCTCGCTACCCATTAATCTTCGATCCGCAAACTTCCGGCGGACTACTTGCTGGTGTGCCTTCGCAATCTGCTGATGAGTGTGTTGCAGCTCTAATCCAGCTTGGTTACGATCGTGCTAAAATAATTGGGGAGGTAAACGAAAAGTCTGACCTGCTTGAACCGATTACAATAAGCGTTTAATTAACTTTTCCCACGCCTCTATTTCTGCCGTTGGTGAAAATAACATTTTTTTCTTCAGTATTTGCCGTTCCAACTTTTTAATGAAATTTGGACTATTTTCAGCGTACTCTAAAACATGCGCTAATTGATTTTCATCTTTTACCTCATAATAACCTGCGTAATTATCTCCTAGCAGTCCAATATTTCCATCAATGTTTGATGCTATTATTGGTAGACCACATACTACCGCCTCAGATACCACATTTGCTCCCCCTTCCATAATGGAGCTTATGATCATTGCGTGTGACCGACTAAACTGGCGGCGCACCTCAGAATTGGAAACTTCCCCTCTCCATTCGTAACGATGGTTGTTTGCGGTTTCATTTCGCGCAGCCTGTTCCCATTCCATATTGCTGGCTTTGCCTAGATGAACAACGTACAAATTAGAGTCCTTTTGGACTAAATGCGTCGCCAATGCTGCTCGAAGAGAGTCTTTTTCTTCTCTTAAATGTCCTACCACGCATACTTCGAATCTTTTTTTGGAAGGGATGCGGGGCCGTCGGAGGGGATGAGATGATTGATAAATCAAATTAAGTTTGTTTTTAAAGTGTTTTGGTATTGCATAGGATACTAGATCATGGAGGCAGACTAACGCTGTTGCCCTGTGCATGGAATCATAGGTTTCTTCTCGATGTGAATGTTGGAATTTGTAAATATCTGTGCCAGCCAGCAGGACTATTAAGGGTCGATCCGGATGTTCCATGTTGAATTTCCTAATCGAATGTCGAGAACGCCAAGCATGAACCGCAATCATCATGTCGGCATTTCGACCATTGTCTTGCTCAGAAACTTTTACTTTATGTCCTAATTCTCGTAAAATCCGAGCCCAACGAATGGCTGTTCTACGATTTCCAGCTTTTGACTGTTTCCCCGCAGGAGTAACAAGGCTAATCTTCATGTGTTTTTTTACCTCAGAATCTGATGCCCGTAAAACAAAATAAAAAATACCTATCCGCAATTATGCAAAGTGCGCACCAGCGCACTTTAGAATTGTTACAGGGACTTACTGATAGACAACTCATTGGACCTGAATCTCCAATATTAAATCCAATTTTATGGGAAATTGGCCATGTTGGTTGGTTTCATGAACATTTTATTCTTAGGAAGGAGCATGGACATGCTCCACTGCTTGACAGAGGTGATCAACTTTACGATTCAATCGCGGTAGCACATTCACGGCGTTGGAATTTATCATTATATTCCTTTAAAGAAATAACATATTATCTTGAGAAAGTACTAGAGAAATGCCTCTCTCGATTGGAGGTTGGTTTGGCATCTGAACGCGATTCCTATCTTTATCAATTTACAACTTTTCACGAAGATATGCATGATGAAGCTTTTACTTGGGCTCGCCAGACACTTTCGTATCCCTCCCCAATTTTTCACCATGATACTCATGAACGTAATTTTGTGCGGTGCATAAAAACGGCGCCACTAGATGATGGCGATGCATATATACCGGGTGGAAGATTTGAACTCGGTGCTAGGAGTGACTCAGCTTTTCTTTTCGATAATGAAAAATGGGCTCACCAAGTCACAGTTGCACCATTTCGGATGGCAAAATCACCAGTAACAAATGCTGAATTTGAAGAATTCGTCGAACAAGGGGGCTATAAAAACTTAGCGCTTTGGTCCGAAGACGGATTGAAGTGGTTGCAGGAAGTTGAAGCAGAACACCCGGTTTATTGGCGGCATGATAAGGTGAATGGCTGGCGATGTCGTCGTTTTGATCGGTGGATTAATTTGCCACCAAATGAACCAATTATGCATGTCTGTTGGTATGAGGCTCAAGCATTCTGCCGATGGGCTGGTAGGCGATTGCCGACTGAAGCGGAATGGGAATTTGCAGCTACTATGAAGCCAAGCCCTGATGGAAAAGAATTATTAAAATATCCATATCCTTGGGGTAACAAATTACCAACTCCGGATCATGCATGTCTCGATGGTTTTTCCCTAAGTTGTATTCCAGTGGATTGTTGTATTGCTGGCGAAAATGTCTGGGGGTGTCGTAATTTGATCGGTAACGTGTGGGAATGGACTTTTGATACCTTCAATCCTTTTCCAGGTTTCACACCCGATGATTACAAAGAATATTCAAAACCTCTCTTTGGTAGTACTAAGGTACTTCGTGGAGGTTCATGGGCTACGCGTTCAAGGTATGTGGACGGGAAATATCGTAATTATTTTCAGCCTCATCGTCGTGACATTTTTGGTGGCTTTAGAACGTGTGCATTATAAAAATTTTTCTTGAGAGCTTAATTTTAGCAAATTTGTTTCACAAACTTTTCATTTTTCGGTTGGTTGCCATGCAATCTTTAGCGGAGTTTTTCGTTTTGGTACGGGAAAAATTACAGGTTCCCTGCATTTTTCTGCAGCTTCGTCTACCGGCAATGTTTCGTCCCAACGCTCTGCAACATAGCGGCAACCTGTAATATTATCACTTTGGGAAGATGCTAGCCACACTGCTGGTTTCCTTATAATTTCAGGGTTTAATCCTTTTCCTTCTATTGCCCCGGTGCCGAATTTTGTATCAACAGCTCCGCCCGGACTAAGAGTATTCACAGTAATTCCAGATCCGTTAAGCCATTCAGCCCACGCGACAGTAGCTGCATCTAGTGCAGCTTTGGATGGCCCATAAGGAGTTATTGCTCTTCGATGCATTGAGTCAGTGCGTTTAGAAATATTTATTATTCTTCCCCATCCACCTGCAAAGAGATGTTTTCCCGCCGCATGGGCCATTAAGTATGGGCCCAAAAGATTTGTATCAATTACTTCTCTAAAACTTCCAGGATTAACATCCCAGATCTGAAGTGATCCATCCCCTTGGTGAACATACCGGCCGGCTTTCCCCGCGTTATTAACAAGAATATGAAGCGCACCATAATTTTTCATCGTCTCTGTTACTGCTTTTGCACAGTCTTCCTCTGATTTCACATCTGCCAACACACAGAGAGCTTTTGAGCCGATAGCTTCTACTTTTAGTTTGGTTTCATAGAGCTCTGCTCTTATGTCAGCGTATCGCTCGTCAGACGCAGGGGCGGCAGTGATTGTTAAACCCTCAATCCCAGCTTCGGCAAATCCAATAGCCATCTCTCTTCCCAAGCCGCGTGATGCGCCTGTTATTAGTGCAATTTTTCCATTTAGATGCATCTTATGATCCTATCGCAGTGATGCTTCAATATTTCCTCCATCAACTGTTAAAATTGCAGCTGTAGTCATTTTAGAGATAGCTAAATGATAAAATGCGTGAGCAACATCATTTGTTGTAACCTCATTGCGGAGAAGATTGCCTGACATATATTCTGTTTCAGATAATCCCCGAGATTTCGCACGTTTTGTTATCATTTTCTTAGTGAGCAAACCAGACCGCACTCGATCTGCGTTAACGGCACACGAACGAATATTTTCTTCCCCATAATCAATTGCATATTGTTTCATCAGAAGAACTGTAGCAGCTTTTGGTAAACCATAAGGTCCAAAGTTTCTTCCGGGATTTACAGCCTGTTTTGAGGCATTGAAAAGTAAGCATCCACCAATTTTTTGTGCTTGGAATATTCTTATTGCCGCCTGTGCTGCCGTTTGGTGGGCAAAAAAATTAAGTTCAAAACTTTTGCGTAATATGTGTTGGTCAACATCGCCAATTCTCCCATGCCATGCCGCGCCAGCATTGGAAATCAAAATATCTAGACCCCCTAATTTTTCCGCAATTTCATCAAATGCTAAATCTAGTGCTTGGGCATTAGTGACATCACAGCCAATACCTATTCCCCCAATGCTTCTAGCAATTTTGTTAGCCAATGTTTGACTTATATCAATCACCGCTACTGTGGCATCGTTAGATGCAAAGAGTTTAGCTGTTGCAGCTCCGATTCCTGATCCTCCTCCTGTGATAGCAACTATTTTACGTGCAAGTGGTTTTTCAACAAAGTTGCTGAGTTTTGCTTGTTCTAATTCCCAATATTCAACATCGAAAATATCTGTTTCTTGAATAGTTTCGTAAGTTCCCATTCTTTCTGCATCTAGAATTACATCAATATTTGTTTCGGCCAGATCAGCCGCTATTGATGCTGCCTCTTTGGAACACCCAAGCCCAAACAAACCAAGCCCTGGGACAAGTATAACCCGAGGAATTGAGTCAAGTTTTTCTTTTGTATAGCCGACACGTTCATTATTGTGCTCAACGTAGGTTTCATATTCTTTTTGATACTTAGTGAGAGCAATTTCTGAGTTTTTAATAAAGGCAATAAGGTCATTTTTTAGCGGCATGGGAACTATAAGAGGCTTTGATTTAGTGTGAATTACATGATCAGGGGTAACTGTGCCCTTTTGACTATAACGAACAAGTTCATCGCCGTTAACATACTCAAGGATTTTAGCACTTGTACGGAAGTTCAATAGCATTGGGGAATTATCTACTGAAGAACACATACCACGCAAGATAGGCGCTATTTTGGAAACATCAGCTAGCGGCTCAGCAACGGTGGTTGTAGGAAATGAAAGCCGTTTTCGCTTTGAAATGGCAACCTCTGCCATAGTAGCCATTTCAATCATTAAATCATACGAGTCTTTTGCAGTATCCGCGAAAGTAAAAATACCGTGTTTAAATAAAATCAGACCATCGACTTTTGTATTTGCCTCAAAAACTTCTTTAGCCTTTTTTGCGAGTGCAAATCCGGGCATTATGTATGGTACGTATCCCATCCGATTGCCAAAAACTTCCTGACAAACTTTATCCCCGTTTGTTTGATCAGTGAGAGCTAATATCGCGTTAGAATGGGTATGATCTACGAATTTATGTGGCAAAAAGGCATGCAGTAATGTTTCAACAGATGGATTTGGCGCGGATGCATCCAACAAGCTTAAACGTTGGATGTTTACCATATCTGTATCTGATAATGCGTTTAAGGAGGCTAGTTTTTTTATTTTACTAAGCCTTACCGCTGGTAAGCCTTGAGGTTCTATGTCAGCAAGATCCCAACCGCTTCCCTTCACACAGAGAACCTCGGTTTCTTTTCCTAGAATATCCGGCATGGTTGTTTTGACTGATGTATTACCTCCGCCATGTAATACTAGCTTTGGCTCTCTCCCTAGGAGTCTGGAGGTATAAACGCGCAATGCGATATCGGCATTGTTAGAGTTACCTGCAAATTTTTTAACAAATTTTTGCGCTTCCGAGTCTGACCAAAAATTTTTCATGTTTGGGGGCTTTTAGCTTTTTCAGGATACAGCGATTTTAGCCCTTCTCTTGAAGCTGTGCATATACCACGTTCTGTAATGAGACCTGTAATAAGTTTAGCAGGCGTTACGTCAAACGCAGGATTAGCTGCTTGGGTGGTTTTGGGGGCTATATTCACCGTCTCTATTAACCCACGCTTTGTTTGTCCTGTAATCCGCAAGACTTCATCTGCCCCCCGTTCCTCAATTGGTATTTTGTTCCCGCTTTGGCAAGTCCAATCAATTGTAGGCCCCGGTAATCCAACATAAAACGGAACATGATTGTCGGCGGCTGCTAGTGCTTTTAAATAGGTACCGACCTTGTTGGCGATATCACCATTTTCTGCTGCACGGTCTGCTCCAGTAATTAATAAATCAATTTTTCCTCTCTGCATTAAGTGTCCTCCAGCATTATCTACAACTAAAGTGTGAGGTACACTATGACTCGCGAATTCCCATGCCGTTAAAGCTGCACCCTGATTGCGGGGACGGGTTTCATCTACCCATACATGCACTGGGATTCCTCGTTCATTTGCAGCATAAATTGGAGCAGTAGCAGTGCCCCAATCGACGGTAGCAAGCCACCCTGCGTTGCAATGTGTTAGGATGTTAACTGTGCTAGATTTACCTTTGGTCTCCCAAATATCACGAATAATATTTACACCCCAATTCCCAATAGCATGACAAATTTCTATATCCTCATCACAAATTTTTTGGGCTAATAATTTCGCTTCTTGCTTTCGTTTATTCAACGGAAGGCTCAAAAGCCGCTTTTTCATCCGTTTGATTGCCCATATTAAATTTACAGCAGTTGGTCTGGTGGATAGAAGGTTTTCGCATGATGCTCTCAAACCTGTATCCGTTGGGTCTTCTCGAGTGGCCAAATATATTCCCCAAGCAGCTGTCGCTCCAATTAGTGGCGCGCCCCTAACTTGCATAGTTTGTATCGCAACAGCCGCATCAGCAGTTGTTTTTAGATATACTTTAAGGAAATCGTGTGGCAGTCGAGTTTGGTCAATTATTCCAACGCTTTTTTCATCATCTTCTAACCAAATTGAACGATATGGTGTTCCATTAACTTGCATTTTATAACTTTACAACACTCTTCCTGCTACCGCATCTAATTTTGCGATTTGAGCGGGACATCGTGATTCTGCTCTTGTTATTATTGCTGCGTCGAGGGCTGTGTGGCAACCTGCCTCACAATTCGAATTACGAGACCCTATAGTCGGTATAAGTTTTTTTAAAAGGAGCTTAGCTGCGGCTGCATTGCTTTTTAACACCTCGAGAATAGTGCTTACGTTTACTTCTTCATAATTCTCCCGCCAACAATCATAATCGGTGACCATTGCTATCGGCGAGTAACACATTTCTGCTTCTCGGGCGAGCTTAGCTTCAGGCATATTCGTCATGCCGATTACATCGCAACCCCAAGCGCGATAAAGCTTACTTTCAGCTTTTGTAGAAAATTGGGGTCCCTCCATAACAATATATGTGCCTCCATTAATCAGTTGAATGGAAACATCTTGTCCCGCTTTCTCTATTAGTTTTGCAAGCCGGCGGCAGGTCGGTTCAGCCATAGATACGTGGGCAACAATGCTTTCATCAAAAAAACTTTTTTTGCGCCCAAACGTTCGATCAATAAATTGGTCAACAATTATAAAAGTTCCTGGGGAAAGGTTTTCTCTCAGCGATCCAACAGCTGATAGCGATATAATTTCTGTGCAACCCGCGCGTTTAAGGACATCAATGTTTGCGCGTGAATTAAGCTTTGATGGAGGTATTGTATGATTTCTGCCATGCCTAGCAAGAAATACAATTTTTTGACCAGCTAGTTCGCCAACAGTAAGACAGTCAGATGGTTTTCCAAACGGAGACTCAATAGATATTTCGCTCACATTTTCTAACCCGTCGATACCATATAGACCGCTTCCGCCAATAATACCCAGTATTACTTGGCTTTTATCTTTCATAGCCAACTTTGCCCTCCTAAAAATTTTGAGTAATTGCAATTTTAAACACGATCTGACACTCTAATGCTTTACTCGATTTATCACGAATGGTTTGGAAAGTTGAGTCCTAAGGAAAAAAAAGCAAAAAAGAAAATACTATTCGTAGTAAACGAGGACTGGTTCTTTTACTCGCACCGTCTTTCACTAGCTCTTGCGTGCAAGAAGAATGGATGGGAAGTGTCGATAATAGCGCGTATTAATAATCATGCTGAACTAATTCGAGGGGCTGGGTTTACTCTAATTTCTAGCCGCATGCAGCGCGGTAAGATAGGAATTAAATCCCTCTGGAATGAATTTAGAGCAATTATTGAGTTGCGCCAAGTAATTCGTCAGCAGGATCCTTTGGTTTTGCATCTAGTTGGTTTGAAACCTGTTGTCTTTGGTGCGTTGGCTACATTGTTTTGTCGGCCGGCCCTCACCGTGAGTGCACTTACAGGCATGGGATATATTTTTACATCTGCACGATGGAAAATTCGAGCAATACGGGAAACTATAAAATTTGCGCTACGACTCGCATTCAAAAATAAACGGGCATTTTTAATTGTGCAGAATCACAGTGATGCAGAGGATTTATTAATATCTGGTGTAGCGCATTCTGAACAAATAGCGGTTATCATGGGCTCCGGGGTAAATATTAATAAGTTCGTGCCTAGAGCGGAGCCCCATGGGCCAATTGTTGTAGCTTATGTTGGGCGAATGCTGCTTGACAAAGGTATTAATGAATTAGTGAAAGCGGCGCGAGAGTTGCGCGCGCGAAAGGTGAGTGCAAAATTTATCTTGGTTGGGAAGCCAGATGTAGGAAATCCAACTAGTATTTTGGAAGAAAAGTTGGAGGAATGGAGTCGTGAGGGAATATTAAAATGGGTAGGATATAGGGATGATATTCGTGCAATATGGAGATCAGCACACATAGCGGTCTTGCCTTCGTACAGGGAGGGAATGCCACTGTCTTTGTTAGAGGCCTCAGCAACGGGGCTTCCATTGGTGGCTACAGATGTGCCAGGTTGCAGAGAACTTGTTGATCATGGGCATAATGGATTTATTGTTCCCAGCCACGATTGGAAGAATTTAGCTAATGCTATAGAGGAATTAGTGCTTGCTCCAGATACCAGAAGGGCTATGGGGCTGGCTGCCAGGAAAAAAGTTGAATCATGCTACGATGAAGAAACGGTCATTTTGCAAACTATTCGAATTTATGAACGGGCATTTACGGGTTTAGAATGAAGAACAGATTAGATCTTTCGCAGCTTTATAACACGGTTTTTGAAGAACATCAGGACGTTTTGAAGAAAACCAGAAATGAGTGTTATGCTGACATTATGGCCATGCATCTATGTTGGCTTTCAGCCATTAGATCGGGTAGGAAAATATTGTTTTTTGGAAATGGGGGTAGCGCATCCGATTGTCAACATTTAGCGACTGAATTGACTGTACGATTTAGGAAAAATAGATCACCAATTTCTGCTGTCGCGCTCACGACTGACTCTTCCGCTTTAACTGCTATAGGAAACGATATGGGATTTGAAAATTTATTTTCACGTCAATTAGAAGCAATTGGTGAGCTTGGAGATATTGCTGTTGGAATATCGACAAGTGGAAAAAGTGCCAACGTTATAAAAGGGTTAGAAATAGCTAGAAAAAAAGGAATGAAACCCGTTGGCTTTACTGGTTGTGGCGGCGGTGAAATTAGAGAATTAGCTAATCCTTTAATTGTAGTACCATCATATTCCACTGCGCGAATCCAAGAAATGCATATCCTAATTGGACAGTGCCTTTGTGAGGCACTTGAGATAGATCTCGGCTTAGTTTAGGCCAGTAATTTGGAATTATGGCAGCATGTTTGAAGTGGGTATGAAGCGGAAGGCTGTATTTCTTGACAGGGACGGTGTACTGAACAAACCAATTATCCGCGAGGGTAGATCATTTGCACCTAAAACTTTGGAGGAATTTAATCTGATAGAGGGGGCAACGGATGCGGTCAATCGTCTCAACGAAGCAGGTTATTTGACAATTGTCGTTACAAATCAAAAGGATGTAGGCACGGGTGATTTGGACGCTATAATCCTTGACCGCATGCACAAAAAACTGCGTTCGGCGATGTCTCTCGACGACATACTTGTTTGTACATGTGTGGATGAATGCTGGTGTTACAAACCTAATCCGGGGATGTTCAGGGAAGCAGAAAAAAAATTTAATATAGATTTGCGTTCAAGTTTTATGGTTGGCGACAGATGGCGGGATATTGATGCCGGGTACAATATAGGTTGCACGACTATCTTTATTGACTGGGGATACACGGAGGGACTTAAGCGTCAACCTAATTTTACTGTGAATTCAATATTTGAAGCGGCTTCATTAATTCTTAATTCACATGATTAGTTTTAAACCACGAGTTGCTGTAATAATTCCAGTTTATGGAAGACTAGTTCAGCTTACGCGTGCCTTAGAGAGTGTCTCCAGACAAACATATCCAAATCTTGAAATTTTTGTGATAGATGATTGTTCTCCTAGTCCGATATCTATCAAATTAAATTCTGGACTTATTAAAAATTTATCAATAATTCGGAGAGATAGTAATGGGGGTGCTGGAGCAGCTCGTAACACTGGGATTAAGGCTGTTGATGCAGAACTAATTGCTTTTCTTGACTCTGATGATTTTTGGATACCAAATAAACTAGAAACACAAGTATCCGCGTTTTTGAGCGAGATGAACTTTTCTCCAAAATGCGGAGGTATCGTTAGTGGATTTTTTCTTCATACACTGCGTCGATCAAGAGAAATAGTGAAGCAGAGAATACCTAATTCAATTTCTCACCCAAAATCTCTGGTTGAAGGTTGTGATGTTAGTCCTGGTTCAACACTTTTGGTGAGGAAAGAGATTTTCGAAAAAGTCGGTTATTTTGATGAAACACTCCCTCGGTTTGAGGATTGGGATTGGTTGATTCGTGCAAGTAAAATAAGCCAGATTGCTGTTTGCAAAAAACTATTATCACACATCTATGTTGGACCTAGAGCCAATTTTGATATTGTTTCTCATTCGTGCGAATTAATTAGAAAAAGACACGAAGCACATTTTGAGAAAATTAGTAAAGTTTGCAGACGCAGATTCTTGTCGACTTTAGACTTTGAGAAGGCAGTTGCCGCCTGGTCGGTTGGCAGGAGGATCGCCAGTATAAAGTTTCTTATCAAATCAATAATGAACTTCCCAGAAGGTTCTTTGAAAAAAATACATAGAGTTTTCCGTGCACTTGTGAGGGGTTTATCTTAAAACTAATTACAGAAACTGTAAAAAATTATTGTTGATCTAGGGGCTGATGTAGCTTTTACCAATGTCAACATTTGAAAGAGTTGGGTCTAAAATTTTAGTAGGTGAAAATGATTACACATATGAAGAACGATAGTTGGGTGCCAAGCCGAGTTGTAATTTTGGGAGGAAGTGGTTTTGTTGGATGTGCTGTCGCCGAATGGTTGATAAAACAAACAGTTGAAGTTTTATCTATATCTAGCAAAGAAGTTGATTTGTTAAAGCATGATGCAAAACAAAAACTTATTGATCTACTTTACCCAAGCGATACATTAATTTTGGTGTCTGCCATAGCGCCAGTTAAGAATGCCGAGATGCTGGAACAAAATATAAGAATGGCCCGCGCTGTCAGTGATGCTATACAAAGCCGGCCGGTTAATCATTTGCTTTATGTTAGTTCAGACGCGGTTTATGGCGATTTTGACAGACCAATAAATGAACAAACTTACACCGGCCCCGGTAGTTTGCATGGTGTAATGCATTTGGCTCGGGAACTGATTTTATCTGAGGCGGCCAAAGAAACTCCTTTTGGAATAGTGCGTCCAACCTTGGTTTATGGCCCGAATGACCCACACAATGGTTACGGTCCTAATATGTTCAGACGCAGACTAGCTTCTGATCAACCAATATTTCTTTTTGGTAAAGGAGAGGAAAAACGCGATCATATATATGTTGATGACGTTGGTGAGATAATAGGCCGTATGTCCGTCAGGTGCAGCAAAGGAATACTGAATGCGGTTACCGGAAATGTGTTATCATTCCATGATATTGCCAATCTGGTGGTTTCAAACTTTCAGACCGATATGGATATTGATTATCGGCCCAGATCTGGTCCCATGCCACATAATGGATACCGCGCTTTTGATGCCGCTGCAATCACTAAAGCATTTCCCGATTTTTCATTTACTGATATTTTCGAGGGGTTGAGGAAGTGTTACGAGATGGATCCTGCTATAAATTAATTGGGGTTAGAGGAAGTCAAAAAAATGAATCACATAGAGAGTTTTTACGATGATGAAGAATTGGTGATTACCGAGAGATTCTTTCGGGATGGTTATGTTGTTGAAAAAGTAGAGGATAGCTCTGCGCTAAATGCTGTCCGTTCGCATATAGTATCAATTGTATGCGAACAACTTGGGTGTAAAATGCCTCATGATGAAGATGGATTTTTGAATGAGATTCATGAAAGACTACCTGTGGAACAGCTAAACGACGTTCGAATGCAAACTTATAGAAATATGAACGAGTCTAGTTGGTTCCGCCCGACTTATTTCAAACTGGCATCCAAAACCCTACAAACATTGGTTGGAAATGAGTTAGCAATGCAAAATAAAATCAATCTATCAATACAATATCCGCAGGATGAAAGTTCATTGTTGGGTATTCACAGTGACTCTTTTGGTGGTGAAACACCGTTCCAGTCTGTTTGTTGGTTGCCTCTAGTCGATTGTATGCGCACTAAATCAATGTATATCTTACCACCAAAGAAAAATCAGGAAACATTGAGAAATCTCTCTACTGTCAAAGAAGGTGGGATGGCCGCTATTTACGAGAAAGTAAAAAAGGATTTGATCTTTTTGGATGTTCCGTATGGCTCTGTGTTAGTTTTTTCGCCAAATTTATTGCATGGAAACACTGTTAATGCGGAACTTGGTACACGCTGGTCAATGAATTGCAGATTTACTGGTTTATTCACGCCCTACCGAGGTCAAGAAAAAAAACTTGGGGCTTTTTATTTACCTATAACAGCTAAGCCGGTGACGCGACTTGGAATGAACTTTCGTTATCCGGAAGGGTTTGATAATTGAAAAAGAAGGAAGAAAATCCAATGAAACCAAATGGTTGGCGTGGATATGTAACATCCCGGCCATTTGGAGGGCTGCATATTCCTGTGCCAGTTCAAAATCTTATCTTGCGTGATTTCACCTCGCGTAACAAACTCCAATATAAATTGCCACCAAATGAATTTGTCATGCAGGGTTGCTACATGCAATTAGAGGGAATTTTAGAGGAGTTACCTCGTTTAGAGGGCCTAGTAATGTCAAGTATTTTTATGCTACCGGTAGATCGTAAAAAAAGACATGCAATATTTGAAGCCATTTTTAATACTGGTGCTAAGGTAGGTTTTGCTTTGGAAGATATAATATTATCATCGATCGAAGAAACTATTGATATTGAAAACAACCTATCTTCCTATCACCTTCTTGAAGAATGTCCTCAGACAGTTGCTTTAGGACTCCCCCCTTTTCCTCACTTGCAAAAAGTACCCGGATGGACATCACCGGCAGGTGACGATTGGAACCCGGGTAATTGAGAATACTTGTTACTGGAGCTGCTGGCTTCTTGGGTGCATGTATTACTGAACAAGGTGTCAAAGCAGGACACTCTGTTGTTGCTATTGCGCGCAGTAAGTTACCATATTTTTTAAACGACTTAAAAAATTTAGAATTTCAAAAATGTGATCTGGTTAACACCATACCAAATGGCCAAGACTACGATTTGATTGTGCACTGTGCTGCTTCAATTCCCAGTCGGGAGCCAAATCCAGATTTATTATTTGATTATAATGTAAAGATGGGAAAATCGGTGGTGAGTTGTGCGCGTAATTGCAGCAGCACCACTATTATTAATATGTCCTCAATGTCCGCCTTTGGCCCAATTAACGAAGAGGAGGTTAATGAAAAAACTCCCACCAACCCACAAGATGCTTATGGTAAATCAAAGTTGCTGGTTGAAGGGTTTATCCGGGATTGGTGTTCAGAAACCGGCGGTGTGGGAGTCTCAATGCGGCTACCTGGTATGGTAGGCGGACGGTCACACGCTAATTTTATGTCAAATTTAGCGGAACAACTTATTCGGAAAGAACCAGTAGTTGTAACTAATCCAGATGGTTTTTTTAATAATATCGTCTATGGCTACGATCTTGCTCAATTTGTTATTGATCGCGTAAAAAATATTCCAAGCGGCTACAAAACACTTACCATTGCATCTGATAATGCATTGTTGGTTCGTGAGGCAGCAGAGAGAGTTGCTACTGCAGCGGGGGCTTCTCCAGATTTGATAAATTACAAATTGTCAAAAACTAAGCCATTTATGATACGATTTGATGAGATACGAGCTTTGGGTTATCAACCTGCATCTGTGGAGAGCAGCATAGATAGGTTTGTAAATGATAAGAATGCGCTGCTTCGTTAAAGTTTAGGGAATATATTTAAGAACTTTTTTAACCCCATGCAGTCTTTTTTCACTTCTGGAAAGCATTTTTTTTCGATATAGGCTGCGCCATAGCGGTGGAAAGAAAGCCAACATAAATAATGCGGCCGGTTTTTTTTCAAAACAGTATCTTTTGAATTTTTCATATGCTCGCCAGTCTTTAAGGACTTTTAAGCAGAATCTGTTAGCGTTGTTCTTCTTTATTAAATTAGATGCAATTAGTAGATGTTCTTCATTTATTTTCCGGCTTACATCTTTTGTTGCCATTAAAGTTTGGGATCCTTTGTGAAGGCCATACTCAAAAATTATTTCGGGGAAACAGGCGGACTTTATGCCTCCAATTGTCATTCTTAGTAATAAGTCTCTATCAGCAGAAATGTAGAAGTTATTGTCGAAGCCATTAAACTTGTTCAATATATCGGTTCGGAATATTCGAGAGTTAAGGGAGGGAACTCCAAGAGTGAGATGCACCAAGTCAGATGCCTGATCAGATCTTGGTTGCCTTACTATCAGTCTGGCACCAGTCATTCCATCTGGACGGAGAGTGCAAACTTGTGATCCCCCCAGCAGCATTTCTTTATCCTGGTTTTCTGAGATTACTCTCGAAAAGATTTCAAAGGCACTTGGAAGAAATCGGTCATCAGCATTTAGGAAAACAATCCAATCACCCTTTGCAATTTCTAAGGCTTTATTCATTGCCTCATGGGCTCCAGAGTCAGGTTCTTCAATTAATGTCGAATGCGAAAATTGTCTCACAACATTCTGGGTGCCGTCAGTTGACCCTGCATCGAAAATTAGATGTTCGACTGGCTGAATTTTCTGCTCGGCAACAGACTCTAGTGCTCTTTTAATGAATGGCATGCCATTAAGTACGGGTGTCGCAATTGTTAAGGGTAATGTATAAGTCATGGTATTGTGATATTCTAATTTTGGCTCCGGTGATTGTATTTCCAATGGCGTCAGGTTTTTTACAGATAATAAAGGTCAGACACTAATTTAATTGACGTTGCAACTTAGCTATGCGACTTACAAACTAATCTACTTTACAATTAATGTTAACGCGGAAGAGCGATGGAAGAAACGTCTTTAGCAGCTAGATTATATCGTAGCCAAAAATTAATTAGGCGTGCGGAAGAGGAAATTGCACGGATTTATCCGACCGATAAAATAAAAAGCCCAGTTCATTTGTCAATTGGACAGGAGGCGGCGGCGGCGGGCGTTTGCGAGGCATTGCAGCCAGAAGATATTGTTTCTATCACATATCGTGGTCACGCCGGTTATATTGCCAAAGGCGCGCCTTTGAAGAAGATGTTTGCTGAATTATTTGGAAAATCACTTGGTTGTGCGGCTGGGAAAGGTGGGTCAATGCATCTCGTCAGTATGCAAGATGGTGTACTCGGAGCTTCTGCAGTTGTGGGAACGACAATTCCAGTTGCTGCAGGGGTTGCACTCGCTTTAAAGCAAAGGCAAGAGAAACGCGTTGTTGTTTGTTTTTTGGGTGATGGAGCCACAGAGGAGGGGGTGTTTTGCGAGACAATAAACTTTGCTGTCTTAAAAAGACTTCCGATTTTATTTGTTTGTGAAAATAACGGATTTGCTATTCACTCACCTTTATCAAAGCGTTGGTCAACCCTGGACTTACTCTCGCGAGTAAAGACTTTTGGTCTCTCGTGTCACGATGTGCCTGATGGAAATCCATTCGTCGTTTATCAGGAAGCCGCAAAAGCTGTTATGGATATTCGTAGGGGTGGAGTACCGGGTTTTTTAAATGTTGCTGTATACCGGTGGAAACAACATGTTGGGCCTGGTGAGGATTTTCATGTTGGGTATCGAGATCAGGCAGATTATAAGCGTTGGGTTAAACGTGATCCAGTAGAGCTGGTTGGTAAAACACTATCAGAAAAAACGCGTAATGTTATAGACAATGAGGTGGAAGAAAAAATAGCCGCTGCAATCAAATTCGCTGAGGATGCGCCATGGCCAAATCAATTAGAAACTTTTAGTCAAGTCTATGCCTAAAGCGAGCAGAATTCTCTCTTACTTTGAAGCTCTTAATGAGGCAACAGTCCAGGTTATGGAGAATGACCCGTCAGTATTCCTTTTTGGGCTAGACGTTGATGACCACCTAGGAATAAATGGTACGACACTTGGCCTATCGCAGCGGTTTGGTGAGGGCCGGGTATTTGGAACCCCTCTTTCTGAAGATGCGATGACAGGAATAGCTATTGGTTCGGCTATGGCGG
>CESP01106788.1_pt1 | contig 16951 bp, 10 predicted proteins | sample 531211 | NCBI WGS metagenome assembly CESP01 (sample SAMEA2622074, study PRJEB7988) | marine metagenome | biome: marine biome (ENVO:00000447); feature: surface water layer (ENVO:00002042); material: "saline water (ENVO:00002010), including plankton (ENVO:xxxxxxxx)" | depth 5 m | reverse complement strand
GCCTCTTCGAAAAAAACAATTTGGGAAATTTCTTCCTCTCTTTTTTCAACCCGGCCAGCGATTACAATCCGCCCCATCCATAAAAAGGGGGCGGTTATGTTGTAGATATCGTGATCAGGGAAACCTAAAAAGTTGAGTTTACCAGAATTCATAAAGATTCAAGGATTTCATGGATCGAAAATTCGGCTGAACAAATTACACTGTCCGAGGCACCATAATAAAGGGTTAGCTTATCGTCATCCACAATATGACCATTTGTAAAGACAACATTACCAAAGAAACCTTCTTTTTCATAAGGAGCCGTGGGTTCCATGATGGGTTCTTTGCTTCGGCTTATTACTTTCGACGGGTCTTTTTTGTCCAGTAATAAGGCTCCCAAGCTATACCGATTTTGATGATCTGCCCCGTGGTAAATAGCTAGCCATCCTCGTTCGGTCTCAATGGGAGCGGCTCCGGCTCCAATCCGGGAAGAATCCCACATTCCATCCCGGGTTCGAGCAATGCAGGCGTGATTGCCCCAATCAGATAAATTAGGAGAAGACGCCAACCAGATGAAGTGACCTCCCAGGCCAATCCCACTTGGTCGGTGTAAACAATAGTATTTTTCTTCGATTTTAGATTCAAAAATGGCACAATCTTTATTTGCGGGTGGTAGAATCATCCCGAATTCTTCGTAGTTTTCCCAATTGAATGTGCGTCGCAAACCAACACCATATCCGCTTTCGGAAGTCGCGGTATAAGAGAGTAAATAGGAACCATCCGCCATCGAAGCTACCCGACAATCTTCAATTCCGTAGCCTTCCAGATCTCCCTTACCGATTATGCCGGGCAAAGCAGCATCCTTAAAATGGATCCCATCCTTACTGTTAAACAATCGCAGGTGGGAGAGGGTGGACAAGTAGGTTTCACCATCGTATCTGGGTTCTCGTGGATCGCTGGTATCCAAGAAAGGATCATCCAAATCAAAGGAAACTATTTCCATCGCTCCATTTCTTAGAATGGGAAAAGAAATTTTTCCTTCCTTTTGCTCAGGTCTTTCCGCTACCCGAACAACAAGCCAAATCATTTCCTGAAATTGAAAAACGCCGGGATTTAGGAGGCACTCTACTACTGTGCCTGAGTGGTGTGAGTCGACCTGAGAAGGTCTTAGGAGAGGGTTTAGGGGATTGCGATTTGCAAGGTCAGTCATGTAATTATTTGACCAGGAAGGCATGGCCCCAGTCCGCATGGTCCCCTTCCGGTTTTCCATCGCGTCCATTGGTAACGACAAGCTTGAGTTCATCCGCTCCCTCCACGGAGATGTCGAGTGGCTTGGCAGGCTCACCTTTTTTCATATCCCCACTATCAAAAACTTTTTCTTGGTCTACATGCACTTCAAATGTCAGGTAGGTATCACGACCTCCATCATTGTGGCCGACCATACTGTAAAACCGTCTGAATTCCTTTCCGCTGAGATCGTAGGTTATTTCGCTGTGGGCATGCGTTCCAATACCATGAGAAAATTTTTCGCCGGCGATTTGTAGATCGCCTCCAGTGATGGACCGGTTCTGCTTGGCGGTACTCCATCCAACTTTTACTTCTTTTGCCTCATCAATCTTGAGATAATGACGGTCTTCGGGTCTGTACTGATCGACATCCCCCATGCCCGGACCAATGATTTCGAGGTTGAACAATTGCCACCAATTATTTTTTTCCTCCAGGCTGGTTATCCGAACCTTTTTTGCTACTACCATATCGAATGGAATCGTGGTAACTTGGGCACCCTCAAATTGATCCGCAACTGTGAGCCAAGAGTCACCATTTTCAGAAATCTCCACTTTTACGTTGCCAGGGTAATCCCCTCCTTTAGCAGTAAGGATAACCTTAAAGACATTACGCTGATGAGGGAATTCAGCCTCAATCCAAGTACCAACCTTTAAGGCTGCCTTGGTTGCGAAAGTAGTTTTCTCATCCTCATCCTGAATGAATTGGAGGTGCTGCTGACCATGACTTGCAGAAAGTTTCCAGAGTTTGATCTCGCTACCTGAATTGAGGAGAACTTCACGCAGGGTGGCCTCGGTGAATGCCTGGGTCATGCTAGCGGTTTCTTCGCGGGCTTTTGCGACTTCTTCGGTTTTGATCATTCCTGCATTGTTGCCAAAACTGTTGCGTATGTAGGTTAGTACGGAAGCAATGTAATCATCATCATTGGTCTTGAGGGGCATCATGTAACCGCCCATGTAGGATTGTCCGCGCAATGGGCCTGAAATCCCCTGCAAGGCAACTTTTGCTAGCACATCCTTGGAACCAATCACCGTGGGATTATTTATGAAAGACGGGGCCATTTTCATTTTTCCGTCCGGGGTTACCACTCCCTTTCCATCCGGGGCGTGGCAGGTCGCACAAAGGGATTCAAAATGTTTTTTGCCCGCATTAAGTAGGGCAACTTCTTCAGCCTCCAAGTTGGCTAATTCCTTTTGGCGTGCCACTTCCGCAAAGTAATCCTTGTTCAATTCATCATCAATTTCCTTGAGGTAGGGATTGGATCGGTTTTCTGCCAGAACAGAACCGGCCAGTGCCCGGGTTTCAGGAGTAACCTTGGTAGAGGCAGAGAGTAGAAGTTGAATCGCGACATCGTGATGAGGATCATTTACCAGAGATTGAAGAGCGGAAATGGTACTGATATCTTGATGAAAGAAAGGCTCAGTCATCCGAATGGCCGCAGCCCGGACTGTCGGGTCATCGTCCCGGTAAACCTTTTGCAGTAAATCCAAGTCAATCATGTCAAATCCCTCGATTGTCCAGAGAGCATGAAGCCGGGCCAGTGGGTCTTCTCCACTTGTGGCCAGTTGTCGAAGAACGGGAAGTGCCGAACGGTCTCCCTTAAGAATGATCAGTTTCTGGGCCTCGTCCCGCCACCATCCGTTTGGGTGGGAGAGGTGCTTGATCAGTTCAGCGGAGGACTCGTTGAGCATGTTGGGGCGTGGCCCAGGTTGGAAAGCAGAATGGCGGACCCGGTAAATTCGGCCTCGCTGGACATTTTGGTCCAGACCATAGTGCTTGATCGAGGAATGAATGAAGGAACCTTCGGGAACCCACGCGGATTCTTGAACGATACCACGGTGCATGTCTACGATGTAGAGGGTACCATCCGGACCGGTTGCGGAATTAACCGGTCTAAAATTCGCATCCGAGCTGGCGATAAACTCGTCTTCCATGTATGCATTGTGAAGTACACGGCGGCCCATCGGATCTGTTTGAATGGTTGCTCTTCGGGTCAGGCGCCCAACGGGCTCGTGAAAAAATAAATTTCCAAGTAATTCCCGGGGTAGTCGATCCCCACGAAAGATAGCTTGCCCGCAGGTAGCGGTGAAGCTTTTTGCGGTGTTGTTCGACCGCATGCTCCCAAAACCGCCCTGAGAATCAGCAATATTATCGATGGGGAAAACCTCCCGGAAACCTTCTGCCATGACCCACTTAGGGTGCCACTTTGTGTAAATATTTGGAAAGAGTGGGTGAGCAGGTCCGATACCAGAGCCAGCATCAACATACATGACTTTACCCGCGTTGTCTTGGGTCAATCCCCACTGACCCCGATTACCCTTGGTTTCTCCCTTGATCACTTTTCCGTCTCGCATACGGAGACGGTAATCGCTGTATGTAAGGTAGAGCCAGTTGTCCATACTCCAAATCAATCCGGATGGCTGGTGCTCCACATTGCCACCCCGTTTTCCCCCTTCAAACCAGATATTTTTCTCCTCGGCAACACCGTCATTGTCGCGGTCGAAGTATTCATAAATATCATTGGTGTTTGATTCCGCAATCAGCACCGAATCGAGTAGGGGTAGAATCATTCGGGGTAAAAGTAGGTCTTTGGCAAACACCGTTTTATGATCCATGATACCATCTCCATCGGTGTCTTCCAACCGGACGACTTGGCTGACCGGGTCATCGGTGCCGGTTCCGTTGATGTCCTGCATGTAAGTCCGCCACTCTGCAACATACATTCTGCCGTTTCCGTCCCAAACGCACACGGTGGGTTCGGTGACCATCGGGTTGTCCGCGACTAATTCAAGCGAATAACCGGGCTGGACCTTAAATGTTTTCTGGCTTTCTTCGGGGGTTTTAAAGCGAACGGTTGGATCCTGCTCGCCTGCTGCCGGCGGAAGAGAAAAACTGGGTTTGGGAATGGATTCAGTATCCACCTCTAATTCACCAAGGACAAAACGAAACCCCTGGTACCACATTTTAAGAATATCCTTGTTCCAGTAGATATGGTGGTTGTGTCCCGGGCTGGAAACAAAAATTCGGCCCTTACCAAAGCTTTTCACCCACGCCATGGCATAATCATTATCCTCCCTTTTTCGCCCCCCCCGGTGATTTTGAAATTTGGACATATCAATGGAAAGAAGAACCCGTACTTTTTCCCGGTCAAAATCCTTGTACTGGTAGAGCTCATCATTGATTTCAAAGCTCTGTTTGCCCCCAAAAATTCCACTGACCACAGGATGAGTAGAATCTTCATTGCAGAGACAATAAGTACCTTCATGTCCCCAAGGATGTCCGTCAAAATTCCCTCCAATCATATCGGTATATCCCGGCCATCCTCCGTCCGTTGCGGCATGAATCGCGACAATTCCGCCACCATTTTCGACATATTCAATGAATTCTTTCCGCATTTTTTCGGTGGTCAGCCCTTTTTCAATACTGGTTGAATTATTCAGGTAAACCGCGTCATAATTTTTGAGGTTTTCGGCACTCAGGTCATTGGGGTCATTGGTGAAATCAGCATCAAAAAGACCGGTTTTTTCACCCATTTGCTTGGCCATTTCCTTCGCTACCGCGATCGAGCTGTGGTAGTAAGTAAAGGCCTTGGAGAAAACCAAGACCTTATGTTTTTTTAGCGGTTCAATCTTGTCTGGTATGGCAAGTGCAATGTTTTCAATTTCTTCCTGGGTTGCTTCCTTGGCACCTTCTAAAGATACTGCGAATAGGGATGACAGAATAACCGTGAGGCAATAAACGACTCGCAATTTGGATTGAGGAAAAATTTTCATGCGATAAAACGATTTCGAAATTCGAATGTTATCAGATAGTGAAAATAGAATGAAGACAATTGTAGCTTTAATATTGAAAGACTTAAACCCCTATTGTTCCAATTATCTTGATTGTCGAAATTTATCCAAACTTTGTCTTACAAAAGCAATCTCTACATGGTTGGATTATATTAATCGTAAAAGGGTAGACGAGTCAAAATGGTTAAATGATTTGGGAATCCTAAACACTAATGTGATATCCCTCAACCTAGGATTTTCATCGCACCAATATTTTTCGACTGTTTTAAATCTTGTTACCGGGGACAGTCCCATTGAATTTATTAGGAAAGCGAGTTGATAAAAGATAGAATCTCTTTTTTTGCATGATCCAAATCGTGGTAGTGGAAAGTTCTGAATTTTAGATTTCCAGATACCATAGCAGAAAGCTTGCTTTTTTTACTGCTTTCTTCGTAAAGGCAAAGAATGGGCTTTCCCAATTTTTCAGCCATTCCAAGTTCATATCCAACGCCAAGGGAAGGATTTGTGACTTCTGCAATGACAGCATCAGCCGACTCCAGCCATTCAAGATCTCTTTGGTATATTTCATTGTCTGAGAGATCTTGTTCACCGATTTCTTCGATGCCCGTATCTCCTACATGTTCGGTAAGAACTTCAACTTTGGAAGAAAGAAATAGGATGAGTTCATGGTACTTGTTTTGATCCTTCCTACCTCCCCGGATTGAGCCTGCAAAATAAACTTTCAAGCAATCAAGGGGGTAATGACCTTACCGTGTACATCGGTGAGGCGAAAATCTCTTCCGGCATAGCGGTAGGTCAACTTTTCATGATCGAATCCAAGTAGATGGAGCATGGTGGCATGTAAATCGTGCACATGTACTGGATTATCTACCGCTTGAAACCCAAATGGATCGGTGGCACCATGAACATACCCGGGTTTAACTCCGCCACCTGCCATCCAAACTGTAAAGCCATGATGATTATGATCTCGACCGTTGACCTTACCGGCATTTGAACCGGGCTTGGGCAATTCTACGGTGGGAGTACGGCCAAATTCTCCGCCCCATAAAACTAGGGTCTCTTCGAGAAGTCCCCGGTCTTTAAGGTCACCGAGCAGGGCTCCGATTGCTTGGTCGCATTGCAGGGCCAACTTCGAATGATTTTTTTCAATTTCATCGTGACTATCCCAGGGTTGTCCGGCTCCGTGCCAGAGTTGGACGAAACGAACACCTCGTTCCACCAGTCGTCGGGCCATTAGGCACTGCTTCGCGTGTACTCCTTTGCCATAGGCTTCCCTTGTCTTCAGGGTTTCCTTACTAACATCAAAGGCATCACTCGCTTCCATCTGCATCCGGTAGGCAAGCTCAAAGGATCGGATTCTTGCATCCAAACTATCATCGTCAGGTCGCTCTAATTGGTGAGCCTGGTTCAGCTTGTTTAGAAGGTTGAGCTGCCGGGATTGCCGAAGGGGAGGGAGCGAGGGATTTAAGTTGGGGATGATTTCTTCCCCTGCTTTGCGAGCCGAGTTTACATAGGTTCCCTGATAGATTCCGGGGAGAAATGCGGATCGCCAATTTTGAGTTTCAGTTACGGGATATCCACCTGGGCAGAGGACCACAAAACCGGGTAAATTTTGATTTTCCGTACCCAGTCCGTAAGTGACCCACGATCCCATGCTTGGACGGACCAACTGGCTTTCACCACAGTTCATCAGCATCAAAGACGGTTCGTGATTAGGAACATTTGCCTGCATTGAGCGGATCACGCAAAGATCATCGGCATGCTTAGCAACATGAGGAAAAAGGGAACTTACTGGGAGGCCCGACTGGCCATATTTTTTAAATGGGAAGGGGGAAGCAAATGCGGCTCCCGTCTTGCGTTCGGTCTTGAACCGATTTTCCTCGGGGAGAATTTTTCCATGCCATTTCTGAAGTTCCGGCTTAGGGTCAAAAGTGTCCATGTGGGAAGGGCCGCCGTTCATGAAGAGGTGAATGACCCGCTTTGCTTTGGGGGCAAAGTGGGGTCCTCGTACCATCATTGGATTGGGTGCTCCGTCCAACATTGGCCTGAGGGCTGACAAGCCAAAGCCCATACCACACCCGACCAAGAAGTTTCTTCTTGGAATAGGAAGGCTTTGGTTAAATAGATTCATTAGTCGACGAAGAAAAATTCGTTGGACATTAAAATAGCTTGGCCAAGATCCTGAAGGTTTGCAAGTTTTACATGGGGGCCAAGGAAGGATTGAGCAGTGGAAATTTCTTTGGGTAACGGGTCACGGGAAAGCAATTTTTGATAGAAAAAACGAATGCTCTTCACCGAAGAATCAGGCGGGCCGTTTTGGGAAGAGAGTTGAAGAGCTAAATTTGCCAGCTTTTCGGCTCTGGCAATCACAAATGGATGATTTAAGGCAAACAGAGCTTGCTGGGGTACGGTGGTTTTCAATCGCTTAGGAGCATGGATGTTGGGGTTTGCAAAATCAAAAGAGGTGAGGGTAGGAGAAAGGTTTTGTCGATCGACATGACCATAGACCGCACGGCGTCGAGAAAAAGGTTCTTGATGCAGTTTTTGAGCGGGTCCACCCATGCTCAGATCCAATTCACCGCTTACTTGGAGCATGCTATCCCGCATCATTTCAAAACTTAGCCTTTTTCGATTCATGGAGGACAACCACCGATTTTCAGGATCTTGGGGAGGGAGCGGTCTGGAACTTTGACGATAGGTTTTGGAGAGTACAATGTTTCGGATAATTTTTTTAATACTCCATCCGTCATTCCGAAATCGGATGGCGAGATGATCAAGCAACTCGGGATGGGTTGGATGCTCTCCCATCAATCCGAAATCGCTCGGAGTTCGGACTAACCCTTGATCAAATAAATGGCCCCATATCCGGTTTACCATCACTCGGGCAGTAAGTGGATTTTCAGGAGCGAGAATGGCGCGGGCCAATTCTAACCTCCCACTGCCTTGGCTAAAGTTTGTACGTTCTTTTCCTTTGGGTAGCAGAGCCACAGGGAATCGTCGGGGAACCCTTGGACCACGGGATCCGAAATTACCGCGCAACATGATTTGGGGATCCTGAATGTTTTCTTTGTCGACCAGTGACATCGCTCTTGGGGGGGCTCCGGGGTGGGTCGCCTCATGTTTGGCAACCTTGGCACGAAGTGAGTTTTTACGGTTTCGATCCTTGGTGTCGAAATATTTGTCTATTTCCTCCACTGCTAAGTTTACAGGGAAATCTCGGTGGGAAACCGCCGAAATTAAACCCTTCTTATCTTCAGTCGTTTGGGCTTCTTGGATGGCTTCAGCAAGGGATTCCGCATACCAGAGGATAACCTTGCCAAGACTGACCGGGCCTTCCGATTCGATTCTTTTTCGTAAAAAGGAGGGAAAAGTGGAAATATCAGTTTGCTTCCAACTCTCTAAATACTTGGATGAATCTTTGGCGGTGGTAAGCTGGACAAGGGGTTTGAGGAAGCTTTCTTTGGCTCGCTCTTTTGCTCTTAAATATCCTCGCCATCGGTTGGCAAGTTTAGGATAAAGCTTTCTCTTGGATGCCAATGCTTCAAAGTCATTTTGGTTCAGTGTTTTTCCTTCTAAAGTCGCTTCTAAATAGGTTTGAATGCCCTCTACAGACCTAACATATTCTAGCTTGGAGCGAATATGGTTATTCACCTCACCTTCGAGCTGATCCAGTTTCTTCTTAAAATCCAAATAGGAAGATGAGCTCAGGTCAGGACTTTCCAATAGCGGAAGTTCATCGGGTTGACTGGAAGCATTGAATACACCGTATAGGGAATAATAGTCTTCGGTCGGGATCGGGTCATGGAAATGATCATGACAGCGGGCACAGGCCACGGTGAATCCCATAAGGCCACGGGTGACGAGATCAATGCGGTCATCAATAATCAACTGGCGACGATTTAGAAACCTTGGGCCTACCGTTAAAAATCCGAGTGCAGCAAGATCTGGATGCTCGGGAGAGTCGGTCAAAAAGTCCGCTGCTAATTGCATGGTGATAAATTGATTGAAGGGGAGGTCCTGGTTGAGGGATCGAATGACCCAATCCCGGTAGGTATAGGCATACGGGAAATCCCGACTTTCTCCACCGGCAAGATAGCCTTTAGTATCAGCATAGCGGGCGACATCGAGCCAATGTCTTCCCCATTTTTCACCAAAGCGAGGGGATGCAAGTAGTTCATCAATCAAAATTGAGTAAGCTTTCGGGTTTTGATCCGTCGCAAATGCCTGAACTTTTCCGAAGCTTGGTTTGAGTCCGATTAGGTCATGATAAAGCCGGCGAATAAGGGTCTTTCGATTTGCAGGTCTGGCAAAGGTGAGGCCCCTTTTTTTTAATTGAGCATCCACAAAAATATCTATGGGATGACTGAATTTGGATTCGGGAATCAGAGGTTTAACCATGGATTGGAAGGCCCAATGATCCCTTGATTTTGCAAAGATTGCTTCCATGCCTGGTGTTTCCGCACAATGCAAAAAAGGCAGGGCAGTAAATGATAGGGCACCCACGAGGGCTCCAACCATAAATCGATGCTTACGAATCATTTTTTTATTTTGTAAAGCCATGGACTTGAGTCAATAAGAGCCCGATCTATTTGATCAAATAAATTTGGGGGACATCACCGCGTGCTTAAAAATCAATGACGATCTTGAGAGCCTGTTTTTCTCCTTTGGCAAGTGCAGTCATTACTGCGGGTGTCTCTTTGAGAGAACAGTGGCCTTCGATAAGAGTCTGGAGTTCCTCTTGGAACTGGGGAAGGATTTGGACCGCTTTCTCAAACGCTTTCAGTCCAAAACCATAGGTACCGACCAAGGAAATCTCCTTGGAAATTAAGTCCTGAAGGGGAAGCTCGACCTCTTTGGCCAGGTTACCAATTAAAAGGAGACAGCCTTTTTCCGCCACCATCTCAAACGCTTGGCCGAAAGAGGATTTGGTCCCTACTGCATCAATTATTAGATCAGGTTTAGCTCCTAAGACTTCGATAGTTTTCTTTTCAACTTCGATAAAAGAGTCATCTTTTTCAATGGAAACAATTAGTCCTCCAAAGTCTTGGGCCCGTTTAAGTTTTTCAGGAATCAAATCAAGAACGGCAAGGTTTGAATATCCTAAAGATTTGGCAACTAGCAGGGTACAGAGTCCGATCGTACCTGAACCAATAATGGCAATATTTTGACCATGGATATTTTTTTGTTCCAACCGGTCAAAGCCGTGGAGTGCGACCGCAACGGGTTCAGCTAATACACTCACCTCTGCGGGAATGTGCTCGGATGCGGGAATGGCATTGACAGCAGGAATGGCGAGGTATTCTGCCATGGCTCCTCGGGTTCCCAAATTTACTCCCACCACTCGCTTGTTTAAGAAACTGGAATCTCCTTCCTCGTCACTCGGTGTGTGTTCCGAAAGAACATTGAACACGGTCACCCGTTGTCCCACTTCTTTTTCGGTAACATCCTTGGCAACTTCTTCGATTCTCCCCACTATTTCATGACCCATTACCATACCAGGGGCACGCCTGCCACTCTCCCCGGTAAATCCATGCACATCACTGCCACAGATTCCAACGGATTCCATTTTGATCAAAACTTCACCCGCTTCAAGGGCAGGTCTGGGCAGGTTTTGCAGGGTCATTTTCCATGGCTCTTCAAAGATCAGTGCTCGCATATCATTCATATTTCGTTGTGTGTATCTTTAAACTTACTAAAATAATAGTATGCAGGATCAATTACAAAGAGTAATCTTCTTTGATGGCGTTTGTGGTCTTTGTAACGCGTGGGTTGATTTTATTTTGAAACGGGACAGGGACGGCATTTTTTCCTTCGCCCCCTTACAAGGGAGCTATGCGAAGGAAAGGGAACCAGAAGCAAGTGAGAATTTGAACACCATGATCTACCATGCATTCGGTCAGCGATATTACCGGACCGGAGCCATCCTAAGAATCCTTCGTGACCTCGGTGGCATTTGGTACCTGGCTTGGATTTTCTGGTTTGTACCCTTTTTTATTCGGGATTTTTTTTATGGTCTCATTGCTAGGAATCGGTATCGGATTTTTGGGAAGAAAGAGAACTGTCGAATTCCCACCCCCGAGGAAAAAGTCAGGTTTTTGGATTAATGGGATTGAGGTTTCTTCCCACTCCATTCTAAAATTCGAACCTGATCATGATTCAACACTCCTTTCTCCTCTTTGCCCTTATTCTATCCGTTCCTCTCTCTGCTGCACCGAGCCGGGAAGCATTTGCTCTGGAAGAGCGAGCAGTGAGTGGAATTCCGATTGAAGCCTTTGAATTCGGAGATCAGAACCTGAAAATTGAATTATGGGCCCGTTCCCCGATGATCTTTTCTCCGGTAGCGATGGATTTTGATGCCAAGGGGCGGCTGTGGACCACCGAGGGAATTGATTACCAGAGAGGAATGAGAATCAAGGAGGGCCGATCAATCATCGTTCTGCAGGATAAGGACTGGGATGGCCAAGCGGACTCTTCTCATGTCTTTGTTACCGAAAAAGAAATCCGTCATGCCGCTCTTGGGATTGCCGTTTTTGACAACCGAATCGTGCTTTCTTCCACCCCTTCTATTATTGTTTACACCGATGTGAATCGGAATGCGATCTTTGATGAGGGAGTTGATAAAAGGGAAGTTTTCTTAACCGGGTTCCGCGATGCGAGCCATGATCACACCCTCCATGCGGTGGTCGGTGCTCCCAGTGGACAATGGCATTTTTCCTACGGCAACCGCGGAGCGGATATTAAGACCAAGGATGGAAGGCATCATATTTCCGGTTGTTATTACGGGTACAGTGACGGGATCGGGAAAGAGAGTTCGGACGGGGAGGTTTATGTAGGTGGCATGACCATGCGAGTCAACCCGGACGGTACCGGGCTAACCCCGACTGGCGAAAATATGCGTAATACACACGATATGTTCGTTTCTTCTTTTGGGGATATTTATCAGAGTGATAATGATGACCCTGCCCATGCCCGAATCAGTTGGGTGATGGAGCATGCCAATATGGGGTACGCGGACCTGACCGACGGGAGCCGGTCATGGGAGGAAGTCGCCAAGTCCTGGGAGGAGCCGGTTGGATGGAGCAAAGGGCTTCGTTTTTCCCGTTCCCACTGGCGGGAAAATTATCCGGGAGCATTTCCACCGGGCACGATTTACGGTGCCGGTTCACCCACTGGAAATGTTCTGATTGAGGATGACACCCTTGGGTTGGCCGGTACTTACCTCGTGGCCTGTATGGTGCGTAAGGAAGTGATGGCGGTCACCCCAAAATGGAAAGATGCCCAAATTGAAATCGGTGATCACCGACCATTCATTCGTTTGAAGAGAGACCGGAAGGGCGAATTTTTTCTTCCCACCGACCTTGCTTTGGCCCCGGACGGTTCCCTATTCCTTTCTGATTTTTACAATGACACCAGCCGGGGAACTAATCAAGTGAGCGGAAGCATATACCGAATTACGCGAAAGGATCAGAAACCGCTCGTGCTTCCCCAGGTAAATTTTTCCACCACTTCGGAATTGGTTCAGGCTATGAAGAACCCGGCCGTTAATATTCGCACTCATGCCGCTCATCTACTGACAAAAAAAGGAAAGGAAGTTTTCGAGCCCGTTGATGAATTTCTTAAAGAAGTCGCGGGTGATACCGTTCTCCAGTCCCGTGCCCTATGGGTCCTTGGACAAATTGGAAAAAAAGGAAAACAGCAAGTGGCAAAATATCTTGAGGATACAAAAAATGAAAAATTGCAGGTGGTGGCTTACCGGGCTCTTCGACATGCTGATCCTATGGGCACTCTTGCTCGTGCGAAAGATTATGCCGACTCCAAGAATTTATTTTTGCGAAGAGAGATAGCACTCAGCCTCCGAGGGGTTGCTTTTGAGGATTGTCGTTCCATTCTTGAAAGCCTGATTGACGGATACGATGGGATAAACCGTTTTTATCTCGAGGCCTTGGGGGTTGCTTTTCATGGTAAGGAAGAGCGAGTCTACGACGAAATCGTGGCCAAGCATTTTCCCAAGCCATCCAGTTGGGCATGGAAAGCCAAGAATCTCGCCTGGAGACTGCATACACCCCAGGCAATTCTCGACCTCGACCTTTGTATTCGTGCTCAAAAACCGCCGGTGGATGAATTTCGTCTGCTCGCCATGGCCTTTGCCAGTTTTCGAAGCGATGAGGAAAGAAAGGATCGGGTTGACCGTTTAAAGGCTATCGCTCAATTATCCGAATTTTCAGCTGAGTACTATCAGGTCACAATCGAAGAGATTGTGGAAAAAGACCTCAATGACCTTAAGGGAGAACTGATGGAGACCAGCTACCTCATTCCCGAGCAACTCAGTCAACTCACCAAGGTTTCCAAACCAAATGAAATTGCTCAGTTGAAAGGAGATGCCATCCGGGGAAAGGCGGTGGCGGCAAAATGTTATCTCTGCCATAAAATGGAGGGGATTGGGGTTGGGTTCGGTCCAAACCTAACTCACTGGGGGAAGGAGCGTACCGTTGAGGAGATTGTTCGAGAGATCGTTTATCCGGATGAAAAACTCGCTCACGGGTATGACAAGCCCGTCCGTCTGGTTTCTAGAAAGACCGGAGAGACCGCAGAGGGCTTACTTTCGAATTACAGTTGGCATGCGGGTTCCCTGAAACTCAAAGTTCTGGGCGGGCAAACACGCAAGATTTTGTTTCGCCGGGCAGGGGCCAAAATTGAATATTTGAAGGAGTCGTGGATGCCTTCTGCCTCCGAGATGGGGATGTCTGATCAGGATCTAGCTGACTTGGCGGTTTACATGCAATCCACCGGTTCAGGGGATAAAGATTCCACTTCTGCAGATTCTGGTGAACCCGTTCCCCCGACCGGAAATGAGCCGGGATGGAAGGTGGTTACTGGGGATGACTTCGTCAATGTGAACTGCTTTCCTGATACCTGGCACTGGGAAGGCGGACACGCATACTGCACCGGAAAGCCGACCGGAGTCATACGGTACCGAAAACCCCTTGAAAACTTTGAACTCATGCTCGAATGGATGCACAAAAAGAATGCGGGGAATTCGGGCGTCTTTATTTGGGCAACCCCGCAAAGTATTTCCAAATTAGCGGCCGGGCACGGTCGCCTGCCTCACGGCATTGAGGTTCAGGTCCTTGACCTTGGGTATGCCGAGCAATACACAAAACGGCACAAAAAACCGGCCGACTGGTTTACCAGCCATGGAGATGTTTTTCCGGTGGGTCCGGTTAAGATGAGTCCCTTCCCTCCGGTTGCACCCAATGGCAAGCGCAGTTTTCCTAGCAAAGAAACCACCAAGGGGATACATCAATGGAATCATTATTATGTTCGCGCGGTCGATGGTGAGGTCCGCCTTTGGGTCAACGGGGAAGAGGTCTCAGGTGGGGATGGAATTGAACCGGCTTCCGGATATCTTTGCCTAGAGTCCGAGGGGGCACCCGTTGAATTTCGAAACATCCGACTGCGCCCACTTTCCACCTTCGAGGATGCTTCCGAAATTCCTGCTTTCGTACCACCAACTCCAGTCAAACTGAACGGTCATCCTGCCTTGGGTGTTTGGAAGTATCTTAATGGATACACCCGGGAGGTTGGGGAAGACGGGCTAGTTACCCTACGGCTTGGAAAAGAATTGATATGGAAACGACGTTGTATCTCTAAGTCCGAAAATGAATTCGTACTCGATGGCAACCTGGTGCACAAACTGATTGGGGACACCCTTGATATCGAGGGGAAATACCAGGCAGTTCGGGAATAAGTTGATTACCTAGAGGTGGAGACGGCTTCCGCATACTCCAATTCTCCGGTGTTTCCGTTGTAGTATTGAAAGACCACCTGGGGATGGGGGTAAGCAACCCAGCGCTCATCTCCTAGTTTCTTGGGCATATTGAAGACATTATTGATTTGGACCACCGCGTAGTAGGGATAGAGACGTTCCAAGCGTTCCAAGTCAGGCAGAATGTAGGAGCTCCAGCGAATGTCGCATTCCCGGGGGCCGAATTTGAACCTGCCTGTGGGTGGTCGGTCCATTTCATCATTTTTGGGCACATGGTTGACACTGTTATGGGGACCGCAGCAAAATTCCCAGACATTTTCCGTAATTTTGATCGCGAAGCTGTTATGCAGGTCACCAGTCATAACAAAGACTTTTTTCCCCATTTTTTCCCATTCATTGATCAGTATTTCTCTTTCGTCGAAAAAAGCAGTCCAAGCCTCCTCCTTATTGGCCGCCGCTTCGAACCCGCCGGCTCCGCTGTGAGGAATCATGAAGGGTACCGTGGAAATGACAAAAAAGAATTCGGCATCACTTTCCCTCATTGATTTCAGTAACCAATCGCGTTGAGTTTTACCAAGCATGGAGAGCCCTTTCTTTCCTCGGTCTGAGGTGTCATGCATGTCTCGGGATCCACGGGTATCGAGCAGAAAGTATTCACAGTTACTCACCTTGAAACTGGCATAACTCCGACGACCGATGGAATAAGTTACCTCATCAGATACTTTGGCCGGCATGTGTAGCTGGAGCGTATTCTTGTCGACCACCTTTTCAATGTCATAGACATAGGAATTGGGATGACCGAGGGAGAGGTCATCATAAGTGAGATCATTGACTCCTGCCTGCGGAGTATTCCAATGAACATGGAGGTTCAACATCTCATCGAGGGGAAGCTTGGAAAAGTCGGTGGATAGATCACTCAGCAAATTGCTGTCTTTTTTCATCTGGCCTCGACCGAAATGAACGGGGTGGTCGAAAGCAACAGGATTGGCCCAGCCAAGGTAATCATAAAAAGCTTGGGTGCCGACATCCCGGAAGACCGCTCGGCGGTCGCGGCGACCAGCGGTGGCAGCACCCCAGATATCGTTTACCAATTCATGGTCATCAAAAGTGAAATAGCTTGGGACATTTCGATGCCATTGGGACAGTGAGATTCCCCGACTTAAATATAGCCTGTAATTTTCCCAGACCCCCACAACCGTGGGCATTAGGTTGACCACCGGGGGGATTTCTTCGATTCCCGCACGCAAGCGCCATGCTTCCACTGGATATTCCCGTAATTCCTCGTAGAGCCAGTCCCCATTCATGATATGAAAATGGGTTTTATCTGCCCAGTCCTGATTCAGGTTTTCATAGGTCTTGGAACGGTGCCCGTTTCCATGCCTTGGGTTTTGATTGGCACAAGATCCAATCTGGAAGCGGAAATTAAAGAGTCCCTCTGGATTATGTTCTTTATTCCGGGTTTGTTCGGCACTGGGTAGGGTGAGGAATGAACCGGGTAGGCCATGAGGGCGGCCGTTGACCTGGATTTGATAGTGATAACGCTGATCGGGAGATAGGTTTTCAAGGGTTGCATACCCGGTGTTGTCATTCTCAATTTTGGTATCAGCAGGCTTGGAAATGAGGTCGAGTTTAGCTTCCTCGGTTCCGTACAGCACTTGGAATTCTCCTGAGTCAGAAGTCCGAGCCCAGACTCGGATCGAAGAAGAGGTCGGGTGACCCAGCATCGGACCATGGGTTAATCTGATCGGATCACGGGCAGCCCATGAAAATTGGAATAGTAAAAGAAAATAGAGTATAAGAATGATCTTGGTCATGCGATTAAGTTTATTTTTTCAGGTGAGTGATCAGAAAGGAAGTGGTATCCGTGTGCTTGGTCTTGGGTCCATTTGGGTAATACAACTCGCATTTCACTCTGTTTGCAATGCAGTGTTGCTGTAATTTGAGACCAAGGTCGGAAAAAGGAGTAGTTTTTTGGATACCACTTACCATGAATCAAGCACATTTCGCTCATGTTTTCCGTAACTGATTTCGGATTGATCAGGCTTGGGCACATTAGGGCTGTAGGTGGATAATATGATTTTTGGAAAGCCGAGCTGAAAGAGAAAAAAGATAAAAAGATAAAAGGGAATTT
>CESP01050782.1_pt1 | contig 16983 bp, 17 predicted proteins | sample 531211 | NCBI WGS metagenome assembly CESP01 (sample SAMEA2622074, study PRJEB7988) | marine metagenome | biome: marine biome (ENVO:00000447); feature: surface water layer (ENVO:00002042); material: "saline water (ENVO:00002010), including plankton (ENVO:xxxxxxxx)" | depth 5 m | reverse complement strand
AAGGAGTTGTAAATGAAAGGTTATGTAGTTTGTGTTTATAAAAATATAATTGATGAGGAAAAACTAAAAGAATATGCAATTAAAGCTAGAACAGCAGTTGAAAAATATAAAGGAAAATTTTTAATTAGAGGGGGAAAATCAACTTCTAATGAGGGTGAGAGGTCACCAAGAACAGTAGTAATTGAGTTTTTATCCTTTGATGAAGCTAATAGATTCTATAATTCGAAAGAATATCAAGAAGCGCATTCTATTCTAAAAGGTTACGCAGAACGTCAGCATCAAACAATCGAGGGTGCTTAATATTGTATTGGTTCGTCATCTATTGATCTCCATAGATACCATGTTGCAACTGAACAATAGGGTGTAAACTTTTTATAGAGTTTATTTAGAAACGTTTTGGGTGGAAAATATTTTTTTTTATAATTATTTGATATTGCTCTAAGTAAACCTATATCCTGTAATGGCCAAATGTTTGATCTATTAAAAGTAAAAAGTAAAATCATTTCTGCAGACCATCTGCCAATTTGTCTTAAATTAGACAGATATTCGATAGCCTCTTCATCATTCATTTTTTTAATCAAATGAGGTTTAAATTCATTTTTAATAATTTTTTTTGCTAAATCTTTAATGCCTCTTACTTTTTGTCTACTTAATCCACATTTTTTTAAAGTGTAAGTAGATAATTTATTAACATTTTTTGCATCTATTTTCCCTTTACAGCTTCTCTCGAATTTTAAAAAGACTGAATTAGCTGCAGTTACACTTATTTGTTGACCAATAATACTTTTGCAAAGAGAGAAAAAAACATCATTTCTCGTTACGAGTGCTCCGTCTTTATAGGAATTAATCAATTTCTTCATTACTTTATCTTTTTTAGACAAAGTAGATTTTGCTTTATTCCAGTATCTTGGTTTTTTCATGCTCTTGGATTAATTATTTGCTTCTTAAGTTTAGTCTCTCTTACAAATATTATTAGTGAGCTTGCTATGACTAATAGTGCTCCAATTAATGTTAAAATTTTTGGTATTTCACTCCAAATTAAAAATCCAAATATAATTGCAAATACAAGACTTAAATATTTGATTGGTGTTACTAATGATGCTTCAGCTAGTCTATAACTTTGTGTTAAGAGAAGATTTGCTATACTTCCACATAAACCCATGACTATAAAGATAATTAAGTCAATAAATGTTGGTATTTTCCACTCTACAAAAAATATTGAACCAAGACCAAGTAGAGTGCAAAGAAAAGTAAAATAAAAAGCAATAGTATAGTTAGGCTCAGTTTTGGACAAAGACCGCACACTAATTGCTACGCAGGCAAAGAAAATACAAAATACTATTGGGGTAATGTAATAATAATTTAAATCTATAAAAGCTGGCTGTACTATTAACAACATTCCAATAAAACCTAAAAATACAGCTGACCATCTTTTTATCCCAACTTTTTCTGACAAAAAGAAAATTGAGGCTACTGTTACAAATATTGGCCCTCCAAAAGTTAAAGATATAACATCTGCTAATGGCAATTCTCTTAAACCAATAAATAATGCAATGATCGCAGCTGCTCCAGAAATGGCACGAAACGTATGAAGTCCGGGCCTAGATGTTTTATAAAAACTTAATAATTTATTTCTTGGTATAATGAAAAAAATTGGAATAAATCCAATAAAGAATCTTAAAAATAAAACTTGTCCAACCGGATAGTAATCAAGCCATTTCACGCAGATATCCATAATAGAAAAGCAAATAACACTTCCTACCATGTAACAATACGCCTATTTGATTTGTGTTAACAATTTACTATCCTTTCAACTTCAAAATATATTAAATAACTTATGCAGAAATGTACACTAGCTCTTGGATGTTTTTGGAAACCTGAGGAAAACTTTAAAAATAAACCAGGAATATTAGAAACCGAAGTAGGTTATGCCGGAGGCATTAGCGGGAAAACAACTTATGAAGAAGTATGTACCGGTAACACCGGGCATGCTGAGGTTGTAAGGCTTACTTTTGATGAAAATATAATTTCATTTAAAAAAATCTTAGATTTGTTTTTCAAAATGCATGATCCAACACAAAAAGATATGCAATATCCAGATGTTGGAACTCAGTATAGAAGCGAGATTTTTTATGAGACCGAAAAACAAAAAAAAGAAGCTTCTGAGATATTAAATGAGTTTAATAAAAAATTAGACGGAAAAATTCAAACAAATATTTCTGCAATCAAAAACTATTGTAAAGCCGAGAAGTATCATCAAAAATATATCGAAAAAAATAGACAATGAATCAATTAGTTTCAACAGACTGGCTTAATAAAAATTTAGAAAAAGTGAAAATTTTAGATGCTAGTTGGCATCTTCCTAATGCTAATAGAAATTCTTACGAGGAGTTCACATCAAAACATATTAGTAATTCTATTTTTTTTGATATAGATAAAAATTCTAATCAAAAAACTCATCTTCCACATATGCTTCCATCAAAGAAAGATTGGGAAATAGTTGTTTCTGAGTTAGGAATATCAAATTCAGACCATATAATTGTCTACGACAATTCAGATGTTTTTAGTTCTTGTAGGGTTTGGTACAATTTTTTGTATTTTGGTCACGACCCAAAACTTATCTCTGTATTGGATGGAGGTTTGAAAAAATGGATTAGTGAAAAACGTCCCACATCTAAAGAGGTAATTAGAAATAAAAAATCAAAATATGTCGCAAAAGAAAATGCGTCTCTTGTTATAAATAAAGATGATGTAAACAAAAATATTTATAGTAAAAAATTTCAATTAATAGATGCTAGAGGAGAGCAAAGATTTTTGGGTTTACAACCTGAGCCCCGAAATGAACTGAGAAGTGGAAATATAAAAGGATCTATAAACCTACCGTTTCAAAATCTTTTAGAAGTGGATAGAACTTTTAAAAAAAAAGATGAATTAATTGAAATTTTTAAATTAAAAAAAGTTAAAATTGAGAAAGATATGGCTTTTACTTGTGGTTCTGGAGTAACTGCGTGTATTTTAGGTCTAGCTAATTCTATTATAAGTGGTAAAAAACCCGTTATCTATGACGGGTCTTGGGCAGAATACGGATTAGATTAAATACCTATGACAACATCTTCAAAAATCAAAACTTTTTTAATAATATTTTTTATAATTATTTTTGCTGTGATAGCGGCTAGACATTTTATTGGTCTTCATTTTGAGAAAAAATTTAGCAAAAGACCAGCTCCAGGTGTAATTATTTCTAAAGTTGAAAAATCACTATTTTATAAAAGTATTGAAACTTTCGGCACAGCGATAGCTCAAAATTCAAAGGCCTACAGAGTTCAAGCGAGCAATATTAACGGAAAAATTAATTTAGAAAATAGATTTGTTAAAAAAGGAGAAATAATTCTTGCATTGAAAGATGGGGAAAATTTAATAGCAGATTTTGCAGGTAAAGTAGGAAAGAGAGAGATAGCTCAAGGAGTCTTGGGTTCCGAAAGTTTAATCATTACTCTTGATGATCTCAAAAAAATCGTAATAGATATAAAAGTGCCTGAAAATTATATAGGGGTTCTTAAAGCAGGTCTAAAGGCTGAGGTTACTAGTTCTGCATACAAAAAAGTATTTAAAGGAAAAATAGAAACAATAAGTTCTCGTATTGACCCATCCACTAGATCAATTCTTTCAAGAATAGCAGTTGATAATTCAAATTTTAAAATAATTCCTGGTCAATTAATGACAGTAAAAATAATTTACGATGAAATAAACCAAATTGGTGTTCCAGAAAGTGCTGTAACAGTTCAAGGAAATACAGCGTTTGTATATGTGGTTAAAGATGAAACTGCAGAAAAAATGAATATTGAAATTGGTAAAAGAAATTTCGGTAAAGTTTCAATTATATCTGGATTAAATGAAGGTGACATTGTAATTAGCGAAGGTGTTTCTAAAGTGAGAGACAAAGGCAAAATAAAAATTATTACATCTAACAAATAAATGTTTTTAACTGACCTTTCAATTAAAAGACCTGTTGTGGCATCGGTAATGAGCTTAGTTTTGGTTATATTTGGTTTGGTTACTTTTCAAGAAATTCCAACAGATGAATTGCCTGATGTGCAGCCACCAGTTGTTACAATTCAAACTGAATATAGAGGGGCTTCAGCTGAAATCGTTGATACTCAAATAACTCAAAAAATTGAAGATTTTGTAGGAGGAACTCCTGGCTTAGAAACAATTGACTCTTTCAGCGAGGATGAAAGTTCTAGGATTACTTTAACGTTTGAAACTGACTTAGATTTAGATGATGTAACTAATGATGTAAGAAGTTCTGTATCAAGAGTTTTAGATAACTTACCTGAAGGGGCTGAACAGCCAGAGATTTTCAAACAGAGTGCTGGTATGCGGACTACAATGTGGTTGTCGTTTAACTCAGAAACTATGTCTGATTTAGAATTAACTGATTATGCAGACAGATATTTAACTGATACATTTTCAACAGTTGATGGAGTAGGTCGAGTTAGACTTGGTGGACAAAGAGAATTATCACTTAGGATTTGGATAGATCCTATTGCTCTTGCAGCAAGAGATTTAACCACGCAGGAAGTTGAAAATGTATTACGAAAGGAAAATGTAGAGTTTCCAGCTGGAAGAATAGAGTCTAAAGATATCGATTTAACAATTAAGCTCAATAAAGCTTACAGTAATTTAGATAATTATAAAAATTTACCTCTTAAAAGAGCAATCGATGGATCAATTATAACTCTTTCTGATGTGGCCAGAGTAGAACTTGGTGCTGAGTCTACCCGTACATTGTTTAAAGGTAATGGTAAACAAGTGGTAGGTATTGGAATTTATCAGCAGTCAGACGCAAATACTATTGCAGTTGCTGATGGGATAAAAAAGAAAATTAAAGAACTTAAACCTAGCTTGCCTCCTAATACTAAATTGGAAGTTTCATTTGACAGAAGTAATTATATTAAAGCTGCAATAAAGGAAGTCTATAAAACTCTTTTTATAGCTTTAATCTTAGTAACTGTAATTATCTACTTATTTTTAGGAAATATTCGAGCGCTAATAGTTCCTTTAGTTGCTTTGCCAGTTTCATTAATTTCTACCTTCTTAGCAATTTATATTTTTGATTTCTCAATCAATCTTTTCACTCTAATGGCTTTAGTTTTAGCTATTGGAATTGTTGTAGATGATGCAATTGTAATGCTTGAAAATATTGTGAGAAGGATTGAACAAGGTGATACCCCTCTTGTTGCAGCGTTCAAAGGTGCTAAACAAGTTTCGTTTGCAATTATTGCAACAACAGTTGTTTTGGTAGCAGTATTTGTTCCTTTGATATTTATTAAAGGAATTACAGGTGTATTATTTACTCAAACAGCGATTACACTTGCATCGGCTGTAATAATTTCAAGTTTTGTTGCTTTGTCTCTAAGTCCGATGTTAGCTAGTAAATTTCTTAAACAAAATATGAATAAGTCTCAAATAGTTTTGAAATTTGAGAAATTTTTAAAAAATTTGACTTATCTTTACAAAGTATCTCTTCTAGGATGGATTAAAAAGAAAACTACAATTACAATATTCTTATTAACCACATTATTTTTAACAATGTTCTTTTTTAATTTTACAAAGAAAGAATTGATAGCTCCTGAAGATAGGGGAGCTTTTTTTGTTATTGTAAAAGCTCCTCAGGGGTCAGGTTTCAATTTCACAAAAGATAGAGCTGAGGAAATCGAAAATCTTTTATTACCAAATGTTGGCAAAGGTGAGTATAGAAAATTGATAATGCGAGTTCCAGGTTTTGGTAAATCTGCAAAGCAAGTTAATAGTGGTTTTATTATAGTGCTACTTGAGCCTTGGAAAAACAGAGATCGACATGGTGTTCAAATAATGAGAGAGTCTTTTGGAAAGATTTCAAGAGTACCAGGGGTATTAGCTTTTCCGATTATGCCTCAAGGTATAAGAACAGGAGGTATCGAAAGCCCTGTGCAATTTGTTATTTTGGGAAATACTTATGATCAACTTATTGAATGGAAGGAAATAATTAAAAAAGAGGCAAGAAAAAATCCAGGTCTTACATCCATAGAAGATGATTTCGATCTAAACAAACCACAATTAAATGTGAGAATAGATCAAAAGAAAGCTGCAGATCTTGGAGTTTCTACAGAAGATATTGGTAAGACGATTGAAACTATATTTGGATCAAGAAGAGTTACAAATTTTACCAGGGACGGTAAGGAATATTCTATAATTCTACAAGGAGATATTAAAGATCGACAAGAACCCGATAGCATAAGTAAAGTTTTTGTTAGGTCAAAAAACAATAATAAACTTGTATCAATCTCAAACCTTGTTGCATATGACGAAGAGGGTCAATCACCTTTTCTTGCACGATATAACAGACAGAAAGCAGTAACGATTTCAGCTAGACTAGTAGGTGACTATTCCCTTGATGAGGCACTTAAATTTTTGGTTGGATTGGTGGAGCAAAATACTCCAAGTGCTAAAATAGCTTACAAAGGTGAAAGTGAAGAATACAAAAAAACTAATACTGAGTTATATGTAATTTTTGCACTTGCTTTAATAACTGCTTATCTAGCAATGAGCGCACAGTTTGAAAGCTGGAGACATCCACTAACAATTATGTTGACCGTGCCAATGGCTATTCTTGGAGGTTTGTTAGGTTTGCTTGTGGTAGGTTCATCATTAAACGTTTATAGCCAGATTGCTCTCATAATACTCATTGGGCTATCCGCGAAAAATGGAATTCTAATTGTTGAATTTGCCAACCAGTTAAGGAAAGAAGGTAAAAATATTGAAGTTGCTGTGTTTGAGGCTGCAGCAATAAGATTAAGACCGATACTTATGACTAGTTTATCTACGATCATAGGGGTTTTACCTTTAATTCTGGGAACCGGTCCAGGTGCAGCAAGCAGACTTACAGTTGGGATAACTATTTTTGGCGGAATGCTTTTTTCTACCTTTTTTACACTTTATGTAATTCCAACTATTTATACGATTATTGGAAAAAATACTAAAAGAATTGATGCAGTTGAAATTGATCTAAATAAACAACTTAAAAAATAATATACTTTTTTTTACCTAAGTTTTTTTTACACAGCGTTAATTGTTTTCTATATTTATTTGCTAAATCCTTTACTGATTTTGCATAAATAATTGCCTTTTTATCTCTAGAATAGTTTTTATAATCGCCCCAACCTTTGTAATAAGCTAAATATTGTTTATAGGCATCTTTCTTAGAAATTTTTAAAATCTTATTTGTTTTGTGAACATACCAACCAATAAAGTCGACTGAGTCTTTAAATCTTGCTCTTGTTGCTAATGGACTATTTGTTTCTCGTTTATATTGTTCCCATGTTCCTTTGACCGCTTGAGAGTAACCAAATGAACTTGAAGGTCTCTTAAAAGGAATAACTTTAAATAATTTTTTCCGTGGTGGCTTAGCTAACCAATTAAAATCACTTTCTTTTTTAACAAATGCTAATTGAAGATAAATAGGGGCGCCCCATTTTTCATAAGAAGCTTTTGAGTGTTTATACCAAAGGTATCTTTCCTCGAAAATTGCGCAGCTATTTTGAGTATTTTTAGGAATTGAGGAACAGGCGCTTAAAATTAATAAAATTGTAAATAATAAAGTTTTTTTAAAATGAATCACTCTTTCATTTATACTAAAAATTAATTAAGCTTTCTCCACTTTTCTGGCATTATAAAAGACCCTTTCCATACACCAAGCTTATTTTCTTTTGCATACTCTTCATCTCGCACGTAGTCTTTTGAATATCTTTTGTATGCTAATGCATAACCGTTTCTTACCATCCATTTGTTAAGATTAATCTTATCCTTATAGCAAGTGGCTAAAAATCTTTTATACCTATCTTTTGATGAAGAAATACACTTAATTTTTGAATTATCAATTTTATCTATCAATTTTTCTTTTGCGGTGGCACCACATGAATAATTTTTATTCAATTGAAAACCAATAGTTGCAGAGATTTTTAAAAAAGGTTTTTTGCATTTTTGCTTGATCTCTGGGGCATCTATTCCTTCTAGTCTTATCTTTTTATCATTTATACGGACAGTATCACCATCAATTATTTTTGGTGCTCCATAAATTTCAATGCCATAAAGGATTTGGGTGAAAAAAAAAGTTATAATTAATATCAAAAATACTTTTGTCATTTTATAAATCTATAAATTAATAAAACTATAATTACCCCACTGATATTAGCTATTAAATCATATAATTCAAAAGCTCTATTGGGAATAATTAAGTGTAAAATTTCTAAAATACAAGAAATAATAAGAATAACTTTTAAACTAGTTAGTATATTTTTAACTCTTAATCTAATTATTGTTGCTAATGCAGTAATATAAGAAAAGAAGATTAAATGGTTAATAGATGTTCCAATCGGATTAGCTATTAAATTCGGTTCTTGTCCTAAGTTTCCATAAAAGAAATATCCTATCAAGCTCCCCGGGTATAAATACAAGATGAGTAAAACTAATAGTGAAAAATAGTAAACATATTCGATTAATTTAAATATATTATCTTTCATTATCGATTTAATATAGTACATAATAACTGTTTTAACTATTATGACTAAATTAATTCTCACAAGACATGGCCAAAGCATTTGGAATGCTGAGAATAAGTTTACAGGATGGGTAGATGTGGATTTATCTGATAAAGGGGTGATAGAGGCCAAAAAATCAGGTGAATTAATTAAAAACTTAAATATTAAGATAGATGTTTCTTATACATCTTACTTAAAAAGAGCAATAAAAACTCTTACAACTATTCTTCAAAAAAATAATTTAAAACTAAAATTTAATACAGCATGGCAACTAAATGAGAGACATTATGGTGCTCTTACTGGTTTGAATAAGGAGGAAACAAAAAAAAGGATAGGAGAAGAACTATTTAAAAAATATAGAAGATCTTGGGATATAGCCCCTCCACCCATGGAAGAGCAGAGCAAATATCTAAGTTTATTTAGCCCTTTAAATTCGAGTATACCATATGAAATGACACCTTTTTCTGAGTCATTAAAAAACACTTACGAAAGGGTAGTCCCTTATTACGAAAGTGAAATTAAAAAAAACTTAAAGGATAATAAAAATGTTTTAATTTCTGCTCATGGAAATTCCATAAGAGCGTTGTGTAAATACTTATTAAATATTTCTGATACAAAGATCAACGAATTGGAAATACCTACTGGAAATCCACTTATAATTGAGTTTGAAAATAATTTGAAAATAATTAAATTTTATTATTTAGATAAATCCAGATCCAAGGAAATAATTTTTAATCAATAATTTTAAGATTAGCGATTTTTTTATACATTTCAAATGAATTGAGATGGTAGAATTTTTGTTTGCTTTCTACACCATTTAAGTTTTCAACTTTTATTAGATTATTCCATATTTTGTTCATAGAGAAAACCTTGGATTTTTCTCTTTCCAAAATATCTCTTCTTGTTATGTGAAGGCCAGTGAAAATAAATTGATTTTCTTTACTTTTTAGAATTTTTTCATTTTTCAAATTAAAATCACCACCAAAAGATGAATCAACAGATAAATTTTTATTAACAACAAGCAAAGTCGGATTTTTGTTTTTTAAATAATTTTTCTCAAGAGTCTTTATTTCTTCTAAATAATTTTTATTCCAAACTGTATCAGGGTTAATTACAAAAAAAGGATTATCTTTGAATTGCTTGGTTCCTTTTAAAACTCCACCACCCGTATCTAACAATATGTCCGTTTCACTTGAAATGTTTATAATTGCTTGAAATTTTTTCTTTTTTAAAAACGATTGAATTTGATCTGATAGGTAATGAACATTTATACTGATTTCTTGGACTCCATGATCTATCAATAAATTTATGGATCTCTCCATTAAGCTGATATTGTTAATTAATAATAATGGTTTTGGGGTTTTAAGTGTTAAAGGACGCATTCTTTTCCCCAATCCCGCAGCTAAAACCATTCCATGTTTAATAGTCATATTTCTTAATTTTTTTTAACTTGTTAATTGGTAAGTGTTTGTAAAATAATTTCTTCAAATTATTTAGTACAGGGTTTCTTAACCTTTTTTCAACTAATGACCATGTGTAGGGTAAATATTTAAGATAACTTTTTTTGTGATCCCTTATAAACAAACGCACAAATATACCTAATATTTTTAAATTTCTTTGTACAGATAAAATATCAAAATCATTTTTTAGATTTTCTTTTTTATCTTTTTTAAGTTTTGAATTTATGTGGTAAAAGTTGAACAAATCATTTTTTAATTTGTTTGGCAAATTAATTCTAACATCATCTATTAAAGAAGCTATATCATACAAAGGATTTCCAATTATAGCATCTTGACTATCAATTAATCCTAATTTTTTTTTGCTTATCATTATGTTTGAAATGTGAAAATCTCTGTGAACAAAAGTATTATTTTTATAAACAAGTTTTTTATAAACATTATTCAACTCGGTTCTTAAAATCTTTTTTATTTTATTACCTTTTTTTTTAAAAAAAAATTTTAAATACCAATCAAAAAATAAATCGGATTCTTTATGAAGATTTTGAATCGTATATTTTGGAAATTTTATATTAAGTTTTCTAAACTTGTAATTTTTTTGAATTTTAATCTTTTGCATTTTTATTAATAGTTTTATCAAGCGCTTATACTCATTAAATTTATTTTTTTTTGAGGTAATGTGATCATAAAATGATCTCTCACCTAAATCGGATATTTCAATCATGCCATTTTTGTAATGGTTACTAATCATTTTTGGAGCGTTGATTTTGTTAGTATTTAATATTTTATTTACTACTGAATAAACTATCAAATTTTTATATTTATCTTTTTTTGCTGAAACTAAAATTGTGGTTTTATTATTTTTCTCCAGTCTATAGAAGTCTCTAAATGAAGCATCGCCGGATATTTTTTTTAATTTATACCTCATCATTTAAACCTTTCCATTTTCCTAAGGTATGAAACTTTATCTTTCTTTCGTTTGAATTTTTTTCATACTCTAAGTAAACCTCTAATTTATTGTCTAATGGTGTTTGAATTAAGCCCGGCCATTCAATAATATTTACTGATTTTTGGTTGTCAGCGAAAATACCTAGATTTTCTAACTCATCAATTTTTTTAATTCTATATAAGTCATAATGCTTAATTTTTATGTCTTCGACCTCATACTCATATAATAAATTAAAAGTCGGACTTAAAACTTCGGTCTCTCCAATGCCTTTTTGTTTTTGTAAATTATTAATTAAATGTCTTGCGAAAGTTGTTTTACCTACACCAATTTCACCGATTAAAAATATAAAGTCTCCATTTTCTAATTTTTTAGAAATAATGTTTGTTATTGAATTTAGATGATCTAAAGATTTTACAATCATTAGCTACTTAGTTAGTAGCGATAAGTATCTGGTTTAAATGGTCCTGATGGTTTAACGCTAATATAATCCGCTTGTTCTTTTGACATTTTAGTTAATTTTGCGCCTACTTTTCCTAAATGTAACATAGCTACTTTTTCATCTAAATGTTTTGGTAAAACGTAAACTTTATTTTGATATTTATTCGAATTATTCCATAGTTCTATCTGGGCAATTACTTGGTTTGTGAATGAAGCACTCATTACAAAACTTGGATGACCTGTAGCGCAGCCTAAGTTTACTAATCTACCTTCAGCTAATAAAATAATTCTTTTTTTGTTTGGCAGTTCTATTTCATGAACCTGAGGCTTAATTTCATCCCATTTATAATTTTTCAAAGCATCAACTTGAATTTCATTATCAAAGTGTCCAATATTACATAGTATTGCTCTATCTTTCATTTCTCTCATATGATCTGCCGTCACAATATCTTTATTGCCTGTGGCTGTAACTACTATATCAGCCTCTTTTATTGCGTCTTCCATTAATACCACCTCATAACCTTCCATCGCAGCTTGAAGCGCACATATTGGATCTGTCTCAGTTACCATTACTCTTGCCCCTGCTTGACGCAGAGAGGCTGCACTACCTTTTCCAACATCTCCAAAACCTGCAACTACTGCAACTTTTCCTGACATCATTACATCTGTTGCTCTTTTAATGCCATCAACCAAACTTTCTCGACAACCATATAAATTGTCAAATTTTGATTTTGTAACTGAGTCATTTACATTAAATGCTGGAATGAGTAATTTTTTATTAGCTTCCATTTTTTTTAAAGCTAACACGCCAGTTGTTGTCTCTTCTGAAACACCTCTAACGTCTTTTAGAATCTCCTTATATTCTTTATGCATTATACCAGTTAAATCTCCTCCATCATCTAAAATCATGTTTGGTTTCCAATCTTTTTTACCTTCTATTGTTTGTTTTACACACCACCAATATTCCTTTTCCGTTTCTCCTTTCCAGGCAAATACCGGGATGCCTGCTTCAGCTATAGCTGCGGCTGCATGATCTTGAGTAGAAAAAATATTGCATGAAGACCATCTTACCTCTGCGCCAAGATCTACTAAGGTCTCGATCAGAACAGCAGTTTGAATTGTCATATGTAGGCAGCCTAAAATTTTAGCCCCATTAAGAGGTTTTTTACCTTTATATTCTTTTCTTAATGCCATTAGTCCAGGCATTTCAGTTTCAGCAAGAGAAATTTCTTTTCTACCGAATTCTGCTAATTTTATATCTTTTACTTTATAATCTTGTTTCATTTTGAGTTCGTTAATATCAACATACGCTTATCTTATCAAGAAAGAACGCTAAGAAAATTTAGGAAGAAGCACTTCTACTTGAGCGCCTTTAGTATTAAGTCTATTAGATGCTGCAATAGTGCCTTTATGTAGTTCAACTATATTTTTAACAATATTCAAACCTAAACCTGAATGTTTTCCAAAGCTTTTTGGTCTATTACTGTAAAACCTTTTAAAAATCCTTTGAGGAGAGGTTTCAGAAAATCCAGGCCCCTCGTCTCTTACAGTCATTACAAGATTTTTTGTTGTCTCTTCTATAGCTATTTCAATTATTTGGTTGTCTTGACTAAATGAAATAGAATTATCAAGTAAATTCGCAATTACTTGTTCTAATCTATTTTCGATTCCCAAAATAAACTTTCCGTTTTTACTAGTAACTTTTTCGAGAATTCTAATATCAATTTTTTTACTTTGGTTTTCTAAATCTTGCTTAAAATCCTCCACTACATTATGCACTACTTCTATCAGATTTATTTTACTCATTTTTTCTCTTGATAATGAAGCTTCATCTTTTAGCATCTGCGAATAATCTGTTATCAATCTTTCAATTCTCTCTACATCGTGGTTAATTATTTTTAAAAGTTTTTCATTTTCAGATTTTTCAGTAGTTTTATCTAGTAGTTCAGATGCGCTTTTAAGTGAAGCTAGAGGATTTCTTATCTCATGGGCTAGGTCATTGGAAAATGTCTCTGCTCTGTTTGTTCTGTGTTGAAGCTCTTTTGTCATTTCGTCTATAGACATTGTAAGCTTTCCTATTTCGTCATCTCTTACGAATACTTTCTTAATATTTATACTCTCTGAAGATTTTTTTTTAACTGAGTCGCTATACTTAACGAGCAGTCCAATTGGTTTAAGAACATATTTATTTAAGAAAAGTGAAAAAATAAGAATTACTAGGGCTACAGCAAAAACTGTTCTAGTTATAAAATCTTTCCTCTCTTTTACTGCATTAACTATATCGTTTGCTTGTTCAGAGACCAGAATATAGCCGATATCATTTTCTTCTAGAATAATGTTACTTAATGTTTTTACAAAAAAATCATTTTTATCAACCTCAGAGAATGTTAAAGGTAACCCTTCATATTTTTCTGCAATAATTTTTTTAATTGAATTTTCATTTTTTTCTATATTATTAGTTTCGAAACTATTATTCATTGATTGATTTCCATCTATAGGTAATTCAATTATAATTTCAGATCTTGAAAAAACATTTTGATCTAAATCTAAAATATTAGTATCTCCTATAAGATTTCCATCAGCATCAAAGAATTGAACCCTATCTAAACTTTGAAACAAAAATCTAGTAGAAAGTAAAAAAGTTCTTATTCCATCTTCACTATAATTAACATCTAATCTTTTTAAATGATCAATTGTGTTACTAATTATAATTTTTTGGTCTATAGCTCTCTCTTTAACTAAATTAGGCTGAATGGCTTTGAGATAAAAGATGGTTAATAAACCAAGAATAGAAAATGTTGTAAAATTAAATAATAAAAATTTCTTTAGAATAGAGGCTGTTTTTTTTGGTTTCATTAGCTAACATTCCATCTATACCCGCTTCCATATCTAGTTTCAATTGCTGAAAATTTTTCATCAACTTTTTTAAACTTTTTTCTAATTCTTTTTACATGACTATCAATCGTCCTATCCTCAATTTCTGTATTTTCTTTATAAGCAATATCCATTAAATGAGCTCTTTCTTTTATAACTCCAGGTCTTTTTGCTAGTTCTTTTACAATTAAAAATTCCGTAGTAGTTAGTTTATCTGGTAAAGATTTGCCGTCCCATTCGCACTCTAATTGAGCTGGATCTAATTTTAATTTGCCATGAACAATGATATTTTTTGTGTCATCAATTGTGTTTGTCTTTTTTCTTAATTGAACTCTAATTCTCTCAATTAAAACTTTTGTTGAAAAACCTCCTGATTTTTTTACAAAATCATCTGCACCTAGTTTTAATCCTAATAATTCATCTACCTCTTCATCTTTAGAAGTCAAAAATATAATTGGTATAGACATTTTTTTTTTCAACTTTTTTAAAAGTTCCTCACCATCCATTCTTGGCATTTTGATATCTAAAACAGCTAAGTCAGGTGGGTTTCGCGTCAAACCTATTAAAGCTGACTCTCCATCAATATAAGTTTGAACTTTAAAGCCTTCTCGTTCTAAAGCCATGCTAATACCGGTCAAAATATTTCTATCATCGTCAACTAAAGCAATTGTGTGTGCCATACTTTTATTCTCATGATCTTATTGTCAAAATTTAGGCGTCAGTGAGCCTCTCCCCAATTATTACCAGAATTTATACTTACCTCTAAAGGTATAGAAAACATGTGATGTTCAGAGGTAGATACTGACGACATAGTGTCTTTAATCAATTTCTTCACGTTGTTTTCATCTTTTTTTAAACATTCAAAAATTAACTCGTCATGAATTTGAAGTAACATTTTGGCTTTTATTTTTTTTTCTAAAATATTATCAATATTAATCATTGCTAATCTAATAATATCTGCTGCTGAACCTTGGATCGGAGCATTAATTGCCGCTCTTTCTTGAAAACTTCTAACGCTAAAATTTTTATCATTTATACCTCTTAGGTATATTCTTCTTCCAAAAATATTAGTTACATATCCTTGTTTCCTGCAGCTTCTAACAGTTGTGTTCATATAATCTTTTATCTCAGGGAACTTTTTAAAATAAGAATTTATAAATTCTTGAGCATCATTTTTTGAAACCGATATCTGTTTAGCAAGTCCATATTGCGTTATTCCATATATAATCCCAAAATTAATAGCTTTGGCCTTTCTTCTTTGACTCTCTGAGACTTTATTTATTGGTAGATCAAAAACCTGGCTGGCAGTTAGATTATGAATATCTTGATTGTTCTTAAATGCCTTTTTTAATTCTTTAACATCAGCCATATCAGCAAGAATTCTCATCTCTATTTGATTGTAGTCTGCAGAAATTAAAACATTATTTTTCTCTGCTACGAATGACCTTCTTATTTCTTTTCCATCCAATGATTTAATTGGGATATTTTGTAAATTTGGATCACTTGAAGCAAGCCTACCCGTGTTGGTAGCCGCAAGAAGGAATGAGGTGTGAACACGTTTAGTCTGAGAGCTTATGTGATCTTGGAGAGCATCTGTGTAAGTGCTCTTTAATTTTGAGACTTGCCTCCACTCTAAAATCAAATTTGGAAATTTATGACCTGTAAGAGCTAAATCCTCCAGAATTTTTGCATTAGTTGCTAGACTACCTTTTTTAGTTTTCTTCAGTTTTGCTATTTTTAAATCATTGTAAATTATCTCTCCAAGTTGCTTGGGGGAGCCAATATTAAATTCTTTACCTGAAATTTTATATATTTCTTTCTCGATTTTTTCCAATCTTGATTTAAATTTCTTAGATAAAGTCTTCAAATAATTGTCGTCTACTTTTATACCGTGAGTTTCCATTTTAGATAAAATTTTAATCATAGGCTTTTCAAATACTTCATAAATCTTATTTAGTTTTTCACTCTCTAATCTTTCTAATAATATTTCATATAATCTTAATGTTACATCAGCATCTTCAGCAGCGTATTCTGTTGCCTTTGCAATATCGACTTCAGAAAAATTTAATTGTTTTTTACCCGACCCAACAATATCCTTATAAGAAATTGTTTTGTGACCTAAGTGCAATTCCGACAATGTATCCAGGTTGTGCCTGTTATTACCCGCATCTAATGTATAAGAGAGAAGCATTGTATCCTCAATTGGTTTCAAATCAATGCCCTGCCTTTTTAAAATAATATAATCATACTTTATATTTTGACCGACCTTTTTAATGCTCGGATCCTCAAAAATGGTTTTAAGTTTTTTAATTACAATATCCTTTTGTAGGGCAGTTTTTTTTTTATGCCCTAAGGGAATATAAAATGAATTATTAGAGGAATGGCTTATAGAAATACCTATTAATTCTGCTTCTTGGGGGTTAAGAGAGGAAGTTTCTGTATCTACAGAAATAATACTTTTCTTATTTAATTCCAGAATTAATTCATTAAGTTCGTTTTCTTTAGTAATACTTTTATATTTCTTAAGATCAATTTTAGATTGATTTTTTTTAGTAGATCCAGAAGTAAAATTTATTTCTTTAGGTTCACCATAAAAACTTATTGCTTGGCTAAGCAGTCTGTTAAATTCCATTTCCCTTAAAAAAGTATAAAGTTTTTCTTTATTAATTTTTTTGATTATAAATTC
>CESP01117066.1_pt1 | contig 17052 bp, 16 predicted proteins | sample 531211 | NCBI WGS metagenome assembly CESP01 (sample SAMEA2622074, study PRJEB7988) | marine metagenome | biome: marine biome (ENVO:00000447); feature: surface water layer (ENVO:00002042); material: "saline water (ENVO:00002010), including plankton (ENVO:xxxxxxxx)" | depth 5 m | reverse complement strand
AGTGTGTATAAAATTATAAACAAAGATAAAATTGTGTAAGATTTAAGAAACATATTTACAAATTCTCTGCCTTTTTTTTGCATAATAATTAATCTGGTCTAAATTTGTTTGTGTAATTTTTCTTAAGATTTTTATCTTGCTTACTTTTTTCTAAATAAAAATTTCCTATAATTAAACTATCTAGCTCTGTACCCATGAAACAATTAAAAGCATCTTCAGGAGTATTTACTATAGGTTCGCCTCTTATGTTAAAAGAGGTATTAATTAATACAGGGCAGTTTGTTTTATCTTTAAATTTTTTGATGAGATTATAATATTTTTCATTAGTTTCTTTATTAACTGTTTGAATTCTTGCTGAGTAATCGACATGAGTTACTGCTGGAATTTCAGATCTTTTTATATTGATCTTTTCTATACCAAATAATTCATTTTCTTCATCTGTCATTTTTTTTTGTTTATCTTTCATAATTTGAGAAACGAGGAGCATGTATGGGCTATCTTCATTAATATCAAACCAATTATGAACATCTTCTCTTAATATTGATGGGGCGAACGGTCTAAAACTTTCTCTGTATTTTACTTTCAAGTTTAAATTTTTTTGCATAGTTTCTGATCTTGGATCTCCAATTATAGATCTTCCCCCCAGCGCCCTAGGTCCAAATTCCATTCTACCTTGAAACCATCCAATTGCTTTACCACTCGACAAATCTAGGACAGTTTTTTCTATTAACTGTTCATCATCAAAGAATTCATATTTTGCTCCAATTTTTTTTAATTTATCTTTAATTTCCTCATTTTCAAAAAATGGTCCTAAAAAGGACCCTTTCATTTTATCTAATTTATTTACTCTTCGCTCTTCTTTTAATTCAAGATGATAAAATGCCAGAGCTGCACCTAATGAACCACCAGCATCTCCTGCTGCAGGTTGTATCCATATATTATCAAAAATTTTTTTATTCAAAATTTTTCCATTCGCAACGCAATTGAGAGCAACACCACCAGCGAGACATAAATTTGGAATTTTATATTCTTCTTTTAAAGATGTGCACATTTTAATGATTATATCTTCTGTAACTTTTTGAATTGAAGAAGCTATATCCATGTGGAATTTAGTAATTTCATCTTTTTTTGCATCTCTTGGTTTTTTACCAAACAAGTTATGGAATTTTTTGTTTGTCATTGTTAAACCAGTTGTATAATCAAAATAATCTTGATTCATTCTAAAAGATCCATCCTCTTTAATATCAATCAAATTTTTTTCTATTAATTTGGTATATTTTGGTTCCCCATATGGAGCCAAACCCATTAACTTATATTCTCCACTGTTAACTTTGAAACCTGTATAATAAGTAAAAGAGGAATAAAGTAATCCTAAAGAATGTGGAAAATGAATTTCCTTTTTTACTTCAAGTTTATTCCCCTCTCCTATAGCAACTGATGTTGTTGCCCATTCTCCTACTCCATCCGCAGTCAAAACAATTGCCTTTTCAAAAGGCGACGGAAAAAAGGCACTTGCTGCATGGCTGATATGATGTTCTGAAAAAAAAATTTTTTTCTCATATTCTAAAGATGGACTAATATCTTTAAGTTTAATTATAATTTCATTTTTTTGAAATAGCTTCTCTTTAATCCAATGTGGCATTGCTTTGGAAAATTGTATAAATCCTTTTGGTGCTCTTGCCACATAGGTTTCTAACAATCTTTCAAATTTTAAGAAAGGCTTTTCATAGAAAACAATTGCATCAACTTCTGTCAATTTTTTTTTTTTGTATTCTAAAACAAACTTTATTGCATTTTTTGGAAAATTTGAGTCATGTTTTATTCTTGTAAACCTCTCTTCTTGAGCTGCTGCAATTATTTCACCATCCTCAATTAAAGTTGCTGCACTATCGTGATAAAATGCTGAAATGCCTAAAATTGTTTTCACTTAAAATATAGTGTAAATAAATGGTGCAATTGCAGTACCTTGAGTCAAAACTATGAGTCCGCCAAAGAGAAATAGCACTAGGATTATTGGTAATAACCAAAATTTTTTTCTTACTTTTAAAAATTCCCACAACTCTTTAATAATTGACATTCTAAAATTGATCCTTCATTGTGCTTTTGTAGTATTTTTTTTCTATCCAATAACTTTTTAAGTTTTTTTTTTTTAAGTTAATCAAATCTTTACCTAAGATTTTCATAAATAATCCTATCGGTGTCACAATTAAAAAAAAAATGATTCCCATTAAAAATGGTGAAATTATAGTGCCCAATAAAATGCCAAATTTTGTCCAATATATGTTTAAAGGTGTTAATAAACTAGAATGGGTCAGCCCAAGAATGAGAAAAATTAGCGAAATAATTATTGCCCAATATCTTATTTCCTCACCGTATAATGTTGGATATAATCCAATTAATACAAAAAAAGTAAAAAAAACTAATCCAAAACTTTTATTACTAGATAAATTGTGATTTTTTTTCATCTTAATTTTTAAGTCTCTTTAATTTATTTATGTCAGATTCTAAGTCTATTGCAAAACTTTTATTAGACATTTTAATCATCTTAATTGGTACCGAATTTTCTAATAACCTTAATATTTCAATATCCTCATTTTGTTCCAAAAAAGTTTTTTTATTATTAAAATATTTAAGAATATTATAAGGATATGAGTATATGCAAACTTGTTTATAAAATTTTTTTTTGATAAGTTTGTTGTTGTAATTATATGGAATTATATTTCTTGACATATAAATAAGATTATTTTTTTTATCCATGATAACCTTTGGAATGCTTTTTTTTTTAGCTAAACCATGACTAATTTCAGTGAAGCCGTTTAATGTTAGACTTGTGTTTTTTTTTGAAATCTTAATCAATTTTTTGATATCTTGAGGATTAATAATTGGCTCATCTCCTTGAACATTTATATAAATTTTAGCCCTAAGTTTATTTCTTATAGAAGCTATCCGATCTGAACCCGTTATTAAATTTTTTCGAGTTATTATAAATTTTACATTATTTAACTTACATATATTCGCAATTTTAGAACTGTCAGTAAGAATATATATATTTTCTTTAGTAGTAGCTTTTAAACATCTTTCATAAGTATGCAAAAAAATTTCTTTACCTTTATATTTTTTTACCAATTTTTCTGGAAATCTTTTTGAATTTAGCCTACAAGGAATTGTTATTACAAAATTTTTCATTTTTAATTATAAATAACTTTAATGCATATTAAATCAAAAATATTAGATTGTACAATTAGAGATGGCGGATATTATAATAAGTGGAATTTCTCCGATAAATTTGTATCTGAATATCTTAAACTGATGTCTAAACTTAATATTGAATGGGTAGAGATTGGATTTAGAAAACAAATTGAAGACAAGAGCTATGGCCAATATATTAAAACGGAGGATAGTGTGCTTCAAAAGATAAATATTCCTAAAAACATTAGTTTGGCTGTTATGATTGACTGTTCTGATTTTAAAACAAATGAACAACTTATTAAATTAAGTAAAATTTTTAAAAGTAAAAAAAAGAGTAAAATTGGTATGGTTAGAATTGCTAGTTCGTTTGAAGATTTATATTATCTTAAAAACATTATTAAAATTTTAAAAAAAAAAAATTATTTGATTTCAATAAATTTAATGAAATTTACTCTTTTAAAAAAAAATCAAATAATGAACTTTTTTTCAAAAGTAAAAAATATGGGAGCTGATTATTTCTATCTGGCTGACAGTTTTGGAAATTGTTTACCTAAAAATTTATATAAAATTTCTAAACTTTTAATGAAAAAGTTTGATATTTCAAAATTTGGATATCACGGACATAACAATTTTAATCTTGCTTATAAAAATGCTATTATAGTAAAAAAATTGGGTTTTGGTTTAATAGATACCTCTATAAGTGGTATGGGCAGGGGGGCAGGTAATTTACTTTTAGAGGATTTTACAAAGAACAAATTAAAATTTAAACAGTCAAAAAGTCTGAGATCATTTATCGGAACTTTTATGAAAAAGCTTAAAAAAGATTACCGTTGGGGTCCTAGTTATCCGTATTTTTTCTCAGCAAAACATAACATACACCCTACATTTGTTCAAAATCTTCTCAATGAAAAAAAATTTTTATTTAAAGATATTTTTTCTATTTTAAATTTTTTAAAATCTAAAGATTCAAAAAAATTTGATCCAAATATTTTTGATAATTTTTTTTTAAAAACAAATCCCATCAAAAAAACTTCGAATATTAATTTAAAAAAAGAAATAAATTTATATTGTAATAATCCAATGATAGATAAAATAAAGATAAACTCTAAGGAATCGTTTAAAAGCGCCTCTTTAAATTTTAATAAATACGTAAAATCAAATCACTATGACTTTTTGTTTATCTGTCATCCATACAGACTAATGACTGAATTTAAGACAATACAAAACTTAAATAAAAAAATAATATTACCCAATTTTAATATTTTAAATACAAACGAAAAAAAAGATATGAATCTTAACTTTTATAATTATTATTTCTCTGATAAATTTTTCATAAATAAAAATTATTGTAAATATAATAAAAATTTAGTTCTAATTTTTGCCTTATCATATTGTATCATAAATAATATTGAAAAAATTAATTTGTATGGTCTATCAAAAAATGATGAAAATAAAAAAATTATTAAGTTTATTGATAAATATGTAAAAAACAAAAAACTTAATTCTCAGATTTTAGTCAAGTGAATTTTTTATAAATTTCGATAGTATTTTTTGCAACATTTTTTAAATCAAACTTTCTTAAGTATATGTCATTAAATTTTTTTAAATTTGGTTTTTTCTTATAAAACTGGATAATTTTTTTTGAGAAATAAGTAAAATTTTTATTATCAACTAGATAACCATTTTTATTATTTTTAATTAGATCGATTCCTCCTTTTGTTTTAAAACTAACTATTGGTAAATATGAGGCCATTGCCTCGATCAATGTAATTCCAAAGGACTCTATTCTAGCCATGTTGGCATAAACATGTGATCTTTTATAATATTTTAATAAAATATTATTTGGAAAAGTATAATCCTCATCATTCTTAATCTCATCTAAAATTAAAAAGTTATCTTTATTTTTTTGGTAAAATAATTTTTTTTTTAGTTGGTTAGTATCTCTGCCAATTATTATCCATTGAAATTTAATTTTGTTAATTAAATGTTTAGAAACTTTTTCAATTAAATCAAAACCCTTTTTTTTTTCTGCAAACCTTCCTATGGTTAAAATTGTTAGGTATCTATTTCTTTCTATTTTTATTTTTTTTACTTTTTGAAAATCAACGGCATTAGGAATATTGAAAATTTTTTTTTTATCAACCTTTAAAAGCAGAAGATCTCTTTTTATATTTTGAGATATAGAAAAAAAGATATCAATTTTTCTTATTGTCTTTAAGAATAACTTATTATATTTTTTTTTTAGCCTGTAACCATAGCCGATATTTTTTTGTATTTGAATGTCAGCACCTTGAAAAGTCACTGCGATTTTTTGATTAAGTTTATTTAAAACCAGAATAAATAACAATGTTTTATAATTTAGTGAATGAAAATGCCAAATGTCATATTTTTCTTTTTTTATAAGTTTTTTAAAATAATTAAAATAGAAAAAAGTGAAATCTAAATTAAGATAGTACTTAAACAAATACACAATGTTTATAAGGTAAAGTGGTAAAACTTTTATTTTATATTTTTTTTTTTTTATAACAGTATTTTTAAGTAAAAAAATATCCACTTTATGTTTTTCAGAAATTTTATTACCTAGATTATGTGTTTGTATTTCTGCTCCACCAATAATAGGTAAAAATGTTGAAGGTATAAATGCTATTTTCATTAATTTTTGTTAAAAAAATTTTTTCCTTGATAAATAATATGGACTAAGAACAAAATACTAATTATAAATAAATTCTGCTTATTCTTTAATCTTATTTTTGTCTCTTCGATCAACCTTTTTAAAAAAGACATGCTTTCGGATATTCCGCCCGGAGAAAAGTAACCTATTAATTCATCTTTTTTTGTAGCCATACCTTTGAATTTATATTTCTCTATAAGTCTGTAAATTAGATCTCTGTCTGCACAAAATTTAAAATTATTATCATAAAGACCAACTTTTTTTTGAGTATCCTTTTTAATAAAAAATCCCACTGAGTGTGCTGAATATATATTAAATTTCCATTTTATTTTTTCAGGCCAAAATCCACATAATATTTTGTTTTTATAAACTGTACCAAATAAAAAATTTATCTTTTTAAATTTTTTGAAATATCTTATTATAATTTTTAAACTATTTTTTTTATAATAATCATCAGAATTTAATATTCCAATATATTTGCCATTAGCTAAAATCAAACCTTTATTCATTGCATCATAAATTCCATCATCTTTTTCACTTATCCAGTAATCAATTTTGTCAGAATTTTTTTTTATAATTTTTAAAGTTTTGTCTTTTGAACCACCATCTATTATTATATGTTCTAGATTTACATCTTTTTGATTTTGAACACTTTCTATGCATCTTCGCAAGTTATTAGCACCATTTTTGACTACAGTGATAATAGAGATTAATGGCCGTCCTCGACGAGAGGTTTTAAATTTTTTTTTTGTTCTAAGTCCACCATGTTTTTTTTTACCATTAAATTTATGAAACAAATAACTTTTATAAAAGTATTCTTTTTTTTCTAAGTCAACAATTTGATTTCCAAAAAAATTTTTTCTCATTTTTTTGAAGATTTGTATGGTATGTTTATTAAATTGAATGAAATATTCATCTTTTTAAAAGCATAAGTTAAAGATGAACTTGAAGATAAATAGATTGAACCAACTTTAATTTTTTCCAAATTATTAACAAAATTTAATTGCTCTTTTTTATTATATTTAGAAATAATATCCGTTTTTTTTGGATGATATTTTAGATATATCTTATTGAATTTTTTTCTAAAATTAGCATCATATAAAATCTGATTAATTATATCTTCTCCATCATGTAACCCTAGAAATATGAGACAATTCTTGTTTGCCTTATCAATTATAGGTATTAACTTTTTATTTAAATTATCAAAATTACACGAATTTTTTCTAAAAATGGCTGAAATTTTTTTTTGATAAATTTTTTTGGTCTCTTCATAAACATAAAGAATTTTATCTGGCATAAAATTATTAATCTTTGATTTATTTATTATCTCTAACCAGGGAGTATTTTCACCAAATATACCGTGTTGATAACCGATCATTCGAATTTTTGAATTAATAGATTTTATTGTTTTAGTCATAAAAAATCCTAAATTATACTCAAATAAAAAATAATGGAATTCTTTAAAATTACCCCTATTTTTAAATATCTTTATTAATGGTTTTTCATAAATTTTAATTTTTAAAAGGTTTAACAAAGATATCAAAAAATAATGCTGAAATAGTGTTTTAAAATCAATTTTATTGATAATTAAATTTTTTTTTTCTATTTCCTTTATTAAACCTATTTTTTTTAGTGATATTAAATAATCAAATACTAAATCTTTAATCAATAACTCTTGCTCAGCATGGAAAAAGTTTTTTTTAGATAAATTTTGAATCTTTTTGATAAGAGTAAATAGATTTGTATCAGTATGAGTTTCATCGCCAATTAGAAAATTTAAGTATTTAGGATTTTTAACTTTATACAATCTATTTTTAAATCCAATATTCATAATTGGATAAATGCTAAAACCAACCTGTTTTCCAAGGTAATTTTTTTTGAAAAATAATTTTAAGTACGATGTTATAAATAAAACTTTGAATAAAAACCTTGTTCTTGATAGAAAATACTTTAATCGAAAGTTGATATTTTTATTTTCATTTTTATAAGCATTATAAAACCTAAATTTTTTGAATAACTGAAAGTATATGTTAATAGCGTATTTTTTGTCTGAAATAACCTCAATATTGTATTTTTTATCTAAATGTAATCTTTTTATTTCTAAAATACACTTTACTTTATCAAATAAATTTATTTTATCGTCTCTAAAATTTGCTATTTCTGAATATAGTAAATATTTTAGTGGCAAAAACTTAGTAAATTTTTTCAAATATAGCAAAATCTGAGTAGATATAATTTTATTATAATAAAAGTTATATTTTTTAATATTTAAATTAAACGTTAAATCTTTATAATTTTCTAAGGTGATATTGCCCGTATCAATTTTAATTACGTAACAATTTTTTCTCTCTATTTTTAGATTGGATGATATATCCAATATTATTAATTTTTTTTTATCTTTCATAAAGTTTTAAGGTTTTTTCTGCACATTTTCTCCAGGTGAATTTTTTTGCGTGCAGAATCCCAGGAGAAATTTTATAATCATTGATTGAGTTTATAGCTTTTATAATAGCATCTGAAATTTCCGACGAATTATTTTGATCAAAAATGAATGCAGCCTCACCACAACTTTCTTTAAGTGATATTGAATTACTGGCAGCCACTGGACAACCAAATGACATCGCTTCAATAATTGGAATACCAAATCCCTCGTACAAAGAAGGGTAAACTAAGCATGCAGCTTTTTTATATAATTCAATTAAATTTTCATCGCTTCCTTGTTTGTATAAGATTAGATTTTCTATTTTTTTTTTTTTGAAAATTTCTTGTTCTATAATATTGAACTTGCCTCCACCGAAACACACAATCTTAAAATTTTTTTTTAATTCATAGCTATTTGAATAAGACTCAATAAAACCCATGAAATTTTTGTATTTATCCCTACCACCGATATATAAAATAAAATTCTCTCTTTTTTTCTTTGAAGAATCCTTTTCACTGAATAAGTGGTCATATCCATGATATATAACCTCTATTTCTTTATTGTTAATATTGTAATATTTTTTCAAATCGTTTTTTGTGTTTTCAGAAACACAAATTATTTTATCTGCTTGATCTAAACTTTTCTTTTTGGGTCTCCAATTTTTATCGAATCCATAATCTTTATGAAATTTTTCGTGTATTAGATCGTGTACAGTCACAACTTTTGTTGTTTTTTTTTTACATAAAAAATCACCATAATAAGTTTGGTGATACACATTTGGATCAAACTTTCTTGAGTTAAAATTTGTGATTTTATTATTGAGAATATTAAATAAGTAATTGGTGAATCTTGGTTTTTTTTTGATATATACTGCAAATATATCATCTTTAAATTTTTTATAATCTCTTAGCATTGTGTTGAAATGAATAGGTGAAGAAATAAAGTTATTTATTCCGATTTCATCAAATTGTTTAGATAAATTAATAATATATCTTGAAATTCCACCAGCATTTTGATGGTAGAAAATTTTATGATCGAAAAAAATTTTCATTTGAAAAATTTTAAAGCTTTGTTTTTGTTTTTGTCATGAATTAAATTATTTTAATATTATTTTTACAAATTTATTTTAATATAATTTTCAAATCGTTATTAATATTATTATTAATTTTAGCGTAGGTGTTGCAAAAAAATTTTATATTTTGTTGCGTAGTTTTATTAAGCCACCAACTTTCTATATTATCATAAACTGAATTAATATGCTGAGCAGCACTTAATGGATTTAAATGTAGGATTTTACTATCAATTAATAACTTAAGAAGAGGTTTACTATCATCTCTTATCGGCTCTAATTCATAATTAGTTATTATAATTGTAGGAATATTCATAGCTAATGATTCAAGATAACTTGTTCCTAAATTAGTTGATAAGACAATTTTAGAATTTCTCATTAATTCAAATATATTTTTCTCTCCAAAATCAAATCTTAAATTGGGAAATTTTAATTGGAATCTTTGATGTTCATGCCACCCTAAATCTTGGTCTCTAAGTCTTATTTTTAAATTTTTTTTTAAGTTACAATTTAGATTATTAATCAAAAGAAATATATTATCTATATATTTAAAATTATGACTTGATCTATTAGCTGAGTCTAATTTATGGATATATTTTTGTCTTGCTTTAATCATTAAAAGTATATCTCTTTTTTTCTTAAATAAACTAAATTTCACTGTCTTTATAGGTTTTAAAAAGCCAATAGGAATAATTTTGTCTGGAAATTTATTTGAGTTCCAACCATAACTGAAATATTTGTCAGAAACTTTTATTTCAAAATCTTCTCCCCAATGTTTGTCATATTGCCCTACACACCCTCCGTGTTGTCCTGAAAATAATTTAGCACCTTTTTCTCGAGATAAGCCAATATAAAAAGAAAGGAAAGTGTTAGATTGAAAATTTGTAATAAAAACATTTTTAGGATTTAATGGTAAATTAGACTTAATTATTTCGTCGCATAAAAAGTCAAATTTTTCTAAAAAAGTCTTTGGAATATGATGAACTAACTCTTCTAATAAGAACTTTTCAAATAAATTATCACATTTAAAATTTATTTTAAAATCTTTTCTACTTTTATTTTCAGTTAGATTTTCAGTTTCTAAATTATGTATATAGAAACAAGGTAATTGTTTTAAACTAAGATTTAGCTTTAAATTATTGTAAAATCCTAAATAATTTCTCATTATAATAATTTTATTATTCCTAGTTAGCTTAGAATAAAATTTTAAAAAAAATTTTTTAAAAATTTTTTTTAAGTTCCCAATTAATTGTTTAAAACGTAAATTTTTTTTGATATCTTCTTTAACAACAATTCCAACATTTTCATTTTTTTCCAAAAGTTTAACAATATCTAATTTGCATTTATTGTTTTTATCAAGAAACAAAAAAATTTTTGAAAACAAAATATGATTATAATAATCCTGGCTAATTTTTCTTTTATAATCTTCAATACTCAAAAAATTAAAGTTATTATCAATATTAGAGAGAATCTCTGTATATAAATTCTGATTTTCGGCGTGTGTTTCAGAGATTTTCCACTTATCATATAAATTTATACAAAATGTCATTATCCATGGTCCAATTATTACTTCCCAAAAATTAATTTTTTTTTCAATTTTATGAAATTTATTTAATGATATTACTAGGTTATCCAAAATTTTATTATATAACTTATCTAAATAATTATAATCACTAAGAAAATTTTCATATTTTTTCCAAAATTGATTTTCGATTTTACAATAATCATTAAGCAAATTATTTTTATAATCAAAAAAATTACAATGATTGCCCAAAAATGTGTATTCCTCATTATTTTCAACTCTTTTGTTAATATCAAATTTGGTTTTTATAAGTTTTTTTTTAATCATTAATTAAAATGTTTGTGGAAAACCAACTCTTCTTTTGAAATTTTAAATTTGTTTTTTTTATAAAAAATTAACGATTTTTTGTTGTTTGATTGTGTGCCAACCTTTATATATTTAAATTTCTTATAATAAATTTTCTCAATAAATTTTATCAATTTTTCACCCAACCCTTTTCTTTGATATTTTTTATCTATAGCTATAAGGTCAATGACTATTTTCTTTCTATCAAATAACAGGAGTATAAATCCTGCAATCTTATTACAATGCTCCACTAAATATAGTGCATCTCCTCTTTTTTTTTTGAAAAAATTACTAATCCATTCTGATTTTATAATTCCTGCATATTTTTTAATTTTATTATCCAGATTAAATCTACTTGAATTTAAATTTTTAATAGCAATTTTCTGGACTTGAGCTCTGTCTTTGAGTTTTGCTTTTCTTATGTTTGAAATTTCTTGTCTAATTTTGCCTAATTTTTTTTTTAAAATTATACTTTTATTAATATATTCAAATTTTTTTTTTTTTAATTTTAAACGACTCTTCCTATCATGGTGATTTATTTTTATATATAAAAAATTAATATTTTTTGGATAATCCTCTTCTTTAAAATTTAAATTTTTGCATTGATAAGAATTTTTACTAATTATTTTAGATAACCACTCATCTTTTGCAAAACTATCACTTATTTTCATCGAAAGTTTTGTATAAATCCTTATACCATTTAATATAATTTGGATATCCTTTTTCCAATGACCAGGAAGGTTCATAATTTAACAAATCTTTTGCCTTGTCAATATTAAGTGTACCACGTATTGGAACTAGTTTATCTCTTTTTTTATAAGTTACTTTTAAATCATTAAAATGAATTTTTAAAATGTCTAGCATTTGATTTATTTTTCTAGAGGACCCATAAGTGATATTAAATGTTTCTTTATCTGATTTATTTGTTTCTATAATTTTTCTAACTCCCGTTACCAAATCATTTATGTAAGTAAAATCAAGCTTTTCCTCGCCATCACCATCTATTCTAAGATCTATTTTACTTAATGCATTTTCTATAAAGATTTGGCCAACTCTCCTACTTATACATCTTTCTCCATAAAGGGCTGAGGGTCTTATAATTGTATAATTCAAATCAAATACTTGTCCATAAGCCTTGACTATTTTTTCACCTGAAAACTTTAAAGCTGCATAAATACCTAATGGGTCACAATTATAATTTTCATCTACCTCTTCTGCTTTAAAATTACCGTAGACCATACTTGATGAAAAATAAATAAATTTTTCTATTTTGTTTTTACAATTATCCAATACATTTTCTAAAGTTCTTAAGCTGTGATCGAAGGTAGTATGAGGATCTTTATTTGACCTATTTGCGTGGGATACTGCAGCTAAGTGAATAACTATATCTGGTTTCATCTTATCGAAAATTCTTGAAGTAGCATGGTAATCTCTTAAATCCTGAATTATGAAATTAATTTTATTTTTTTTAATTATTTTTAATCTGTCTTCTATTATGGCTTTAGATAAGATTGGATTGGGTAAGTTATCTGAGTTGTTTTTTAGAGAATATAAATTATTTATTTGTAAACTATCTACTATTGTCACATCATAATTTTCAATGAAATCTTTTGCTAGATTATGCCCAATAAACCCACATCCACCAGTTATCAAAATTTTTTTCATATAAGTATTATTTAAATTATCATAAAAATTTTTTAAATAGATTTTTTAATTTTATAAAAATATAAACTAAAAAATTGGTATTGACGTTTAGTCTGTCTCCTGGGGATGGAGCATATCCATCAGTATAAATACTCGGAAATGAAGGAGAATAAATATTTTTTTCTTTAAATCTAAAATCAAAGAAAGGTTTATCAAAGTGGGTATAAGCGAATAAACCTAATATCTCATTATCACCCCATCTATATTTATAATCACCCCCATAATCATTCGCAAAATTTAAATACTCCTTAATTGGGTATTTTAAGATTTGTGGTATATTATAAAGTTCACAATTACCACATTTGTATTTTAAATTATTTATCTGATTTTCATCATCGTTCTTGAGTGCTTCTCTTAAAATTTTACTTTTTGGCACATATCCAAATTTTTTAATGTAACTTTTGTAAAACTCCCAAATATTTTCTCTTGTTTCTTTCTGTATCTTTAGAGATACGCCATCTCCATCAGCATAAGCCGTGGCCATTTCATATTCATTAAGTATATCAAATAAATCAAAATCAATTTTTTTTTTAAACCAAGATTCGTCATCAAATTTCATCAAATAGTCAAACTTTGCCATATCTGCTGAAAAACAACCTTTCTCACCAAAAGATACGATATTTGTAGAAAATCTAAGAACATGCAAATAGCCTATTCTTTTTTTTGGAAAACGATTTTTTACATAATCGTTATAAGTTCTGTTGTAAAATAGCTCAGACTCTTTTATATTTTTTGGAACTCCATAATCTACCTCCCTTAAATAAATATTTTTACTAATATCATTATTAATTTCTTTCATCTGTTTTTTTGAGATAATATTTCCGAATGTATGGAGATATATTGGATAATCAAATTTATTGTTCCAATTTTCATAGAATAATTTTAAAGTCTTTTTTAGTATTTTCACTCTTGCTACTAATATAATAATGCCAGCGTTATATTTTTTCATTTTTTAAAATTTGTTTAATTTTCTTGACCATAAAATCAATCATTCTCAAACTAATATGAGGGCCTATTGGTAAAACAATCATATTATCACTAAACTTTTCTGCATTTTTAAATTTAGCTTCCTTATATCCATACTTTTTTTTGTAATAAATCAATCTAGGAACTGGATGTGGATAGTAAACACTACTTCCAATATTATATCTTTTAAATTCTAAAAGAATTTTACTTCTTATATCACTTTTGATGTTTTTAATGATCAAAGGAAAACAATAAGGTGAAATTTTGTAATTTTGGTAATTACTCAAATTAATTAATTCTAGTTTTTTTTCGGATTTTAATTTATTGAAAAAGTATTTGTAATTTATTTTTCTTTTTTGAATAAAGTTATTAATTTTTTTTAATTGTTCTAAACCAATTGCAGAATTTATTTCACTGAGTCTATAATTAAGACCAAGTAATGGTACATTATAAATACCTGGAAACTTTCTTTTATCAAATGATTTATCTACCCCGATACTTCTTATAATCTTAATTTTTTTGGCTAATTTTTTGTCCTTGCAGATCAACATTCCACCTTCAGCTGTAGTCATGTGTTTTGCTGGATAAAAAGAAAATGCACCAGCATCACCAAATAAACCAACATGTCTTTTTTTTATTTTTGAACCAACAGCAAGTGCACAATCTTCCATAACTTTTAAATTATATTTTTTCGCAATTCTCATTATTTTAATCATATCAACGGGAATACCCAAGTAATGTACTATTGAAATAGCTCTTGTTCTTTTATTAATTTTGTTTTCTATTTTATTTGTATCGATGTTACCGTCATGCTCATTGGAATCGACAAAAACAGGTTTGGCTCCTGTAAGTTCGATTGCATGTGCCGTAGCTACATGAGTTTGTGAGGAAACAATAACTTCGTCTCCCTTTTTAAGCCCTAATGCCAAGTAAAAAAGGTGCATAGCAGCAGTGCAGGATGAAACGCTTATTGCAAACGGTGCTTTTGTAAAATTTGCGAACGACTTTTCAAATTTTTGCATAAATTTTCCATGAACGAGAATTGGTGATTTTAAAACCATTTCTACAATCTTTTTTTCTTTATTATCTAAAAGTGGTTTGCCAAATGCTATTATCATATTATAATTTTCTCCAATTTCTTAATTTTATAGACTTTTCAATATTTATACAATGTTCAGTAATTTTGATTAGATTATTTTTTTCTTTTTTTAAAAAAATCTTATCTTTTTTTTTTTTTGAAATTAATTTATTTACAAAAATTTTTAAATTTTTTGTTTTTATATTTTTAATATTATTAAATCTTAAAATTTTTTTCTTATTTTTTTTATTTATTAACAAAAAATTATTTAAATCATAAATTGATGTTGCTTTCGTACCATAAATTTTCAGAACATGATGATGTGGCGTTATAGACCCAAAGTTTGATATAAGATTTATAGTTGACCCATCCAGACATTTAATTATTGAGGAAACACAATCAGAAAATTTTAAACCGTAAACTTTTGTGGAAATATTATTTCCATGTGAGATGACGGAATCAAGTTTTTTGCCAGTTAATTCAATAATTAGATCAATTAAGTGAACTCCGCCACCATGAGTTACAGAGTAATTTCGGATTTTTCCACGCCACCCTTTAATAATTTTCTCTATTCTTCCATAGTTATAATTTGCTTCGATTAAATATATTCTTCCAAAATAATTATTTTCAATTTTTTTTTTTAAAATTTTGAAAAATGAATTTTCTCTTAGTACGAAATTTGAAGATAAATAAATTTTTTTTTTTTGCTCTACTTTTTTTTTTATAAAATTAAGCTCCTTTAATTTTAAACATAGTGGTTTTTCAACAAAAATATGCTTATTATTTTTTAAAGCCTTTTTTACATGAGAAAAATGATAATTATCATAGGAACAAATACAAACTAAATCTATATTTGAATTAAGAAATATTTCATCTTCGTTAGTCACTTCAAATAATTTTTTTGTGCTTATATTGTTATATAAAAATTTAATTTTTTTTTTATCAAAATCATAAAAAAAAATCTTATTAACATTTTTAATTGTGATAAGATTTTTCAAATGTTTAAAACCAACACCCAAGCCTATGACACCTACATTAATTTTTTTCATATCTTATTTTTTCCATACATCTTAAAATTTTAGCTAATGAATATTTTTGGCAATTTTTAAAATTAATAAAGAGTTTTTTAATCCTAACTAAGTCTTTTTTATTATCTAATGCAACTGTCTTCCTACTCAGATTAACTTTGTTTTTGAAATTTTTAATTTTGAACTTTTTTTTATTTTTATAAAAGAAACTTGTTACATGTTCCAAGTCTTCTTTTTTAAAAGATTTGAAATTTTCCCTATAAACTTTACTACTTATTATCTCGACTGATTGTCCTTTTGGAAAAGATCGAGGACAAACATTTGTAACAATGTCATATTTTCTTAAACTTTTAAAATTTTTTAATTTCATAATAATATTTTTGTCAATTAGTGGGCTATCTGCTGATAGACGCATGAAATAATCAGTTGAATTTTTTTTTAAAGCTAGAAAATATCTTAATCCAACATTTTTTAAAGGACCTCTAAATATATTGATTTTTTTTATACTACAATACTTAGCGATTTCATTATCCATTGATTCTTTAGATGTTAAAATAATAATATCTCTATGAAAAAATATTCTTTTTAATTTATCAACTATTATGTCAAGAGTATTTTTTTCTTTTTGAATATTAATTAAAACTTTACCCGGCAATCTACTTGAAGTCATTCTTGCTTGGATAAACACTTTCATAATTTTAGAGCTCAAATTTATTATTTTTTGATTTAAACAAATTAAATAAATCAATCAGATTTGAATTTTTTTTTGAAATTTTAATAATCTTATTCAAGCCTAATTCTTTAATTTTATCATGTTTTACAGCAACTATGACAGCATCGTATTTATTACCAAATATTTTTTTTGATATTTTTAATTTCTCAGATCTCTTAAATATTTTTGGGTCAATTATTGGATCTACAAGATCTACTCGATAATCTTTTTTTATTAATTTAAATAAAGTTAAAGATTTAGAATTCCTAAAATCAGGAATATTTTCTTTGAAAGCAGCCCCAAGGAATAAAATTTTATCTCTTTTTTTTATAATTTTTTTAATTTT
>CESP01008165.1_pt1 | contig 17095 bp, 18 predicted proteins | sample 531211 | NCBI WGS metagenome assembly CESP01 (sample SAMEA2622074, study PRJEB7988) | marine metagenome | biome: marine biome (ENVO:00000447); feature: surface water layer (ENVO:00002042); material: "saline water (ENVO:00002010), including plankton (ENVO:xxxxxxxx)" | depth 5 m | reverse complement strand
TGGCAAAAATGTTGTGCAAACCGAAAAAGATTTAAAAGCAGTCTTTCCAAAAAAATACTGGAACAGACTTCATCTCCAAATAATTTGGTATGGCAGGGAATATTGTAAGGCTAGAGACTGTTATGGAATAACTTGTAAAATTTGCAAAAGCTGTTATCCAAATAGAAAAAAACCTATTATAACAAAAAAAGCTTAAATGAAAATCCTGGGAATCGGTAATGCTATCGTTGATGTAATTTGTAAAGTTGAAGAAAATTTTATCACTCAAAATAAATTAACAAAAAGTACGATGAAGCTTGTAGATGAAACTGAATTTAAAAAATTATTATCTACTCTTAAAATAGAGGAAACTGTCTCTGGTGGATCGGTAGCAAATTCAATAGTAGGTCTCGCACAACTTGGAAATAAAGTTGGCTTTATAGGAAAGGTCAGTGATGATGATTTAGGCAATAAGTATGAAGAAGGATTGAAAAAAGAAAAAGTACAGTTCTTTTATTCAAAGAAAAAAGAAATAATTCCGACGGGAACTTGTTTAATATTAATTACGCCTGACTCTGAAAGAACAATGGTAACTTTTCTTGGTACTGCAGGTAAAATTAATGAAAAAGATATTGATAAGAGTGCGGTAAAGAATAGTGAAATCTTATTTTTAGAAGGTTATCTTTGGGATGAAGGTGAACCCAAAAAAGCGTTCGAAAAAGCTATAAGTAATGCAAACAAAGTTGCAATGTCATTATCAGATTTATTCTGTGTAGAGAGACATAAGCCAAATTTTTTAGAATTAGTTAAAAATAAATTAGATATCACATTTACAAATGAGCAAGAAATAATGTCTTTAATTGATGTCAAAAAATTCGATGATGTTATTAGTTTTGCCAAAGAAACAAAGAAATTAATCATTATTACACGTGGAGAAAAAGGTGCAATCGCAATAAATAAAAATGAAATTGAGGAATGCTCTGCAAAGGAGAATCTACAAATAAAAGATTTAACGGGCGCAGGAGATTTATTTGCCGGTGGTTTTTTACACGGCTTAATTAACAACAAATCTACTAAAGAAAGTTTAGAAATTGGAACAAATATGTCTTCTAAAGTAATTCAAATAATAGGTGCTAGACTTAATTGATCAAATATATAACAATTTTTTTTTGTTTAATTTTTCTTAACGTTTCAGCTGAAGAATTTTTAAAATTTAACAGTGTTGATTCAAAATTTCCAAATCATTCTGAAGTTTTAGTGGAAATTTCTTTTCCTAAAAAAATTAAAGGAAAATTACCTTTAATTATCACTCAACATGGAAGTACGAGAGATGGAAAAAAAATTCAAGATGGAGCAACTGATGAATATTCAAAAAGAATTATAAAAGAAGGCACTAAACAGGGTTTTGCGGTTGCTGCTATTGATGCTTTCTACAAAAAACCTGTCAAAGCAAATGAAAAAACACGTTTTCCAGATGCTTTGAATTATGCAAATGAGTTGAGAAAAATTTTAATTAAAGACGATAGGTTTGATGGGGAAAATTTTTTTTACACAGGTTTTAGTTACGGGGCGCAACAGGTTCTAAAAACAATTGGCGCTCCTTATAATAATAAAAATCCTAATGCTTGGAAAGCTGTAGTTTCAGCTGAGCCAGGATGCAATATATTTCAAAAACCAGTTAAATTTAATTTTCCAGTTTTAATTATAAAAGGAGAAGAGAGTCATTACTACGTTGAGCCATGTAAAATTCTTGAACAAGAGTTATTAAAAGAAGGTAATAAAGTTAAACTTGTTAATATTCCTAAAGTTAATCATTTTTTTAGTACTAAAGGTAAAATTGTAAAAGGTATTGCAGTAAATGGATGTCGGTATGATCCAATAGTCAAAATGCCAGATGGCAAATTCTTCTTACATAGTGGAGCTGAAATATCTAAAAAGGAAGTTAGAAAAAAATGCATTACAAATGAAAGTGGTAAAGGTAAAAATAGAAAAAAGTTAAACGAAGCAGTCAATTTAACAATTACTTTTTTTATAGATAATCTGAATTAGTTTTTTTTCTTTTAAAACTTCCTTTACCTTTTTTTGGTTTTACAACTCTTTTTCTATACTTTGCTGTAAAAAGATCTTTTGCAAACTTATTTCTTTTTTTCACAAACAGTAACCATCTTTATTATTTTTTATAAATTTTTCATCCATAAACTTATCACTTATTTTTTTCCTTAATCTATAAATATGAGTTTCTACGGTATGCGTATCAGTCTCCGCGGCATATTTCCAAACAGAAGAAAGTATCTCATTTTTGGTAACAGGCTTTCTGCTTTTTAAAAATAGTTCTAATAACTGAATTTCTTTTTCTGTAAGAATTATATGCTCTTGAAGCTTAGAAAGTTTCTTTTCATTTTTATCCAGTAAATAACCTTTTATTTCTATCGAAGAATTTTTACTAAATTTTTTTTTTGCTACAATATTTTCTACAACTGAGTTTATTTCCTTTAATGTTGACGGCAACTCAATACTAGTGTCAAAAATAGTTAATTGCTCCTTTTTTTTTGAAACACAGATTTTAATTGCACTGCTATTTGTAATTTGATTATTACACTTTTTGTCTTTTAAAACCTCATCTTGGAATAAAATAGCATCATGATAATCCTTCGACTTTTCTGATAAAGGATTAAACTTTAAATGAGTTTTAAGTTCATTTAAGGTATTAATAAATGAGGATGAACCTAAAATTAAAACATTTAACTTATGCATATTTTTATTAATCAAAAATACCTCACTTTTAATAATTATAAAGTAAAATGCGCTATAGGTAAAAAGGGAATTAAAGATAAAAAAAAAGAAGGTGACTTAATAACACCACGAGGGAAATACAAAGTAAAATACATACTTTACAGGAAAGATAGGGTTAAAAAAATACAGTCAAAAATAAGGATTATTGAAATTAAGAAAAATATGGGATGGTGTGATGACCCAAGATCAAGAAACTATAATAAATTAATAAACTTACCATCCAATTATAGACATGAAAAACTTTTTAAAAAAGAAAATATATACGACATTGTTCTTGTTCTAAATTACAATATGAGACCTGTAAAAAAAAATAAAGGTAGTGCGATATTTATTCATGTTTCAAAAAAAAATTTTAAAAAAACTGAAGGATGTGTTGCAATTCAAAAGATGTATCTTCTGAAAGTCGTTAAAGAAATTAAAAAAAATACCAAAATTATGATCGAGAACCAAAAATAGAACTTCCGATCCTCACAAAGTTTGACCCGCATTTTAAAGCGCTTGTATAATCCGCGGACATACCCATGCTTAAATTTTCAAGAGCAAGTGACTTATTTAATTCACTCATAGATTTAAAATATTTTTCGGTATTATTATCATTCGGCGGTATTACCATGAGCCCTATTATTTTTAAGTTGATTTCATTAACGCAATAATTATAAAAAGCATCTAATTCATTCACTGGTATACCCGATTTTTGAATTTCATTTCCAATATTTACCTGGATAAAATAGTTAAGGGATTTATTTAATTTTTTTTGTTGCTTGGCTAAAACATCAGCTAATTTTTGATTATCAAGAGAATGAATATAATCAAATAACTTTACAGCATCTTTAGCTTTATTACTTTGTAACTTTCCAATCATGTGTAATTTTGTTTTTTGATTACTTTTTTTATGTTCTGACCATTTTGATAAAGCCTCTTGAACTTTATTTTCTCCAAAATGGATGTGTCCGTGATCTATTAAAGGTTGAATATAATCTAAAGGAAATGTTTTACTTACTGCAATAATATTAACTGGTTTATTCAGCTTTAAGGAAGTAATATCTAATTGTATTTTTTTAAATCTTTCAATTATTGAGTTCATATGTTCGTAATTAAAAAAAAATATTTTTTATTAATTGAAAATATCAAAGATATTGATTTAAAAAACATAAAAATTCGTTACAAATTTTCTATAATTTACAGAAATAAAAGTAAAATAGATAATATAAGCGATTTATTAAGTTTTAGGCAAAAATGTAAATTAAAATCTATAAAATTTTATGTTGCTAATAATTTTAAGTTAGCAATTTATTTAAATTCTGATGGTATTTATTTATCTGCTCATGTTAAGGACTTAAAGTTCTTAAATTATAAGAAATCAAATTTTGAAATTATAGGTTCTGCTCATAATTTTAAAGAGATTTTATTGAAGATCAAACAAGGCTGTAGTTCTATATTATTATCCAAGCTTTTTATGGTAAATTACGATAAACAAGCTCCTTGTTTAGGTGTTATAAAATTTAATAATTTATCGAAATTTTCAAAAAAAATAGTTCCTTTAGGAGGAATTAAAAATAGCAATTTAAATAAGCTTAAAAATGTATTTGGTGAGGGTTTTGCTATTTTATCTGAGGTAAAAAAAAAGCCGGCTAAAATATTTAGCCGGCTTTTATAATATTATGCTTTAACTAATTAAAACGCTAAAGTTACTGCAAATAATGTTTGGTCTTGGTTTGCTGCATCTACGTATCCAACGTTATCGTGTGAACCGTGAGATAAAGCAATCGTCATACCACCCATTGTGTAAGCAACCTGTACAGCTGAAGATTCTTGCTCAACTGTAGTATTGTTTACGTAATTAGCTTCAGACGTTTCTCTTTCATATGACACAGATAAATCATCACTAGCTGCAAAAGCTATTGAGTAGTTAGTTTGGTCATAGTAACTGACGTTAGTTGTTGTAGTAAAGTCACCGTCAGCTCTTAAAAGAGCTTTGTAAGCTTTTGAATAACCTACAGAAATTGGACCAGTTGCATATGTTGCGTAGTATGCACCAGACTCAGCTTCTTGGTCAGACTTAGCTATTCCACTACCATCAAATTCAAAGTAAGAAGCACCGATACCTAAACCGTCAATCGGAGCAGCTTTAACTTGCATTTCCGTTGCGTTATTACCTGAATCAGTTGATGTTTTAGTATGCACAGCACCAGCGTTATTTCCAGAAGCACCAGCAGCTACGTCCGATAAATTTGGAGCGTATGCAACTTTAAATGATGTTCCGAAAGGTAACAAGTCTGCAGGAGTGTGATACTGCACGTTGTTGTAAGAATCGATTGTGAAGTTGTCTGATGTAGCAGATGGGTCACCCATATCAGTTGGTCTTGCGTAAACTGATTGAGATGCTGCATCTTCTACGTCTAATCCACCTTCAGATATAAATACACCGAAAGTTCCGAAAGGAGTTCCAAGTGTTAATTTAGTATCATCGTTCTCTGCGCCTGATTGTGCAGCAGCTGTTGTACCAGCTGATACAGCATTTGGATCTAACTCCATAGAGTAAGACCATGTGTAACCATTGTCTAACTCACCAGATGCAGTAAAATTTAATTCGTTTGTTATACCAAGTCCTTTTCCAACGTTAGTTTTTCCGCTTAGAATGTTGTAAGTGGCTTTTGCTGTACCAGATACACTTAATTCACCTGCGTTTGCTGACGCGAATAAAGAAACTGAAGATAACATAACGATTAAAGATTTGATTATGTTTTTCATATTTTTCCTTTTGTTATTTAAGTTAAAATTTAACTTGAATTATAATTATTGACTTCGAACCACCAATTCTATCAATTTTTGTTATTTTTAGGGATTTTTTGGCTAGTGTTGTAAAATAACAACACCTTTAATACTCAATAAAATCAACAAAAAAAGCTTTTTTGGTCCTAAATTTATCTAATAATTAGTAATATAAATATTTAGGTGTTAATTTTTTAATAAAATAAATGTTCAATTCAAAAAAAATCATAATATACGGATTTTTAAGCCTTATATTTTTATTTTCTGGTTGTGGAAATAAATTTGGTGATGCAAGAAATAATCCGGTAAATGCTCAAGAACGAGCAAAAAAAAATGTAGCTGAAGGCAAAGGCGCTGGGCTTAGTGGAATTATCAGAGGAGGTAAAACAACATTTGAGTTTAGTTCTTCCAATCCCATGTGGAGAGCCTCATTAGAATTATTAGATTTTCTACCTTTAAGCACTGTTGATTATTCTGGGGGTGTTATTGTTTCAGATTGGTATTCTGACAACGCAAAATCTAATGAGTCTATAAAAATTTCAGTACGTTTTTTATCTAACGAAGTAAGGAGTGATAGTATAAAAATTATAGTTCACAAAAAAAAATGTCTGACTAGTCAGTCATGCACAACTTTTTTACAAAAAAATTCAAAAATTGTTGAGGAGTTAACAAGAAGTATTCTAACAAAAGCTGCGGTTTTTGAAAAAGAAAGTAAAAAAAAGAAAAAATAATATAAAAAATGGAGAGAGTTAATTTTCAAGCAATTGAAAAAAAATGGCAGGATTTTTTTTCTAAAGAAAAACTTTTAAGAAAAAGTGGAAAAAAATTTTATTGCTTAGAAATGTTTCCTTATCCATCAGGTAAAATTCATATGGGACATGTTAGAAATTATACAATTGGTGATGTTGTTGCGAGGTATAAATTTTTAAACGGTTTTAATGTACTGCATCCAATGGGTTGGGATGCTTTTGGTTTACCAGCAGAAAATGCTTCAAAGCAAAACAATTTACACCCGAAAAAATGGACAGAAAATAATATTTCCAAAATGAGATCACAATTAAAGTTGTTGGGTCTCTCAATCGATTGGGATTTAGAAATTTCAACTTGTAATAAGGATTATTATAAACATCAACAGGAAATATTTATTGATTTATATAATAATGGTTTAGTTTCTAGAAAAGAAACTTATGTAAATTGGGACCCAATAGAAAATACAGTGTTAGCAAACGAACAAGTAATAGATGGCAAGGGATGGAGATCCAATGCTACTGTTGAAAGGAAAAAATTATCACAATGGTTTTTTAGTATTACTAAATTTTCTGACGAACTTTTGGATGACTTAAGAACTCTGTCTGGCTGGCCTGAAAAAGTTAAACTAATGCAAAAAAACTGGATAGGAAAATCTATAGGATGTGAAATTAATTTTCAAATAGATAAAGAAAATGATAAAATTATGATTTTCACTACAAGACCTGATACTATTTTTGGTGCTAGTTTTTTAGCTCTGTCTGTTGATCACCCTTTAAGTAAAAAGTTCGAAAATAACCCGTCTTTCGCAAAGTTTAAAAAAGAATGTAATAAATCAGGTACAACTGAGGAAGCTTTAGCTAATGCTGAAAAAATAGGTTTTAATACTAACCTATATGTAAAACACCCTTTTCTAGAAAAAAAGATACCCGTTTTTTTTGCTAATTTTGTATTATTAGATTACGGAACAGGTGCTATATTTGGCTGTCCAGCTCATGATCAAAGAGATTTCGATTTTGCAACGAAATATAATTTGGAAATTATTAAAGTTGTGGACGATGGAAATTCAAAAAATAAATTGGAAGAAGCTTTTACTGGTGATGGAAAATTAATAAATTCGAAATTCTTAGATGGATTAGATGTAACTAAAGCAAAAGAAAAAATTATAAAATCCATTGTTGAAAAAAAAATTGGTAAAAAAAAGACTTTGTTTAGACTTAAAGATTGGGGTATTTCAAGACAACGCTATTGGGGTTGTCCTATACCAATGATTTATCTAGAAGATGGGAGTGTTGTTCCAGTTGACAAAAGTGAACTGCCAATCGAGCTTCCTGAAGATATAGATATTAACACACAAGGTAATCCTTTGGAAAAACATCCGCATTGGAAACACACGGTGCAAAAATCGACTGGAAAAAAAGCTTTAAGAGAGACTGATACTTTGGATACTTTTGTCGATTCTTCTTGGTATTTTTTAAGATTTTGTAGCCCTGATCATAAATTATCACCGTTTGATGAAAAAAAAGTAAATTATTGGATGCCAGTTGATCAATACATTGGTGGGATAGAACATGCTATACTTCATTTGCTATACTCAAGATTTTTCACAAAAAGTTTAAATAAAGTAAATAAAAAAATAAATATTTCTGAACCTTTCAAAAATCTTTTTACCCAAGGAATGGTTTGTCATGAAACTTATAAAGATCAAAAAGGCAATTGGTTATACCCAGAAGAAATTAAAAAGATTAATTTAAATAGAGCTTTAAAAATAAAAGACAAAACCGAAGTTATAATTGGGGCTTCAGAGTCAATGTCAAAATCAAAGAAAAACACAATTGATCCAGAAACCATGATTAAACAATATGGCGCTGACGCTGTGAGATGGTTTATCTTATCTGATAGTCCACCAGAAAAGGATATTCAATGGTCAGACACGGGTGTTGCTTCTGCTAACAAATTTTTACAAAGAGTTTGGGATTTAAATTATTCCATTAAAAATAAAACAGAATCAAGCGATCAAAAATCTGATAAAGATTTCACTCTTAAAATTAATAATTTCGTTTATAAAATTGATCTTTCGATAAATCAATTTCGCTTCAATGTTTCAATAGCTCTATTTTATGAAACTTATAATTTTTTTAAAAGTCATCTTAATGAGAAAGTCAGTAGTAAAATTTTAAGTGAAAATATTATTAAATTTATGAAATTAATGATTCCGTTTGCACCTCATATAGCACATGAGTGTTTAGCATTACATGGTTGCAAAGATATCAACGAGTGGCCTAAAATTGAAAAAAATAGTCTAGAAGAAATAAAAATTGCGGTTCAAATTAATGGAAAAACTAAAGATATTTTAAAAATTAAAAAAGATTTAAACGAAAAGGATGTTAATAAAATTGTATTAAATGTCTCAAAAGCGAGTAAAAATATTAAAAGTAGTAAGATATTAAAAACAATTTACGTTAAAAATAGAATAATAAACTACATAATTAAAAGTTAATGAAAATTAAAAGTTAATGACAAAGTTTAAATATCTACTAATAATTTTTTTTGTCTATGGATGCGGATTTAAAGTTATTGATCCATCAGATTTTCAAAATTTTTATATAAATAATATTGAGACAACAGGAGACAAAAGAATAGGATTTCAGATAAAGAATAAACTTGCTATAAAATCAAAAGACCCGTCGAAAGAAAATATCAAACTTTATTTAGACGCTGAAAAGATAAAAAACGTAAAAGAGAAAAGTTCTAGTAACGAAATAACAAAATATCTTATTACTATTAATTTAAGGGTTAAAGTAGAACACTTTGATAAGATTATCGAAGTTTATAATATTTCAGAACAAAAGGATTATAATGTAAGTTCTCAGTATTCACAAACAATTGTAAACGAAAATCAAGTTATTAAGTCACTCAACGAAATTTTAGTTAACAAACTTATAAAAAAAATATCTCTTATTGATTTCAATGATTTATAAAAGTTATTTGGTAGAGGAAAATTTTAAATCTTTAAACAAAAATAATCTTATTCTTTTTTATGGAGAAAATGAGGGATTAAAAAGTGATTTCAAAAAAATAATAAAATCGACCTTAAAAGAATCTGAAATAATCACCTTGATGCAAGAAGACATAGTTAATAATGAAATGTCATTTTTTAACAAAGTTTTTAATTATTCATTATTTGATAAACAAAAGTTATTTTTAATAAATAATGTAAGCGATAAAATTTTATCTATAATTGAAAAAATTGAAAAAAAAAATGATCAAAAGATATTTCTTTTTTCAAATATTTTAGATAAAAAATCTAAATTAAGAAATTACTTTGAAAAATCTAAATCAGCTGCTGTTATACCGTGTTATACTGACAACAAATTGAGTCTAAGGAAAATAATCTTTAATAAACTTAAAAACTTTAATAACTTATCATCACAAAATATTAATATTATTATTGATAACTGTAGTTTGGATAGGACTAAATTATATAACGAGTTAAACAAAATTCTAATTTTTTTTGATGATAAAAAAATTGATACAAATAAGCTAAAGTTATTACTGAATGAAGAAGAAAATGATGATTTTAATTATCTAAGAGATGAAGCTTTGAGTGGTAACAAATTTAAAACAAATAAATTAATTAGCAACACAACATTAGAAAAAGATAAAAGTATTGTTTATATAACTTTAATAAATCAAAGATTACTTAAACTTAACGAAATAAATCATTTAAAAAATGAAAATAACAACATCGAAAATGCAATCAATAACCTTAAGCCTGCTGTTTTCTGGAAAGATAAACCGATTTTTTTAGAGCAAGCAAAGAAGTGGGATCTGAAGAAAATTAATAAAATTCTGAATAAAACTTACAATGTAGAACTAATTTTAAAATCGAACCCATTTATAAATGGTAATATATTAATAAAAAATTTGTTATTAGAATTATGCGTAATAGCTAATTCTTAGTTAAGAGATCAGATATAAAATCAAACTGTTCTAAATCTTTATACTCTATAGTGATCTTACCAGAATTGTTTTTTTTATTTGAAATATAAACTTTTAAGCCAAGTTTCTTTTCAATTTTTTCCTGTGCTTTTAAAATATTAGTATCTGTGCTTTTATCTTTGTTTCTCGACCCTTTTTTATTTTTTACTAAGTATTCGACCCTTCTAGCACTATAATTTTTAGAAACAATTTCCTCAGCAATAGATGACGCGTTTGATATTCCAATTAAAGGTCTTGCTTGACCAGAAGTCAGTGTTCCTTCTTCTAACATTGCGATTACATCCTTTGGTAAAGTCAATAATCTTAAAGTATTACTCACATGACTTCTGCTTTTTGACATTAATTTTGAAATATTTTCATGATCATATTTAAATTCTTCATTTAACCTTTTATACCCCCTAGCTTCCTCAATAGGATTAAGATCATCTCTTTGAATGTTTTCTACTATAGCAACTTCTAAAGACTCTACGTCACTTAGATCTAATATTCTAACTGGGATTTCATGTAGCCCGGCTCTTTGAGCAGCAATCCATCTCCTTTCTCCGGCTACTATTTCATATTTACCAGTTTCGGTTTTATTTGGGCGCACAGCGATCGGCTGAATAACTCCATTTTTTTTTATAGAATTAGCCAATTCTTCAAGTTTTTCCTCGCTAAAATACTGCCTTGGCTGATAAGGGTTTCGACTTAAATCGCTTATAAAAACGGTACTTAATTGTGTTACAGCTTGGGGCTTATCTTTAGGTTTATCGTCGCCGAATAAAGCTGATAAACCTCTCCCTAATCCTTTTTTTCTCCCACTCATGCAACACTCACTATTTTATTTTTAAATTCTTCAGCTAATTTAAAATATGATTTACTTCCAACGCAGCTTTTGTCATAAATAACACAAGGCAAGCCATGTGATGGCGCTTCGGACAATCTAACATTTCTTTGAATAACAGTTTTGTAAACCTTGTCTTTAAAATAATTTCTTGCTTCCTTGTCCACTTCTGATGAAAGCTTATTTCTTTTGTCAAACATTGTTAATAAAATTCCTCTTATTGAGAGTGTTGGATTAAGATTTTCTTTTATTCTATCAATAGTTTTAACAAGCTGTGTGATGCCCTCCAAAGCAAAAAACTCTGTTTGCAAAGGAACTAATAACTCATCTGATGCTACCAAAGACATAATGGTGAGCAAGCTTAATGAGGGCGGACAATCTATAAATATGTTGTCATACTTTTTAAGTAACCCTGATTTTTCTGAAGATAGTATTTCTTTTAAAACAAACGCTCTTTTTGAGTCGTTTGCTGTTTCAACTTCTAAACCAGATAAATTTACATGCGATCCTATTATATCTAAATTTTGTATATTGGTTTTTTGTATCGCTTGTACAAGATTAATTTTTTTAATTAATAAATTGTAAATATTTTTATCTTCATCACTATTACTTTTACCAAATCCTGTTGTAGCGTTTCCTTGTGGGTCCAAATCTACAACAAGATTTGTTTGACCCAAAATGGACAATGAAGCAGCTAAATTTATTACCGTTGTAGTTTTTCCCACTCCACCTTTTTGATTAATTACCGAAATTGTTGTCGTCATTTTTTAAAATCGACTATAATTATTTTAGAGTCTTCATTTGTTATGCTATTTTCAAGTTTATAATCGTATTTTTCCTTATTGAAAGCTTTTTTTAAGTCCTCCTGTGCGTTTTGACCTTTCAGAATTATTAATTTATGTGACTTTTTAGCAATTTCACGTGAAACTTGTATTATTGCCTCTAATTTTTTAAAAGCTCTACTAACTATGTAGTCTGTATCAATAGAATCTTCGTAAACATTACCAAGTATTTCTATTTTTAAGGATAATTTGTCACTAATATACCCCAAAAAAGCTCTTTTCACTGGTGATTTTTCATATAATTTCACGTGAAAGTCCTTATTTTTGTTAAATAAAGCTAAAATCAAGCCTGGAAAACCGGCCCCAGAGCCTAAATCTGATAAAGAGTTTTTTGAAAAATCAATAAATTTAACTAGTTGAGCTGAATCAAGAATATGTCTGTGCCAAATTACGCGTTCGGTGCTTTTGGAGATAAAATTATTCTTTTTATTTGCTTTAAGCAACTCTTTTACAAATATTTTAATGTCAGATATGTTTTTTGTACTATAGTTGAGCTGATTTTGAAGAGCATTTATAACTTCTTTATCCTGCATTAAGCAGTGGCTTTGAATTTTAACTTTTTGATATAAGATAATAAGATTATTATAGCCGCAGGCGTGATACCATCTATTCTAATTGCCTGCCCTAACGTTTTAGGCCTTATGGAGATAAGCTTTGACTTAACCTCATTAGACAAACCGCTTAAGTTTTCATAATTTATATTCTTAGGTATGATAACTGATTCGTCTTTTTTAAAAGATTTAATATCTCGCTCCTGCCTCTTAAGATAACCCATGTAATGAGCATCTATTACAACCTGCTTTTCTATTGATTCAGGAAATGAGGGTATATCAGTAAAAACATGCCTTATTTTTGCCATATTTACTTTTCGTTGACCCATAACTTCTAAACATGATCTTTTAACGCCATCCATTGCAATTTTAATATCATACTTTTTTGCTTCATTTGGTGTCAAAAATTTTGATTTTAAAAAACTATTTAAAGATAAAATATTTTTTTTCTTTTCTATGAATATTTTTTTTCTTTCAGATCTTACTAAACCCAAATTAACACCAAGATCAGTTAATCTCTGATCTGCATTATCAGATCTTAAAGATAATCTATATTCTGCTCTAGATGTAAACATGCGATAAGGTTCCGTGACGCCTTTAGTTATTAAGTCATCAATCATCACGCCGATGTAAGAAGTTGATCTATCTAGAACGAATTCAGATTTATTTTTAATTTTTAAAGAAGCATTAATACCAGCAATCAGACCTTGAGCTGCTGCTTCCTCATAACCAGTAGTACCGTTAATTTGTCCTGCCAAAAACAATGATTTAATTTTTTTAGTTTCTAACGTAGCGTAAAGCTCTCTTGGATCTACATAATCATACTCTATAGCATAACCTGCCCTTTTCATCTTAACCTGCTCTAAACCCTTAATTTTAGCCAATATTTTAACCTGTATCTCCTCAGGCAAAGAAGTCGATATACCATTTGGGTAAATAGTATTGTCCTTTAATCCTTCAGGTTCAAGAAAGATTTGATGCTGTTGTTTCTCTTTGAACTTAACAATTTTATCTTCAATAGATGGACAATAGCGTGGTCCTACCCCTTTAATATTTCCAGAATACATTGCGCTGCGAGATATATTATCACTAATGATCTTGTGGACTTCGTTATTAGTATAAGTCATCCCACATTTGATTTGTTTATTATCAATTTTGTTTGTAAGGAAAGAAAAGTAGTAATGATCATCATCTGCTGGCTGCATTTCTAAATCATCATAATTAATTGTGTCTCCATCTAGCCTTGGCGGTGTTCCAGTTTTTAATCTACCAATTTGCATTTTGTATTTTGACAATTGTTCGCTTAAACCAGTAGATGGTTTTTCATCATACCGACCTGCTGGTATCTGTTTTTCACCTATATGTATCAAACCATTTAAAAAAGTTCCCGTAGTCAGTATTAATTCTTTAGTCCTTACTTCTTTACCACTTTGACAAACAAAACCTATAATCTTGTTATCCTCAAACAAAAATTTTATTACTGGATCCGCAATGACTTCCAAGTTTTTGTAATTTAGTAAAATTTTTTGCATATGCTGCTTATAAAGAGCTCTGTCTGATTGAGTCCTTAGTCCTTGAACTGCTGGGCCACGACTTCTATTTAATAATCTAAATTGGATACCTGATTTATCGGCTACAACACCCATTACACCATCTAAAGCGTCTATTTCTCTCACAAGATGCCCTTTTCCAAGTCCACCGATAGCAGGATTACATGACATTTCTCCAATAGTCTCTATTTTATGAGTAAAAAGGGCAGTATTTACGCCCATTCTAGCGGAAGCTGCTGCTGCCTCACATCCAGCATGGCCGGCACCAATTACAACTACATCAAAGCTTTGTTTAGTCATGATATGAATGTAACGCGGTATGCTAGGATTACAAGAGATATTTTGTTATGGGGGTTTTGACAACCCCCAAGAACTTTAGTGTTGTTTTCCCATAATACGATTATGAGGAGGTAAAAGACCATTCTCATCTATGAACTTTTTAAGATGATAATCTTCCCATTTTTTTCTCTCATCATCACTTACGTTAGAAAGAACAGAATACTCAACAGTATCAAATTTAATCTCATCATTTTTAAGATGTTGATTAACACGTCTGTTTATATTGTTAGTTTCTCCAATGTATTGAATGTCACCATTATACAGAAGTCTATAAATACCTTTTCCATCAACAAGATTTTTTAGATCTCTGTTTCGGTATTCAAAACAAGGTTTCAAAGGTATCTTCCACATTTTATTTAAATCATCCCAAATTAAGAAAATACGTCTTTGCTGCCTAGGTTTTTTTAGTAAACTAACTATCTTTGGTATCTGTTTTGCTATCGTTCCAAAACAAGTTATGGTAAAATTAGTCTTCCTGTCATTAACCTTAATTGGACAATTAGAATCTGAAGCAGGATCATTATTAGGTAAGAGATAAAGCGCTAACGCTTCCTCAGGACCTATTCCTTCTTCGATCACTATTTGACAATGCTTATACTTATCAAAACCCAAACGCTTAAAAGCGCTTGCACTAAAATTAATATAAGAATGATTTAGAAAAACCGATGGATTTTCCATAAGATAATGTGAAGTTCGCTTTAAAGGCTTAAACTTCATTTTTCTCTTTTGTTCACTAACAACTGAGAGATAACTGTTTTCCATACTTAATAACCTCCTTTCTTGCAAATACTGTTGCTTTAAAAGTGACGCAAATCTTAGCAGTTTTGCTATCTCCTCTAAGTTCAGTCATAGGAAGAACATCAAATACGCAATCAGTGTGTTTTTTAATAGGACCCCATTCTCTTACGATTGAAGTCTCTATGTAGTTTTGGAACGACATATACTGATCATGCCTAAACTCAGCATCTTCAGCTAATTCCAGATCTACAATTAATGTTCTAGATAAGGATAAATTGCCGTTTCGTTCCACATTGCATGTATCAGTGTGAACCCAACCTACGTCCACAATAGACACACCTTTCTTGTTACCATTATTCATGGTTTCTCCTTTCCAAGTTTGGGGCTTGTTTCTAAAAAGATTGTGGTATAAAAAATACCTGGATTACAATCTATTCTGCTTGGTGCCCACTGGTGCCAAGCCGAATTATCTAAATCAGTCCTTCGTCTCTAGCAGCATCATGCGCCCAGTCTGCATACTGATCCTCACCAATATCTCTCATATAATCCTCTCCAATTTTAGTTATTTCATCATCGGATAAGAGTTCATAAACATCAGTTTGATCGAAATTTGTGTGCTTTTTATTAAAATGAACCTGGTAGTTAAAATTTCTTTTAAAATGACGCGCACATTCCTCTTCAGTTATGCCTCCAGGAGCTTTATCCATTTTGAAAGGTTTATCAGATACCATTCTCATTAATTTTACGTAATGCCAAAAATTATTGTAAGCAAAGTTTAAGGATGCACTGTATTTATCTTTACTAAAAGCAAAAATAGCATAATTTTTTTGAGTGACATAAGCTTTCCAGTTTCCATACCACTCATTGTTTTGTTCCCAAGGTTCATCAATAGCATGTATGTCAATTTGTGGAAAAGGGAAATTACCAGCGTAAAGATAAATTCCTCCTGTATTAATTGATTTAAGACTATTTGAGATTTTTGAGGTTCTCTCTAATTTTTTCAATTCACTGCCAAGGTCAACATCTGTAAAGTCATCGCTACTAGGATTAAAAGCTTTATCTAATCTAATACTTGAATGTATTTCATGAATTTCTTTTAGTGACTTTTGTAAAAGAATGCTCTCTTCTGGATTAGGATTGAATAGATAATAAAATTGTCTTTTATTATCAGAAAAGTCTATTGTTTGTTCTAGCTGATTATATTCTTTCACTCTATACAAGAAGCATGATTGTTTAACTACTGTTTCTAAATAATTTTTTTTTATTTTTTTGTCTTGTTTGTTTATGATCAATTGCTCGGCTGTGAGATTTATCGGTTGATTCTTATCTCTATAAAACTTGTCAAAAAATTTAGCTATAGCATTAATTTGGGGATAAGAAAGTTTACCATCTTTTTCCTCGGCTCTTTGATATGATCTATATGAAAAAGCACTTTCTTTCGCATATTTACCTCCCTCTTTAAAGTCGATTTGTTTAATACCAGCTTTTTTTCGAAGCTCTTTAAGCTTTTTTTTATCTATATCAAATTCTTTTGTCATAGGGGATAACATAAGAATTAATTACGAAAAGTCAACGCCTTGAGTACGCCAACCATATATAATGGCGTAAAATAAAATACGCCAGCTATTTACCTATGCAAAAATCCTTGAAAATACTACCTAATATCTCCTCAACATCAACTTTTCCAACTATGCTGCCTAAATGCCTTGTAGCCATTCTTAGATCTTCTGCAGCAAGTTCAAGGTCTTTGGTTGGATCTTTCTTAAGAAACTTATCTATCTCTTTAAGACATTCGTTAAGCTTAATTCTATGCCTTTCTCTAGTAATTAAAGCGCTATTATTTGGTGTGAATTTTTTACTTAGCTTCGCTTTAACTAAATTTATCAATTTATCGATATTATTATTATTTTTCACTGAAGCTAAAACAGTATCAACATCAAATTTATGATTTTGCTTATC
>CESP01062747.1_pt1 | contig 17162 bp, 16 predicted proteins | sample 531211 | NCBI WGS metagenome assembly CESP01 (sample SAMEA2622074, study PRJEB7988) | marine metagenome | biome: marine biome (ENVO:00000447); feature: surface water layer (ENVO:00002042); material: "saline water (ENVO:00002010), including plankton (ENVO:xxxxxxxx)" | depth 5 m | reverse complement strand
GAAAAACTGATAAGAAGTATAGGTATTTTTAGAATTAAAGCTAAAAGCATTTATAGTCTTTCCAAGACTTTAGTGGAAAAATATAATGGAAAAGTCCCTAGGACTTTTGAAAAATTAGAGGAATTGCCTGGAGTTGGACACAAAACTGCAAGTGTAGTCATGTCTCAAGGTTTTGGGTACCCTGCATTTCCAATAGATACTCACATACATAGACTAGCTCAAAGATGGGGTTTAACTAATGGAAAAAATGTTGTTCAAACAGAAAAAGATCTAAAGCGTTTATTTCCAAAAAAATATTGGAACAAACTCCATCTTCAAATAATTTATTATGGTAGAGAATATTGCAAAGCAAGAGAATGTTACGGTATTTCTTGTAAAATTTGTACTTCTTGTTATCCTAAAAGAAAAAAACCAGTTAAAACAAAGAAAGCTTAAAATGAAAATTCTAGGAATTGGAAATGCTATTGTGGACGTGATTTGTAAAGTTGAAGAAAATTTTATTTCTCAAAATAATTTAACAAAAGGAACTATGAAATTAATTTTTGATGAGAATGAATTTCAATCAATGATATCAAATCTTAAAATTGAAAAAACTATATCTGGTGGTTCTGTAGCTAACTCTATAGTTGGATTATCTCAACTAAATAATAAAGTTGGTTTTATTGGAAAAGTAAGTGATGATGAATTGGGAAGAAAATATGAAGATGGATTAAAATCAGAAAATGTAGAATATTTTTATTCAATGAAAAAAGAGGAGTTACCAACCGGAACTTGTCTAATTTTAGTAACACCAGACTCTGAAAGAACAATGTGTACATTCCTTGGAACTGCAGGAAAAATTAATGAAAATGATGTAAATGAAGACGTTATAAAACAATCTGAAATAATATTTCTTGAAGGTTATTTATGGGATGAGGGTGAACCAAAAAAGGCATTTGAAAAAGCTATTAATTATGCAAATAAAGTCGCGATGTCTATGTCTGACCAATTTTGTGTAAATCGACATAAACCACATTTTTTAGATCTAGTAAAAAATAAGCTAGATATTATGTTTGCAAATGAACAAGAAATGATTTCATTAGTAAATGCTAAAAATTTTAATGAGGTAATTGATTTTGCAAAACATCTTAATAAACTTGTGATAATAACTCGAGGTGAAAAGGGTGCAATATCAATATTAGGAAATGAAATAATTGAAAATGATATAGAAAAAAATCTTAATATAAAAGATTTAACTGGTGCAGGTGATTTATTTGCTGCAGGATATCTACATGGATACTTAAATAATTTTAGTCAAATAGAATGCTTAAATAAAGGAAAAGAAATGTCCACAAGAGTTATTCAACAAATTGGTGCTAGACTTTAGTTTTCTTTCTATCATAACTACCTCTGCCTTTCTTTGGTCTAACTATTCTTGTTTTGTACTTTCTTGTAAATAAATCTTTTGCTATTTTATTTTTCTTACTTTTGAATTTTATAACCATTTTTTAAACTTAAAATAAATGATTTATCTTGAAATTTTTTTTCTACCTTTTTTCTTAGTCTATAAACATGTGTTTCTACAGTATGAGTTTCTAATTTAGATCTATGACCCCAAACCTCAAATTGTAGATTTTCGACTGTAATTTCTTTATTCGACGAGTTTAAGTAATTTATTATTTTTGTTTCTTTTTCAGTTAACGAAACAAATTTACGCATATAACTCATTTTTCTAGAATTTAGATTAATTTCATATTTGCCAACTTTAATTCTATTCTGTTTTTGAAATTTGTTTTTTAAAAATTGAATGTTTATTAATTCGATCAATTTATTAATATTTAACGGGTAATTATCAAATTTTAATAAAAGTTTTGATTGGAAATTTTTATCGGATGAAATAATGACTAAGTTTTCATAGCTAGTGTTTATATCAATTTTATTTTCATTTATTTGTAGTATTTTGAATTTTAGAGTACTTTTGTTTTCATTTAATATATTAAATAAAATTGGGTACTTATGGATTATAAGCAATTGAGAATCATTCATCATCATACATTATGCCAATTATAGTTAAAAATAAAGATACTCTTATATTTGATGATTTTATTTTTAAATGTTGTTTAGGTAGAAATGGATTGACTAGAAATAAAGTAGAGGGAGACAAGAAAACTCCAATAGGCAACTTTAGTATAGATTGTCTATACTTTAGAAAAGACAGAAAAAAAAAACCTTTCACTAAACTAAAATCAAAAGTCATTAAAAACTATATGGGATGGTGTAATGATATAAATTCAAAAAATTATTACAATAAATTAATTAATACAAATACAGAGCTAAAACACGAAAAGCTTTTTAGAAGTGATTATAAATATGATTTATTCATACCTATAAAATATAATTGGGACAAAAGAGTAATAGGAAATGGTAGCGCTATATTCATACACCTTACAAAAAATTATACACCCACTGCTGGATGCATTGGATTATCTGAAAAGGATTTTCTAATTTTGATTAAATTAATAAATCCGAAAACAACTATTAAAATTTTTTAATCTCTTTCTCCAAATATACTAGAACCTATTCTAACATATGTAGATTTATTTTGTATGGCATTTAAATAATCTGAAGACATTCCCATACTAAGTTCAACCAAATTAAGTTTATTATTTAATTCTTTCATTTGCTGAAAATATTTAGAACTATCTTCATTAAATGGAGGAATACACATCAACCCTAAAATATCTAGGTCAATACTTTTACAATAATTGTAAAAATCTAAAACTTCATCAACAGAAATTCCTGATTTTTGCTTTTCTTTCCCAATATTGACTTGAATGAATAATTTTGTTTTTAAATTAAGCTCCTTTTGTAAGTTTGAAATTTTATTAGCCAGTTTTCGGCTATCCAAAGAGTGAATATAATCAAACAATTTAATAGCCATCTTAACTTTGTTTGTTTGTAAACGTCCAATTAAATGAAGTTTTAAGTTTTTATTTTGTTCCTTTATATTGCTCCACTTTTCTAAGGCTTCTTGAACTTTATTTTCACCATAATCAATATGCCCATGTTCAATTAAAGGCAATATATGTTTCATTTTAAAAGTTTTTGATACGGCTATAATTTTTGGGTATTTAATTTGTGTATTATTTTGTAATAAATTTTTCTTAACATTTTCTTGAATTTTAAGTAAATTTTTAACAGTTAAATGCATAATAAATTTCCAAACAATTTTTATTTTTTAAAAACTTTCAAAAAAAATAATATTGATAAATTAAACAATAATACAGGTGTAATTTATAGAAATTATGAAAATAAATTAAATATTAATGAAATTATAAATATCAAAAAATATTGTGCCAAAAGAAATATTAAATTTTTTCTATCGAATAATTTCAAATTAGCCTTAAAATTGGGGTTAGATGGAGCTTATATACCCTCTTTTAACAAAGACTTCAGGCACTTGAGTTTTAAAATTAACAAGTCGTTTTTAATATTAGGATCAGCACATAATATTAAGGAAATACGAATAAAAGAAGCACAAAGGGCTGAAATAATTTTTCTTTCATCTATTTTCAAAAAAAATAAAAATTATATTGGAATTTATAATTTTAGATTTTTAAAAAATATAACTAATAAAAGAATTGTAGCTCTTGGTGGCATTACAAAATTTAATATGAGAAAACTTAAATTAGTCGAGAGTTTTGGTTTTAGTGGAATTTCTTACTTTGAATAAAAAAAAGGCCCCATTTAGGGGCCTTTTTTAATAAAACATATGTTTTAATTAGAATGAGAATACTACTCCTAATTCATATGCAGATCTGTCATCAGTTGATGTATTAGCAATGTTATCAACACTGTTATACGCACCACTTAATGCCATTGATCCCATAGTATATGAGATAGAGAAACCACTAGCTTCTTGGTCATCACCTGAATTATACTCAATGCTGTGAGCACCATAAGAAACTGCTAAGTCATCGTTTACTTGGTATGAAATACCAAATCCTGAAGACTCAGTGTCTGCAGTAGTGTTTCCACTTCTATCAAGTTCAGAAGTTTGAACACCGACAGTGAAACCACCTGTTGCATAAGTTGCAAACATTGTGCTTTCTTCTTGCTCAGTTCCTGCTGTTGTTTCAACATCACCAAATGCATAACCTACTCTTAAACCTTCCACTCCAGTGTACTCAAGTGCAAAGTCAGAATAAGAAACAGCGTTACCTGCTGAATCTGCGTTGTTGTATGCTGCATTGAATAGGACACCTGAATCATGTGAGTATGTATAGTTAAACTGATTTTCTGTAGCTGCACCGTTAATTATGCCAGCGTCAGAACCAGTTACTACATCCCACGGCTCTTCTTTAGCTGTTGGCATTACGTCGTCTCTAGCACTTAGTGCACTAGATCCACCGTGACCAGCAAACACTAAAGTACCTGCATCACCTAAATCAAATGAAATTGAGTGATCATCAAATGTATCAGTAGCAGCGCCTTGTCCGTCTAACTCGTATGATACAGTTATTCCGATGTCGTTTACATCTCCTGAAGCAGAAAAAGTAAGTGAGTCACCCATAGACCAACCATTACCAGTAGTAGCGTTATCGTCACCACCAGAAAAAGTCATGCTAGAAGTTCCTGAAATCGACCAGTCAGCCGCATTTACAGTTCCTACCATTAGGGAACCAGCTAATGCTGTTAACCCTATTTTTGTTAGTTTGTTCATATTTAATACTCCTTGTTTTTAATATTAATATTAAACGTTATCTTTTTATCAAAAATCATTGTAAAATCTTAATAATTGAAAAATTACAATTAATAACTTTTAAAGTGTTGCAATTTTACATCACAAGAAAAGCCAATAAAATAAGCTATTTTTGGTTATATATATTATAATTAAAATAATTAAGTGATATTACATTAAAAATGAAAAAAAATTTTTCTACATCAATAACTTTAATGATTTTTTGCTTGATGATTCTGTCATCATGTAAAAATGCAGGAGATGCTAGAAAAATCTCTCCTGATCCTAGAGAAAGAGTAAAGCAAAATATAGAAGAAGGAAGAGGTTTTAGACTAAAAGGATTTACAGACCAAAAAAATAGTGGAGAATTTGATTTTGCTAGCTCTAATGAACTTTGGAGAGCTTCTCTCGATACTCTAGAATTTATGCCTCTCGCACTAGCAAATTACAGCGGAGGAATTATAGTTACTGACTGGTATAGTGAAGGTGCCGATAATAATGAGTCAATTAAAATATCAATAAGATTTTTAAGTAACGAAATTAGATCTGATGCATTAACGATTAAAGTTTTTTATAAAAACTGCTCAATGCAAAATAATTGTGAAGTCACGGATAGATCAAGTCAGTTATCTGAGGATCTATCGAAAAAAATTCTCACACAAGCTGCAATATATAAAAAAGAAAATAAGTCAAAAAAGAAGAAAAAGAAATATATTAACAGTGCTTTGAAAGATTAATCATTACTCAAAAAAATCGTGGAAAGATACAATTTTAGAAAAGTTGAAGAAAAATGGCAAAAGTACTGGGCAGATGCAAACTTATTTACGACCAAAATAAATAAATCGAAGAAAAAATTTTATTGTCTTGAAATGTTTCCTTATCCGTCAGGAAAAATTCATATGGGTCACGTAAGAAATTATACAATTGGTGATGTTTTATCTAGATATAAAACTCTTCAAGGTTTCAATGTTCTTCACCCTATGGGGTGGGATGCATTTGGAATGCCTGCAGAAAATGCTGCAAGAGACAATAAGTTAGATCCAAAAGATTGGACAATTTCAAACATTGAATCTATGAAAAGTCAATTAAAAAGACTTGGTCTATCGATTGATTGGGAAAGAGAAATTTCAACTTGTTCAGAAGATTATTATAAACATCAACAGATGTTCTTTTTAGAATTACTTGAAAAAAAATTAGTTTATAGGAAAGAAAACTATGTAAATTGGGACCCGGTTGATGAAACAGTATTAGCAAATGAACAAGTTATTGATGGAAAAGGATGGAGATCAGGAGCGATTGTTGAAAGAAAAAAATTAAGTCAATGGTTTTTTAACATATCAAAATTTTCACAGGAATTACTTGATGGACTAGAGCAATTGGAAAATTGGCCAAACAAAGTAAAAATCATGCAGAAAAATTGGATTGGCAAATCTTATGGATGTGAAATTAACTTTGAAGTTAGTGGAGATTTACCAGTGAAAAGTATTAAATGTTTTACAACAAGACCTGATACATTATTTGGCTTCTCTTTTTTAGCTCTTTCAGTAGATCATGAAATATCTAAATATTACAAGAATGATGAAAAATTTTTAGAGTTCAAGGCAGATTGTTCTAAGACTGGTACAACAGAAGAGGCCATTGCTGTTGGAGAAAAAATAGGTTTCAAAACAAATTTAATAGCGAAAAACCCATTAAATCCAAATCAAAAAGTTCCTGTATATTTTGCAAATTTTGTTTTGATGGATTATGGATTTGGAGCAGTATTTGGTTGTCCCGCTCATGATCAAAGAGATTTTGACTTTGCAAAGAAATATGGTCTAAAAATAAAAACAGTTGTGAGACCTAATGATAAAGGGTCTGATTTTGAGGTGGAAAATGAGGCTTATCCAGGATCAGGAATTATAATTAACTCACATTTTTTAGATGGTCTTGAGGCTCCAAATGACTCTATCGAAAAAACAATTGATATATTAGAAGAAAAAAATTTAGGAAAAAAACAAATAAATTATAGGTTAAAAGACTGGGGAGTTTCAAGACAAAGATATTGGGGATGTCCTATTCCTGTAGCATATGATGAAAGTGGAAACGTGTATCCAATACCAAAATCAATGCTCCCAGTCAAACTACCTGAAAATATTAGTCTTGATGTAAAGGGTAATCCTCTTGACAGTCAAGATGGTTGGAAAGAAGTAATAATAAATGGAAAGAAACTTAAAAGAGAAACAGACACTCTAGACACATTCGTTTGTTCATCATGGTATTATTTGCGTTTTTGTTCACCAAAAGAAGAAAGTTATGGTTTCAATAAGCATGAAATTGATTATTGGATGCCAGTCGATCAATATATTGGAGGTGTAGAACACGCAATTTTACATCTTTTATATTCTCGTTTTTTTATGAGAGCGATAGATTATAATAACAAAAATTTTAATATTAAAGAACCTTTTAAAAGTTTATTTACTCAGGGTATGGTTTGTCATGAAACATATAAAGATAAAAATAATAATTGGTTGAGACCTGATGAGGTTGAAAAAATTGGAAATAATTATGTATTAAAAAAAAAACCAACTGAAAAAGTTATTGTTGGTGCATCAGAGTCTATGTCAAAATCAAAAAAAAACGTAATCGATCCAGAATATATTATTGAAAATTATGGAGCAGACTCTGTTAGATTATTTATTTTATCTGATAGTCCTCCGGAAAAAGATGTTCAATGGTCAGAGCAAGGAATGGTTTCTTCTTATAAATTTATACAAAAACTTTGGTTAACACACTCTGAAATTAAAAGTAAATTAAATAAAGAAAAAAAAAAAGAAATGAACGAGGAGCTGAATTTATTTACAAATCAGATAGTTGCTAAAATAACAGATAATTTAGAAAAATTTAATTATAACGTAATTATTGCTAACATGTATAAGACCTACAATTTCTTAAATAAATTTATAAGAGAGAATAAAAATCTAGCTAATCTCGACGAAAACTATAAAAAGATTTTGATCTGCTTTTCTCCAGTCATCCCACATTTTGTTAATGAATGTCTTAATGACCTAAAAATAAGTAGCGAAATTAGTTGGCCAAAATTTAATAAATCTCAATTAGAAAGAGAGAATATAAACTTTGTAGTTCAAATAAATGGTAAAAAAAGAGCAATATTAAACGTAAATAAAGGAATAGAAGAAAAGGATGTAATGGAGCTTGTAAAAACTGATAAAAATACAGAAAAATATTTAACAAAAATGAAAATAAATAAAATAATATTTGTTCCTGATAGACTTATAAACATTTTAATAAATGAATAAATTTTTTATACTCATTTTTACATTATTTTTGTTTTATGGATGTTCATATAAACCAATATTGGTTAACAAAAATTATAACTTTTCATTTGATAATATTGAGGCAATTGGAGAAAAAGAAATAAACAATTATATAAAAAATAAACTAAATAACAGAAGTTCCAGTGGAGCAAAATTTGACATTTTTATAGTCACAAAAAAAAATAAAGAAATAATCTCATCTGATCAAAAAGGTGATCCACTAGTTTTTGAACTTACTGTAGTTTTAAATTATAATGTTAAAAAAGACGAAAAAGAAGTATTATCAAAGTCTTTAAAGAAAAAAATCTCATATAACAATATTAAAGATAAATTTGAATTATCAAAGTATGAGGAAAATATTTTAAAAAATATTTCTGATAATATTTCTGATGAAATACTTCTAACTATAAATAAATTAGTTGAATGATTATTAAATCCTATGAAATTAACAAAATTGAATTAAATAAGTTCAATTTTTTCCTTTTCTATGGAAAAAATGAAGGCGCTCAAAATGAGATTATAAATCAATATTTTATGAACAATTTTAAAGGAAAAGTGAGTAAATATGATGAAAACGAATTTATTAATAATTATGAAATTATTGCCTCTGAAATATTGACAAAATCATTATTTGAAGATGAAAAAATTATAATAATTTCTAGAACTACTGATAAATCACTAAAATTTATACAAGAAATTATTAACAAAGATCCAAGAGATATTAATTTTTTATTAAAATCTGGTCCTCTAGAAAAAAAATCAAAAATCAGAAGTTTTTTTGAGAGTAATAAAAAATCGATTGTAATTCCCTTTTATGAAGAAAGTAGTAAATCACTTAATTTTATAATTGAGCAATTTATTAGAAAAAATCAAATTAAACTATCGAGGGAGTCAATCAATTTGCTTATTGAAAGATCATCGGGAGATAGAGCAAATTTAAAAACTGAGTTAGAAAAAATTTACAATTATTCAATATCAAACAAAAATATAGATTACAACACTGTTAGGAAACTTTCTAATTTATCAGAAAATTATGCAGTCAGTGAAATTGCAGAATCATTTTTATCAAAAAATAAGAAAAAAATATCTAAGATTTTAAATGAAAATATTTATTCTAATGATGATTGTATTTTGATTTTAAGAACAATTGCAAATAAGTCTAAAAGACTTCTAAACATAATAGAGGAAAATAATAATTCAAATAATATAGATAGAGTTATATCTTCTTTTAAACCTCCTATCTTTTGGAAGGAAAAAGAGATTGTGAAAAATCAAGCAAAAACATGGAAAATTAAAGATTTAAGAAGCAAAATTTACGAAATCAACAACTTAGAATTAATTTTAAAAAGTAATTCTAAAAATTCCTTAAATATACTCTCGGATTTTATAATAAATTAATAATAATTTTTAACGATTTTTATAAGTCGATCAAGTTGATCTAATCCTTTATATTGAAATGTTAAAGAACCTGAATTATTTTTTTTATTATTTAAGATAACTCTCATCCCAATTTTATTTGTTAATTCATTCTCCGTTGAAATAATATTGGTATCTTTTAAGTTATTTTTATTTTTGCCTGCTTTTTTCAATAATCTAACTAAGCTCTCTGTTTGTCTGACTGATAGTTTTTTTTTTATAATTTTCTCAGCTATTAGTAGAGCATTTTCCAGGCCTATTAATATTTTTGCATGACCTTGAGAAATTTTCTCTTGCCTGATCATATCTATTAACTTGTCCGGCAATGATAGTAAGCGTATGGAATTTGATATATGTGATCTACTTTTACCGATAAATTTAGAAACTTTATCTTGATCATAATCAAAATTTTCAATTAGATTTTTATAACTTTCAGCTTCTTCAATAGTGTTTAAATCTTTTCTTTGCACATTCTCAATTATTGCTAACTCTAATGATTTTAAATTGTTAGCTTCGATTATAACAGCAGGAACTTCATGAAGACCAGCCGATTGTGCAGCTTGCCATCTTCTCTCGCCAGCAATTAACTCAAATTTGTCATTTTGATCTTCTGATTTTCTTACGATAAGTGGTTGTATTATCCCTCTTTCTTTTATTGAGTTTGTTAATTCTTCTAAAGCTTCTTTTTCAAATAATTTTCTTGGTTGATTTTTATTTGGAATAATAGAGCTTATAGAAATTTTGTTAGTTGAGGTTTTTAAATCACTGTCACCAATTAAGGATGACAAGCCTCTCCCTAAACCTTTTTTATTTTTAAAAGGATTTATCATGCAGCGCTCTCTACTTGTTTATCTTGATTTAAAAATTCGTCTGTAAATTTAAAATAAGCTTTGCTACCAGGACATATCTTATCATATATTAGAACTGGTATACCGTGAGATGGCGCTTCAGACAATCTGACATTTCTTGGAACTGCAGTGGAGTAAACTTTTTCTTTAAAATAGTTTCTTGCCTCTTTCTCAACTTGTCCTGAAAGCTTATTTCTTTTATCAAACATTGTTAAAAGAATGCCCCTAATCTCCAGAGACGGGTTTAGATTTGATTTGATTCTTTCTATAGTCTTCATCAATTGTGTTAAACCTTCGAGTGCAAAAAATTCTGTTTGAAGAGGCACTACTAAAGCATCTGAGGCCACCAATGCCATAATTGTTAGGAGACTCAATGATGGAGGGCAATCAATCAATATATAATCATATGATGCTTCAGAATTATTTAAAATAGCGCCTAATTCGTCCTTTAGTTTAAAGGCTCTTCGGCTATCTCCAGCGGTCTCCACTTCTAGTCCCGACAAATCCACATTAGAGGTAATTAAATTAAGATTAGAAAAACCTGTTTTTTGTATTACTTCGAAAATTTTCTTATTTCCATTAAGCACGCTGTAAATTGTCATCTCTGAACTTGTGTTATTTGATAATCCAAGACCAGTAGTGGCATTGCCTTGAGGATCTAAATCTATTACTAGAACTTTTTTTCCTTTCATGGATAATCCAGCTGCTAAATTTATGACAGTAGTCGTCTTTCCTACTCCACCCTTTTGATTTATTATAGAAATTATTTTTTTATCTGTTTTCATTTATCTGTTTTGATCTGATACTTAATATCTTTTTTCTTTAAAACTAATTTTGTAATTATTAAATAGTTTATATTCAGATTTTTTATTTTATACATTTACTTTTTTTAAATTAGAAACTTTCACAATCATCGAACCATTACTTGTTAAACTTTTTTTTAGTTTATAATCAAATTTCCAAATCTTAAGTGCATCTTCTAAAATTTTATTTCCACTTTTACCTAAAAATAAAATAATATATTTAAAGCTTTTGAAATTATTTTGTGCTATTTGAAAAATTATAGGTAAAGGTTTGAAAGCTCTAGAAATAATTACATCAGTACTAAGATTTTTTTGATCAAAAATATTTTTTCTATGTATTTCTGAGTTTAAACTAAACTTTTTTGCCATTTCCTCTAAAAATTTACTTTTATGAAAACTTTTTTCATAAAGAATTAGCTTAAATAAAGGGTTTTTTTGCTTCATTAAAATTCCTAAAACTATACCAGGTAGACCTGCTCCTGAACCAAGGTCAGTGCATATTTTAATATCATTTTTATCAATAAATTCAATAGTTTGTGCGCTATCTTCTATATGCCTTGTTTTTATTACTTTTTCTGAGTTTCGACTAATTAAGTTAATCTCTTTATTTTTTAATAATATTGAATCTGAGTAAATTTCCAGTTCCTTTAATGTTTCACGTGAAACATTTAAAGATTTAATTTTACCAATTTTTAAAAAATTCGAATCAATCAAGCTATATGCTTAATAGACTTTCTTTTTAAGTGAGACAACAAAATATATACAGCTGCTGGAGTAATTCCATCAATCCTTAGTGCTTGACCCATGGTTTTGGGCTTTATTTTTTTAAATTTTGATTTAACTTCGTTTGATAGCCCTGAAAAATTGTCATAATTGATATTTTCAGGAATTAAAAGATTTTCATCTCTTTTAAAGGCCAATATATCTGCTTTTTGCTTCTTCAAATAACCTTTATAGTGTGAATTAATCTCAAGATGCTCGTCTATTTCACGTGAAACATAAGCTATTTCTGGCCAAATTTCTCTGATTTTGCTCATATTTACTGATTTTTGTCCTAATATTTGGTTAGCAGAGCGTTTAGCACCATCTTTCGCGATATTTATACCATATTTTGCTGCTTTTGTTGGAGTAATTTCTAATTTTTCCATTCTAGACTGAATTCTTGTTAATTTCGAATACTTATTTTTAAATTGGTTTTCTCTTTTTTTCGATACTAATCCGAAATCTATACCTTTTTGAGTCAGCCTGATATCAGCATTGTCTGATCTTAAAGAAAGCCTGTATTCAGCTCTTGATGTAAACATTCTATAAGGTTCTGCTACTCCTTTTGTTACAAGATCGTCAATCATTACTCCGATATAAGCCTCGGATCTATCTAAAATGAAAGGCTCCTTTCCCTGAAAAGATAAAGCTGCATTTATGCCTGCAATCAATCCTTGAGCAGCTGCTTCCTCATAACCTGTTGTTCCATTTATTTGACCGGCTAGAAAAAGATTTTTAATCTTTTTCGTCTCAAGTGTTAAAAAGAGCTCTCTAGGGTCTACAAAATCATACTCAATAGCATATCCTGGCCGTAAAATTTTAACGTTTTCTAAACCATTGATTTTACTGCATATTTCTTGCTGTATATCTGCAGGTAAAGAAGTCGATATTCCATTTGGATAAATCGTATTATCATTTAAACCTTCTGGTTCTAGAAAAATTTGATGTCTTTGTTTATCTTCAAATTTTTTAATCTTGTCTTCAATTGATGGGCAGTATCTTGGTCCTACTCCTTTAATGCTTCCTGAATAAATTGCACTCCTTTTTATATTCATGGAAATAATTTTATGAACCTTCTCATTTGTATATGTCATTCTGCATGAAATTTGCTTATTAAAATTTTTTTTAGTTAAAAAAGAAAAAAAATATGGATCTGTATCTGCATATTGTTCTTCTAAGTTTTCAAAGTTTATTGTTCTCGCATCCAATCTTGGAGGGGTTCCAGTTTTCAATCTTCCTATTTTAAAATAATATTTTTTTAGTTGCTCACTGAGACCAGTTGAAGGTTTTTCATCGTATCTACCTGCTGGAGTTTTTATTTCACCAATATGTATCAAACCATTTAAAAATGTTCCAGTTGTTAAAATAATCTTCGATGATCTAATTTCTTTTCCTGACTTTGTAAAAAAACCTATTACACTATTTTTATTAAAATTAAATTTAATTACAGGATCACAATAAATGCTTAAATTACAATAGTTTACAAGTTTTTCTTGCATAAATTTTTTATATAGTGATCTATCACTCTGAGTTCTTGGTCCTCTTACAGCTGGGCCTCTACTTCTATTTAATAATCTGAATTGTATCCCAGACTTATCAGCTACCTCTCCCATTACACCGTCTAAGGCATCTATTTCTCTAACCAAGTGTCCTTTACCCAGACCGCCAATGGCTGGATTACAGGACATCTCGCCTATAGTTTGAAAATTATTAGTGAATAAAGCTGTATTGGCTCCTAGTCTAGCTGATGCAGCAGCTGCTTCACAACCCGCATGACCTCCTCCAACTACAACTACATCGAAAGTTAACTCATTTTTCATAGCTGTAATTTATTATTGATCTGGAAATTTACAAGAAAACACTTAAAATTGTTTAAAAAGTCAATAATACCAACGATTATTTACCTATACAAAAATCACTAAAAATTGAACCCAATATTTCTTCAACATCTACTTTACCAACAATCATTCCTAAATATCTTGTTGCCAATCTGAGATCTTCTGCGGCTTTATCAAAATCATCTTTCGATTTTTTTTTAATAAAGTTCTCTAAACTTTCAACACATTTTTCAAGATTATTTCTATGTCTTTGTCTAGTTATAAAAATATCTTCAGACGAAATAAATTTGTTTTTTAAATTTCTTTTTATTAAATTAATCAGTTTGTCTAAATTTTTTTCTTCTTTAATTGAAATATAAATTGGATTGTGTTTTTTAATTTCTTGATCAATGATATCAACTCCAAGGTCAGATTTATTTACTAGTATAATTGCATTTTTTGATAATAGATCATCTAAATAACGAGTAAAATCAACACTTTTTGGCTCTAAAACTATAATATTTAAATCTGCGGAATCTGCTTTATCTAAGGCTAGTTTAATGCCTTTTTTTTCAATTTCATTATTAGCAACCCTTATTCCTGCAGTGTCAGATACCACAACTGGATAACCATCAATATTTAGATGAGCCTCAATAACATCCCTTGTGGTACCAGCTATTTCTGAAACAATAGCAATATCCCTTTTTGATAAATAGTTCATTAAAGATGATTTCCCAGCATTAGTTGGTCCTACTATCGCTATTTTAAATCCCTCTCTAATTCTCTCTCCTACTTTTTGATCATTTAATATTTTTTTTATTTCATCTTTTATGTTTTCAGTTTGAAAATGAATATCTTGTAAAATATCATCGGGCAAATCATCCTCTGGAAAATCTATCTTAGCCTCTACATTTGCTAATATTTTTAAGAGTCTTTGCCGTAAGGAATTAAATTTGTCTGAACTTTTGCCAGACATAATTTTTATTGCTTGCTGCCTTTGGATCTCCGTTTCAGAAGAAATTAAATCAGATACACTCTCTGCCTTTAATAAATTTAATTTTCCGTTTTGAAAAGCTATTTTGGTAAATTCTCCAGGTTCAGCTAATCTGCAGCCATCAATTTTAGAAATTAAGGCATGTACAGCATTTACAACCGCTCTACTACCATGCACGTGAAATTCAGCCATATCTTCACCTGTGTAGCTATTAGGGGCAGGAAACCATATTAAAATTCCCTCATCAATTACTTCATTATCCTTAATTTTAATAAATTTTCTTCTTGTTGCTACTCTTGGCTTAGGTAACTTTTTGTCAGTCAACTCAGATATTATTACTTCTGTATTGGGTCCAGAAACTCTTATTACAGATATTCCTGCTAAGCCAGGTCCTGATGATAGAGCATATATTGTCATTAAAAACAATTATAGCTAGTATTGGGTTTAAATATATAAATTTTTCTATGATAATTTGGTTAGCATCTTATCCTAAAAGTGGAAATACATGGCTAAGGTCGTTCTTAACATCTTTAATCTATGAAAAAGATGGTAACTCAAATTTAAAAAATCTTAACTTTATCAGACAGTATCCATTGAGAAGTGATTTTAAGGATTTGGTTAATGATTTTAAAAAAATAAACGATGTAACAAAAAATTGGTCTATTACGCAAGATAGGATTAACTTGGATAATAAAGTTAAGTTTCTAAAGACACATCATATTAGCTGTAAAATTAATGGATATAATTTTACAAATCAAAAAAATACCTTAGGAACAATTTACATTGTAAGGGATCCAAGAAATGTTGTTTCATCTATAAAAAACCATTTTTCAAAAACTATAAAGGAGTCGATAGATTTTATAATTGACGATTATAAATGGATAGGGGTAGACTGGAACAACGAAGCTCCAGATTTGAGTTCTAGTGAAGAGTTAGATGACAAATTTCCAACGTTAATAGGTTCCTGGAAAACACATTACAACTTATGGAAGCAAACTAAAAAAAATTTTTTATTAGTGAAATATGAAGATATGCTGAATAATCCAAACAGTGAGTTTAGAAAAGTTATAAATTTTATTTCAAAATTTCATGATATAAAATTCAGCGAAAAAAAGGTTAACAATGCCATAAGAAGTAATTCATTTAATCAATTAAAAGCTCAAGAGCTGAGAGATGGGTTTGAAGAAGCCATTACTGATAAATATACAAAAAAAACAAAAAACTTTTTTCATTTAGGACCTAAAAACGATTGGAAAAAAATATTAGATAATGAAACCAAATCAATTATTGAAGATAAATTTTATGATGAGATGAAAGAGCTTAATTATCTCTAAAATTAGGAAGGTTTATTCATTGAATTAAAGAAATCAGAGTTACTTTTCGTATCTCTCAACTTTGAATTAATAAAATCTATTGCATCCATCGATCCCATCGGGGCAATTATTCTTCTCAACACATTCATTTTTTGTAAATCTCCTTTTTCAAAGATCAACTCTTCTCTTCTTGTGCCAGATTTTGTTATATCTATTGCTGGAAATATTCTTTTTTCTGAAATTTTTCTATCTAAAATTGTTTCACTATTACCTGTTCCTTTGAATTCCTCAAATATAACTTCATCCATCCTGCTTCCGGTGTCTATTAAAGCTGTCGCAATAATTGTTAAAGAACCACCTTCTTCGATATTTCTTGCCGCTCCAAAAAATCTTTTCGGTCTTTGAAGAGCATTCGCATCTACACCTCCCGTTAGTACTTTACCTGAGCTTGGAACCACAGCATTATAAGCTCTACCGAGTCTTGTTATGGAATCTAAAAGTATAACCACATCTTTTTTATGTTCTGTCAACCTTTTAGCTTTTTCAATTACCATTTCTGCAACAGCAACATGTCTTTGGGCTGGTTCATCAAATGTGGAACTTATAACTTCGCCTTTTACAGTTCTTTGCATATCCGTTACCTCTTCAGGTCTCTCATCAATTAATAATACCATTAAGTAACATTCTGGATGATTCGCAGTTATAGAATTTGCGATGCTTTGTAAAATCATTGTTTTTCCTGCTTTAGGTGGAGATATAATCAATGATCTTTGACCTTTTCCTATTGGGCTAACTAGGTCAATTAATCTTGGTGTTAAATCTATTTTTTTTTCTACCTTAGATTTTTCCACTTCCATAACTAATTGCTTGTTTGGATAAAGTGGAGTTAAGTTATCAAATGCTATTTTATGTTTAAATTTATCTGTATCTTCAAAATTTATTTTACTAACTTGAAGTAAGGCGAAATATCTTTCACTTTCTTTAGGAGCTCTAATTGGCCCTTCAACAGTGTCTCCTGTTCTTAGACCAAACCTTCTTATCTGGTTTGGACTTACGTATATATCGTCTGCACCTGGTAAATAATTTGATTCCATGGCCCTTAAAAATCCGAACCCGTCTTGAAGCAATTGAAGTACTCCACCACCAGTAATTTCCTCACCTTTTTCTGCTAA
>CESP01055446.1_pt1 | contig 17184 bp, 20 predicted proteins | sample 531211 | NCBI WGS metagenome assembly CESP01 (sample SAMEA2622074, study PRJEB7988) | marine metagenome | biome: marine biome (ENVO:00000447); feature: surface water layer (ENVO:00002042); material: "saline water (ENVO:00002010), including plankton (ENVO:xxxxxxxx)" | depth 5 m | reverse complement strand
TCACTTTTAGAAGCGATATCTTAAAAAAAGATATTAAATTAAACGTAACTAACGCTGCTTTAAGAACCATAGATTTTAAAGGTGGCTTAGATAAGTTTTTAATATCAGCTAAAAAAGCTAAACTATCAAAAAAAGTTAAAAAAATTAAAGCATCAATTTCAGCAAAATCATAATTCTATAATGAATTTATTTTATAAACTCTCTTTACTAATGGGTTTGGTTGTAGTTCTTTCAAACTACTTAGTACAATTTCCGATTCAATATTTCGGCTTAAAAGAAATTTTAACCTATGGTGCTTTTAGTTACCCGATCACTTTTTTAATTACAGATTTAGCAAACCGTGCCTATGGAAAATTAATAGCAAGAAAAGTCGTATATGTTGGATTTACTATTGGAGTACTTTTAACATTATTTGTATCAACTAATTTTTCAGATATTATCTCTATAAGGATTGCCGTTGGTTCTGGAGTTGCATTTTTTATTGCTCAAAACTTAGATGTTCAGATCTTCGATTCTTTAAGAAAAAAGATATGGTATGTAGCTCCTCTTGCATCATCAATAATTGGATCTGTAACTGATACATTTCTATTTTTTTCAATTGCTTTTTACGCAACAGGAATTCCTTGGGTGACCCTAGCTTTTGGAGATTTAGCAGTCAAGTTGTTTATAGCAATGGTAATGTTAATACCGTTTAGAATATTGATTGATAAAATAAAAGACTTTTCGGAGAGTTCGGTTTCAGAAATAAAGAATTAGTGAATTGTTTTCTTATTTTTTTTGACAAATAAGTCAGTTAGCTGGTTGATCATCACATCACCTAAATCCTGAACATCAGTAATTTTAATTGCTTGATCGTAGTATCTTGTAACATCATGACCAATACCAATAGCTAATAACTCAATGTTTGTTTTATTTTCTATCCATTTGACTGTTTTTTTAAGGTTAGACTCCAAGTAGTCACTTGTATTCGTTGATAAAGTCGAGTCATCCACTGGAGCTCCATCTGAGATAACCATGAGGATTTTTCTATCTTCTTTTCTTCTATTAATTTTGTTGTAAGCCCATTTAAGTGCTTCACCATCAATATTTTCTTTTAACAACCCCTCTTTAAGCATTAGACCCATATTGTTTTTAGCCTGTCTCCATGGAGTATCCGCTGATTTATAAATAATGTGTCTGAGATCATTTAATCTTCCTGGTAAAGTTGGTTTATCATTTTTCATCCATTTTTCTCTTGAAGATCCCCCCTTCCAATGTTTAGTAGTAAAGCCGAGTATTTCTACTTTGACTGAACATCTCTCTAATGTTCTAGAAAGTATGTCTGCACAAATTGCTGCAACCGAAATAGGTTTACCTCTCATTGAACCAGAGTTGTCAATTAAAATTGTTACAAGCGTATCTTTGAACTCGATATCTTTTTCTTTCTTAAAAGATAAAGAATTAAAAGGATCCATAATTATTCTTGGTAATTTTGATGTGTCTAATAAACCTTCTTCGAGGTCAAAATTCCATGATCTATTTTGTTTGGCTAAAAGTTTTCTTTGTAACTTGTTTGCAAGTTTAGAAATAAAATTTTTTAGTTGTAACAATTGCTGGTCTAAACTCTTTCTTAGCCTAGCAAGTTCTTCAGTATTCTCTAATTCCTCTGCTTTAACAATTTCATCAAATTCTTCAGTGTAGGTTTTATAATTTATGTCACCAAGAGCACTTTCCCTCTTTTTTCTTAAATCTGGCTGAGAACTATCCTCTATTTCAATATCTTCTTCAGCCTGATCTGTCTCTTTAGCTTCATTTTCAAGATCAGGCATACCAGAGTCTATAGACATTTCTTCTTGCTTATCTTCTCTCTCCTTAGCCTGCTTTTCTTGGTTATTTGGTTTATTCTGTTTATTGTCATTTTTTTTCTCATCATCTTTTTTTTCCTCTTCATCTATATTTTCATCAAGATTCATATTTGCTATAAGCTCAGAAATTAATGAATTAAATTTTTTTTGATCTAATGTAAAATCGTTTAACTGATTAATTTTATCTTTAAATTTTTCATTTAAATCTTTTTTATATGATTTAAGTTTTTTATCGATTTCATGATTATTTTCGAAATTAAGGAATTTTGTTCTTAAATAACTTTCAAAAGACTCAACAATCTTGTCCTCACTGCTTTTAAGATCCAATCCAGAAATTCTTTCTTGATAAAAAGTCTCAATATTATTTTTTACTCCTTTAAAATAACTAGTCCCAATTTTTTCACATCTAATTTTTTCAGAAATTTTATACAACTGTTTAGATATATTTCCTTCTGGCTCGTATCTCTTTAATGTTTTAGAGTCAGAAAATCTGTGTCTTAAAGATTTTGAGTCTGCTATTGCTCTTATTTGGTTATAATTTAATTTATTATTTGTAGGGCTTAACTCTGGCAATCTAATTAAGTTCTTTTCAGATTTAGATGTTTCGTTGCCAAAAGAAACTTCAATTTTCTGAGAATTAGATAACGATCTAACTGTGGAGCTTATTGCAGTTTTGAAATCAGCTATTTTCTCTTTTTTATTTTCCACTTTATAAAGAGATATTAATGGATGACTCTGGTAAATCTTCACCAAAACATCTTTGGTAGTATTCAGAAATTATTTTCTTTTCTAACTCATCACATTTATTTAAAAAAGTAATTCTAAATGCATAACCTTTATCCTTAAATATAGATGTATTCTCAGCCCAGTGTAAAACTGTACGAGGACTCATTACAGTTGAGATATCACCGTTGATAAAACCTTTTCTTGTAAGATCAGCAACTTTAATCATATTTGATAAAAGCTCTTTTCCTTCTTTATTATTAAAGTCTTTATTTTTTGCTGAAACTATTTCTAACTCTTTCTCAAAAGGAAGATAATTTAATGTTGAAACTATATTCCATCTATCCATCTGACCCTGGTTAATTTGCTGAGTGCCATGATATAAACCTGTTGTATCACCTAATCCAACTGTATTTGTTGTTGCAAAAATTCTAAATAAATCGTGCTGTTGTAAAACTTTATTTTTGTCTAATAATGTAAAACTGCCTTCACTCTCTAAAACTCTTTGAATTACAAACATTACATCTGGTCTTCCTGCATCATATTCATCAAAAACTAATGCTACAGGGTTTTGAATTGACCAAGGCAATATACCTTCTTTAAATTCTGTAATTTGTTTTCCATCTTTTAAAACGATTGCATCTTTTCCAATTAAATCTATCCTACTTATGTGGCTATCTAAATTAACTCTTACACATGGCCAGTTAAGCCTAGCGGCAACTTGTTCTATATGAGTTGACTTTCCTGTTCCATGATATCCTTGAATTAAAACTCTCTTATTAAATGAAAAGCCGGCTAGAATTGCTAGAGTTGTATCTTTATCAAACTTATAATCAGGATCTATTTTAGGAACGTATTCATTCTTTTTCGAAAAAGCGCCGATTTTCATGTCGCTCTCAAAACCAAAAGTTTGTTTTACTGATAATTTAATATCAGGTTTTTGTAAAAATTGTTGTGAACTCATTTTTTTCCTAAAGTTTTTTTAAGCTGACTGTAAGCTAATGTAATTTTTTTTAACTTATCTTCAAACTTTTTATTTCCTTGGTTTTTATCAGGATGATATTTTTTTACAAGTTCTTTGAATTTTGTATGAATTTGCTTCCATTTTACATCTTCATTAAGATCCATAACCTGTAAAGCATCTCTATCTTGTTGAGAAATTTTTGCTTTTTTAAAATCTCTAAAATTGGAACTTTTAAAAATATTTAGTTTATCATCAAGTGCATTATTCCATAGAATATTAAAAAAATTGTCTGATGACCCAAAAGTCTTCGTCGATTTGTGCCATGTTAAATCTGACTTAATAAAAAATTCTATTTCTTGATCATTCATGTTCTCAAAATAATTCCAGTTTTTATTAAATATCTTAATATGATTAAGACATAGCAACCTAAATTTCTTGCTATTATCTTTTTCAACTGGTGCTTTATAGGCCCCAATTTCATTACAATTATCCCAATCACAAATTATTTTCATTGAGTAGTTCTATATAGTAAAATTAAATTAATGAAAAATTATTTTGAAGAAATTTGCAAAAAATTAAATGATAAAATCAAGATTGAAGATATAAATATCGTTGATAATTCGCATAAACATGTTAAACATAAATCTTATTCACCTGAGAAATTTCATCTCCATTTACAAATTAAATCTTTATATCTAAAATCAATGTCTAGAGTAAGTGCACAAAAAATGATCATGAAGGTTTTGAAAGATGATCTTAAAACTAAAATTCATGCACTAGAAATTAGTATAGAGAGATAGACTTGCTAATCTTTTTTAAATCACTTGGAAAAATTTTGTTTCTATTTGGCAAATCGGTTTTTCCGATTTTTTTAAGCAATATGAAATTTATTTTTTCATCATTATTTTTTTTATCATTTTTAAGAAAAGGTAGTAATTTATTTATTGTTTTTTTTTGAGAATGCTTTCCATAAGCGAAGTTTAATTTATTTTTGATATAAATATTTTTAATTTTGTTTAATGTTTTAATTGAACAAATTCCTCTTACAACTGAAAGTTTAGTTTCAAGAATCATGCCAGATAAAACTGCTTCCCCGTGCGAAATATTTTTAGAATAATTATTTTTGATTTCTATAGCGTGAGCAAATGTGTGCCCAAAATTTAGAACCATTCTTAAATTTTTCTCGTTTACATCTTTATTAACGAAGTAAATTTTTATTTCACAGCTTTTCTTTATTGCGTATATTAAATCTTTTTTTTTCTTTCGAAAAATTGAGCTAGAATTTTTTTCCAGCCAATTAAAAAATTTTTTATCCTTAATAATGGAATGTTTCAAAATTTCAGCATATCCGCAAATCATTTCTTTTTTTGATAAAGAGTTTATAAATGAAGTGTCGCTTATTACTAATTTAGGCTGATAAAAAGAACCAATCAGATTTTTTCCAAATTTAGAATTTACACCAGTTTTACCCCCCACTGCCGAGTCCACTTGTGCAAGAAGTGTTGTGGGAATATTTATAAAATTTATCCCTCTTTTAAAAATGCTTGAAATGAAACTAACGACATCTCCAGTAATTCCACCACCAACAGCTATTATCAAATCAGATCTATTGAAGTTTTTAGAAAACAGTTTATTTAAATAATAAGTTACTATTTTTAATGACTTATTTTTTTCATTTGCGTCAAAAGTGAAAAAAAAAAGATTATATTTTTTTAATTTATTTTTTAGTTTATATTTGAATTTGTTAGGTACATTATTGTCAATTATTACTGCAATATTTTTTGTTTTAGGGCACAATAATTTAATTTTTTTTGGTAAAATATCGAGGGTATTTTCACCAATAATGATTGAATAACAGCAATTCTTATTCTTAAATTTGACTTCCTGATTTTTCATATAAATTAAATATTTTTTGTGCAATTTCTTCAGATTTAAAAGATTTACATTTAATTCTGTAGTCAGCCGTATTATAAATTTTTTTTCTCTCAAAATAAATTTTTTTCACAGCTTCACTTAATTTTTGATTGATTAAAAGCGGTCTTTGCTTGCTTTTTCTGAGTCTTTTGATCAATTCGTCTATAGGTACGTCTAACCAAAAAATAATTGAAAACTTTTTAGCATTTCTTCTAATAACGTTATTCAAAAAAGCTCCCCCACCTAAAGATATTACTGAATTTTCTCTTTTTAATTCAGCCAAAGTCATTTCGTTTTCAATTTTTCTAAAATGACTTTCACCTTTATTTTTGAATATCAAATTTATGGATAACCCTTCTTTATCTTCTATTAGTTTATCAATATCTATAAAATTATATTCAAGCTTTTTAGCAAGAATTTTACCTATAGTAGATTTTCCCACTCCCATCATACCGGTCAAAGTAAGGTTTTTTCCCAAATTAGCATCCTTTTTTAATTTTGATTTTTCATAAATATGTCTTATTTATTGAGTTTAAATCAATTCTTAATGTATGCAACTTAAATACAACAGAAGTCCAAGTCTAGGCAGTACAATTGTAAAAACTTTATTTAGGTTATTATTAATAATTGTAATTTTTATTCTTGCAATTTTTTTAATAGAAAAAATAAGTTTTCCTAGTCCAGAAAAAAAATATCAAATCGACGTCACAAATGAAATTAAAAAGCTTTAATTATTTTATTTGCTTATTAATTATTTCCTTTTTTCCACCAGTATTTGGGGATGAAAAAATAGACATTTGGAAAAATAAAAAAGAGACTGATAATAATTCTCCAAAAATAGAAAATATATATATTCAAGAGTCTCCTAACTCACAGTCATCTGATTCTATAAACACTATAGAGAAAGTTCAAATTCAAGAAAGCACCTCATATATATTGGATGAAAAGAAAGTTTTCGGAATTTATGAGCCCGCAAGCTATGACTTTGATTTAAATATGTGGTCAACAACTAAAGCTGAGGATTTGAGATCAAGTTTAAAAAGATTAAATAAAATTGAACTTTCCAAATCTTCTAACGAAATTTTAGAAAGAATATTATTATCAATTTCTTATCCACCAGAGGGAATGACAGAAAAAGAATTTGTTAATTTAAAAATTGATTGGTTAATTAATAATAACAGAGTGGATTTAATAGAAAGTTTTTTAAAAAGAAATGATCAATTTGATAGCAAAAGTAAAGCAGTTGAATATTTAGTTAACAAAAATATAGCAAGTGGAAATATCAAACAAGGATGTGAAAAAATAAAGTTTATTGATGCTAAAATTAAAGATGCATATCTTGAAAAATTTAAAATTTATTGTTTAATTTTTAATGACAAAAAACCAGAAGCTCAGCTATTATTAGATCTTCTACGTGAACAAAAACAATCAAGTAAATTTTATGATGATAAAATTAACTTTCTACTCGGTGTCACCGATAAAACTAGCAAAAAAATAAATGAAGCAAACCTGTTGAATTTTTATCTTTCAAGCATAACTAACACTGATTTTAAATACCAGCCTACAAAAAAAACTAAACCAGAGATATGGACGTATTTAAATTCAGCTAATCTTATTAGATTAGAGGACTCTTCTGATAAAGAGAAATTAAAAGAATTAGAATTAGCTGCTAACAATAATCAATTAGACAAAAGTAAGATTTTTGAAATTTATAAAAAAATTCCTTTTAAATTAAATACCTTGATTAATGCAAAAAATAGCTATCAATCTTTAAATGAAAGTGATGCCAGAGCATTAATTTACCAAAAATATTTGCTAGCTAGCTCTGATCAGACAAAAATTGAATTTTTGTTTTTATTAGAGGAACTTTTTAAAAAAAGCAATTTGATAAATGTTTATTCAAAATATTTGAGTGATAGTATTGAGGAAATAGGTATTGAAAATTTACCTGATGAATTTAAAGAGACCGCATCTGCTAAAATTGTTACTGACGAGGATTTACTTTTGGGAAAAATAAAATACAACGATAAAATTATACATCAATCAAAAGTACTTAAGTATTTTGTAGAGGGAGAAGATAAAGCAAAAGTTCAAAAAGATATCGATAAAATTTTTAAAAAAAATGTTAAGAATTCAAAATATTTTATTTCTGCTAAAGACCTAGCCTTAGCTGATGCACTTGTTAAAGATGGTTTTTCTTTGCCTTCTAATTTTAAATATAATGAACTTAAAAAAAAATTAGATGTACCAAGCAATCTTTTACAATTAGTTGATAATAATCAGAAAGCATTTTTAGCTCTTAAAATAGTAGAAATAATCGGTGAGGATGAACCCTATCAATTAGACTCAGAAACTATATTTTTTATCACAAATCTTCTTAATAGAATGAATTTAGTTACTATAAGAAACAAAGTCTTAAATTCCGCTTTACCATTAAGGATCTAATAAAAATAAAGTAAATCATGTCCAAAAGAAAAATTGTAATTGAGCCAGATCCTTTACTAAGAAAAAAAAGTGAGAGTTTAGAAAAAGTTGATGACGAGCTAAGAAAGCTATTAGATGATATGTTGGAAACTATGTATTCAGCACCGGGTATAGGATTAGCAGCGGTGCAAGTAGGAATTTTAAAGCGTTTAATTGTAATTGATGTATCCAAAGAAAAGGACAAGAAAAGTCCACTTTTTTTAATTAACCCAGAAATAGTTACAAAATCAAAAACTACTTCAATTTATGAGGAGGGCTGTTTGTCCTTACCAGGTCATTTTGCAGAAATTGAGAGGCCAGCAGAATGTCATGTAAAATATATTGATTACAATGGAAAAAAAAAGGAATTTAAAGCAAGTGGACTTTTATCGACTTGCATACAACATGAGGTGGACCACCTTAATGGAGTGTTATTTATTGATTATTTGTCTAAACTAAAAAGAGATATGATAGTAAAAAAATTAGTTAAAAATAAAAAAGATCTTAATAAAATTGTTTTATAAATTTAATGACTTCAAAAATAATTTTTATGGGAACCCCAAAATTTTCCGTGCCTACCTTAAAGTTGTTAAATATTAAACATAAAGTTTTATCAGTCTATACTCAGCCACCTAGGAAAAAATCAAGAGGTCAAAAAATTATTAAGTCAGCCGTTCATGTTGAAGCTGAAAACTTAAAACTTCCAATTAGGTTTCCAGATAATTTAAATAACGAGTCTGATTACAAATTTATAAAAGATTCTAAAGCAAAATTAGTAGTCGTAGTGGCATATGGACAAATTATCCCAAAAAAATTCTTGAATATAAAAAATTTAATTTTCTTAAATATTCATGCATCATTACTCCCAAGATGGAGAGGTGCTGCTCCCATTCAAAGATCTATTATGAAAATGGATAAAAAAACAGGAATTTCTATCATGAAAATTGTGCCTAAACTTGATGCTGGGCCTTATATGCTTCAAAAGAGTATTAATATTGAATTAAAAGATAATTTTATGTCTTTAAGCGATAAATTATCTGAAATCGGATCAAACATGATTTTGGAAGCAATATCATTACTTGAGAAAGGTAAATCTCAATTTACTGATCAAGATGAAAAATTAGCAACTTATGCAAAAAAAATTGACAAAAAAGAGTCTCAAATAATGTGGAACGAATTATCTCAAAAGTTAATTGCAAAAATAAATGGACTAAATCCTAATCCTGGAGCTTGGTTTGAACATAAGGGTAACAGAATTAAAATTCTTGATGCTGAAATATTTGAAGATAAAGGTAAAGCTGGAGAGGTTTTAACAAATAATCTTATTATTGGCTGTAAAGATAAAGCAATAAAAATTAACTTAATTCAAAAAGAAGGAAAAAAAGTTATTGATACAAAAAGTTTTTTAGCAGGATACAAAATTTCTAAAGGAGATATTCTTAAATAATGTTTAATTATCAAATTAATATTGAATATTTAGGAACTAATTACGTTGGATGGCAAATTCAGAAAAATGGGGTTTCTGTTCAATCAATAGTTCAAAAAGCTCTAAGTAAAGTATTGAAGACAAAAATTAAAATAGTTGGATCTGGTCGAACAGACTCCGGCGTTCATGCAAAGTCTCAAAGTGCAAATTTTTTTTCAAAAAAAAAGATAAAGGATAAATATAAATTTTTAAACTCTGTAAATTTTTTTCTCAAAAATAAATCGGTGTCGATAATTAGAATTAATAGAAAAAACATTAATTTTCATTCGCGACATTCTGTAAAAAAAAAAATTTATAAATATATAATTTTCAATCGTTTAACTCCTTCACCGATTTACGAAAACAGATCATGGTTTATTAAAAAGGAACTAAAAATAAATAAAATGAAAACAGGAATTAAATTTTTTTTAGGCACACACGATTTTTCATCAATGAGAGCAGCTTCTTGTTCATCTCTAAATCCAATGAAGACTATCACGAAAGCAGATATAAAAAAAAGAGGTGAAAAAATAATTATAATTTTTGAGTCAAAATCTTTTTTACAAAAACAAGTAAGATCAATGGTAGGTTGTTTGAAATATGTTGGAGAAAATAAGTGGAAACCAGAAAAAATAAAATCAATAATAAAGCAAAAAAGAAGAGAACTTTGTGCTCCACCTGCCCCAGCTGATGGATTATATCTTGAAAAAGTAATTTATTAATTTTTAAATTATCTTTATGTACTGTTTTTCTATTTTTTTCCAAGAATAGTTTTTTATAAATTTTATGGATTTTTTAGAAATCTGATTACTTATTTTTTTATTGTCTTTTAATTTAACGATAATGTTTATCAAATTATGATTTTCAGTGTAGCTAATGACACTTTTATTAAAATTTTGAGAAGCTTTATTCGAGCAGATTACAGGTAAACCATACGACATATATGTTAAAATTTTACCTTGTATACCTGTTGCTATTTTTAAATTTGCTAATCCACAAATAGATCCTTTAATGAATTTATCTAGGTTTTTTTGCACACCTCTAAATTTTACAGATTTATAAAAAGACAACAAAAATTTGTTAAAACTACTGATTTCACCAATCACTTCAAATTTTATATTTGGAATTTTCTCTCTTAGTTTTGGTAAAGTTTCAATTATAAAACTTTTTACTGCTAGAATATTAGGTAAATATTTTAAATTGCCAATAAAAAGAATTTTACTATTATCTTTCGAAAAAAAATACTTTCTTTTAATTTGATCTATTGAAACATTGATATGGACAATTTTTTTTAAAAATAATTTATCAATTTTCTTTATTTCGTTTTTTGAAAATAAAATTATTTTATCAAAATTGATAAGAATATTTTTTTCTATGTTTTTTACAAAAAAACTCTCCAAAAAAAAAATATATTTTAAGGGATTTAAAATATTTAAGGAATAAAAAGTTTGTTTATAATTATCAGAGATAAGATCTCCCATCTCGATAATTTTTTTTCCATAGAAATGCTCAGGAAGATACTGAATTGATCTAATGTGATAACAAAAAATTACATCGTAATCCAAAGCTCTATCAATGATGAACTTTTTCATCTTTCCAGAGTAAAAAAGACCAAATTGTAGTGGCTGCATGTAAATTAGAGATTTGATTACATAAAAAATTTTTAACAACTTAATTGGTTCTCTAAAAATAAAAATATTTTTTTGTGAAAAATCTTCTTTTTTTCCCAAAGCAACAACATCTAATAAATTATTTTTTTTTAAAGTATTAATTATCTTTTTCGATCCAATTACATCTCCAGAAAATCTAGTTGAAAAAGGGTTTCTGGTAGTTATAAAAAGAATTTTTTTCATCTGTTTTTAATATTATTTTTTTTTATTCTCCATCTTGACCCCTCTCTTACAATATAACCACAACAATTTTTTGATCCACATTTACAGGGGTAACTTCTAAAATCTTCATCAAAACCGAAACCATAGTCATAAGAAAACTCTTCTCCTTTTTTTATATTTTTGATTGCATACACCCAAACTTTAAGACCCGCTCCAGCAACTTCACAATTAGGTTCACAAGAATGATTGATTAATCTTGCAGTGTTAAATTTGAAATCTCCATCAAGGTCATATCTTTTATTTAAATTAAAAAGATAAATTGCTTTCCCATTGTCATATTTTGGGTTTTCTTCTGCCTCTCTTCTCGTGATTATCTTTCCTTTATATTCTATTATTTTTGTACCCTTCTGAATGTCTTTAGAAGCGTATAAACCTAAATTATCAATTTTAGACCTTCTTACTTTATAGGGCTTCACTTAAAATAATCCTCAAGGATATTTTGATATATTTCTGTTAAATTTTTTAAATCTTTGAGAGATACACATTCATCTACTCTGTGCATCGTTCTGTTAACTAACCCAAATTCAAGGCAGGGAGAAATTTTTCTAATAAATCTTGCATCAGATGTTCCACCTGTTGTTGAAAGTTTAGGATTTATTTTTGTGATTTTTTTTATTATTTTTTTTGCCATTAACACCGTTTTTTCTGGTTTTGTTAAAAAAGCATCCCCATTTGCAATGTACTCAATTCTAAAATTACATTTATATCTTTTGCAAATTTTTTTTACTATCACATCAACTTTTTTCTTCAAAGTAGCAGCTGTATGTAAATTATTGTATCTAATGTTGAATTGAGCCCTAGCTCTGGCTGGTATAACATTGTGAGCTTTATTGTCTACATTTATTGACGTAAATTCTAAGTTTGATGCTTGAAAATTCTTATTACCTTTATCAAGTTTATTCTCTTTCAGTTTTTTACATATAGCTACAAGCGTATTAATTGGATTATTTGAAAGATGAGGATACGCAATATGTCCTTGTGCACCAGTAATTTCAATCTTTCCCGATAAACTTCCCCTTCTTCCAATTTTTATCATCTCTCCAAGTTTCTTCGGATTAGTTGGCTCTCCTACAATACAAAAATCAATTTTTTCTTTTTTTCTTTTTAGGTACTCTACTACCTTCTTTGTACCATTTATTGCGTAACCTTCCTCATCACCAGTAATTAAAAAACTGATTGAACCATTAAATTTTTTGTTTTTTTGCAAGAATTTACTGACTGCTGCCACAAAGCAAGCGATAGAGCTTTTCATATCGTTGGCACCTCTTCCAATCAAATGATTTTTTTTGATTAAAGGCTTAAAGGGATTTACAGTCCAATCTTTTAAATTTCCTGGGGGAACAACATCGGTATGTCCTGCATAACATAGGTTCGGTCTTTTTTTTCCTATTTTAGCGTAAAGGTTTTTAATTGGTTTACTTTTTTTGTCTTTAAATTCTAATATTTTACATCTAAACCCCAATTTTTTAAGTTTTTTACTTAAAAAACTTATTGCACCTGCGTCTTTTGGGGTGACACTTGGAAATCTTATTAAATCTTTTGATAACTGTAATTCGTTTATTATAGCCATCAGTCTCTTAATAAATCATTAATAGAGGTTTTACTTCTAGTTTTTTCATCTACCTTTTTTACTATAACCGCGCAATACAAAGATGGTCCATGTGGACTAGATTTGTTAGGTAGGCTTCCAGGGACTACAACTGAATATGCAGGGACTTTACCATAATATATCTCTCCGGAGTTTCTATCTATTATTTTTGTAGATGCTCCAATATAAACCCCCATTGATAATACCGCACCTTCTTCCACTAAAACACCTTCGGCTATTTCGGATCTAGCACCTATGAAACAATTATCTTCAATTATAACTGGACCAGCTTGCAGTGGTTCTAGCACACCTCCTATACCCGCACCTCCAGAAATATGACAATTTTTTCCTATTTGAGCACATGAACCAACGGATGCCCAAGTATCAATCATTGTGCCTTCATCAACATAAGCTCCAAGGTTCACAAAGCTAGGCATTAAAACTACATTTTTCGCAATGTAAGCTCCTTTTCGGACAACTCCATTAGGGACATGACGGTATCCAGCTTTTTTCCAATCTCTCTCTTTCCATCTCAATGTTTTTCCAGGAACTTTATCGTACCAAGTAGTATAGGGCCCTTTCATCATCTGCATTTTATTTATTCTAAAACTTAACAAAATAGCTTTTTTAATCCATTGATTTACAACCCAATTACCGTTTTGTTTATTGGCTACTCTAATTTTTCCGCTATCGACTAAATTTACAGTTTCATTAATAGCTTTTAATAAATTTTTATCTGATCTTGGACCAACTTTTTCCTTTTTCTCAAAACTTTTGTTTATTATTTTTTCTAGTTTATCGTAACTCATTAATCTCCTTTAAAAAATTTGCTAGATTATCTGTTTTATAATTAATAAATTTCGAGTCAGAATACTTTGCTGCCCAAGGCTCATCATTTTTAATCCAAACAGTTTTCATCCCTAATTCGTATGCTGGTTTTAAATTCCTTGCAATATCTTCGAAGAATATACAATATTGTGGCTCAATTTTGTAACTTTCTACTAATTTTTTGTAAGGTTCTTTAGAAGGTTTTGGAATAAATTCACAATCCCGAATATCAAAAATTCCGTCAAAAAGCTTGTCTATACCAATTCTTTTGGTGACATTTTGCGCATGAGCTCTAGATCCATTTGTAAAAATGATTTTTTTTCCCTCCAATTTTTTTATTTCTTCCTCAAGATCTTTATTTTTGTTTAAAAAACTTAGATCCACGTCATGAACAAATTCTAAGAACTCATCAGCGTTTATTTTATGATTTTTAATCATCCCATTTAAAGTTGTATTATATTCCTGAAAATAATTTTTTTGTATTTTTCGCGCTTCATCTAGACTTACATTCAGTTTTTTTGAAATAAATTTAGACATCTTTTTATCCACTTGATCAAAGACTTTGGTAGCACCATCGTAAAGAGTATTATCTAGATCAAATAACCAAAACTTTATTTTTTTCAAATCTTTCATTCTCTAATAAGTGTTCCAGATCCCTTATCAGAAAAAATTTCATGTAAAATTGAATGTGGCTTCCTACCATCAAGTATAACCACCCCCCTCACACCATTTTGAACAGCATCTACACAATTTTCAATTTTTGGTATCATACCACCTTGAACCACTTTCCATTTTATAAGATTTTCAAGATCAAAAGGTTTAATCTCTGATATCAATCTCTTTTGATCATCATAAACACCCTCAACATTTGTCATTAATATAAGCCTTCTAGATTTTAGTTTTTTTGCTATAGCACTAGCCGCAGTATCACCATTAATATTATAAGCTTGATCATGCTTTCCTAAACCTAAAGGTGCTATTATAGGAATTTTATTTTTTTTAAGTGCATTATGAATTAAATTTTCATTTATCTTGTTAGGCACTCCCACAAATCCAAGTTCCTCTTTTTCAGGTTCAACCTCTATTATGTTGTCAGCCCTTGTATGAAACGAAGCAGCATCAGATCCTATTTTTTTCAAAGAACTTACAATATCTTTATTGAAATCAATCAATACCTCTTCAACAGTATCAATTATATTTTTATCAGTAACTCTTAAACCATTAATAAACTTTGAAGCAATTTTTTTCTTGTCTAATTCTCTTTTTATTCTTGGACCACCCCCATGTACAACTATTATTGAAAAACCTAATTTATCAAGAACATTAATATCAGATATGAAATTGTTAAAGACTTTTCTATCTATAAGAACGTTTCCTCCATACTTAATTACAATCTTTTCTTTCTCGTATTTTTTTATGTATTTTTGAACAATATTGATATCAGGAGCTTTCTCGGGCCAAAATTTTTTTATCTCGCTTAGAGAAATTTTTTTTGACATTTAATTTGTTTTTACAGTAGTTTTTTTAACAATCACGTATTGTTGAGCGATTGTTAGAATATTATTTATTGTCCAATAGACAACTAGCCCAGAGGGAAAAGATGCAAGTATAATTGTTAAAAATAATGGAAAAAAGGCAAATATTTTTGCTTGAATTGGATCAGCCGGCGCAGGATTAAGCTTCTGCTGAATCCACATGGAAGCCCCCATTAATATTGGCCAAATTCCAATAATCATAAATCCTGGTGGATCCCATGGTATAAAACCAAATAAATTAAATATAGAAGTGGGATCTTGGGCTGATAAGTCTTTTATCCAGCCAAAGAAAGGTTGGTGTCTCATTTCCAAGGAAATAAAAAGCATTTTATATATTGCAAAAAAGAATGGTATTTGGATTAAAACAGGCAAACAACCAGATGCAGGATTAATTTTTTCTTTTCTATACAAAGCCATCATTTCTTGTTGCAATTTTACCTTATCGTTTTTGTGCAGTTCTTTGAGTCTCATCATTTCTGGCTGGACTGCTTTCATTTTTGCCATTGATCTAAAAGAGAAGTTTGCCAAGGGGAAAAAAATAAGTCTTATTGCTATTGTTAATAAAACAATTGCGGTACCAAAATTTCCTGAAATTTTAAATAGATAATCTATTATAAAAAATAAAGGCTTAGTGAAGAAATAAAACCAGCCCCAATCGATTACTAAGTCAAATTTATTAATATTTTGGTCAGCTGCATAACCATCAATTGTTTCTACTTCCTTGGCAGCTACAAACAATCTTAATTCGTTAATCCCGGAAGATGATTTATTTATAGTTGTGGGTTTATTAATTATATAATTTGCTTTAAACCCATTATCGTAAAGAAAAGTTGATTTAAAATTCTTACCTTTCTCTGGAACAAAAGCAGTCATCCAGTATTTGTCCGTTATACCAAGCCAACCTTCATTTGACTCTCTAACGATTTTTTTCTCTTTTACGTCATCATAATCATCTTCTTTTAATTCGTCATCAAATACTCCAATAAATCCCTCATGTTGAATATAAAAATTTTGAATATCATCTGGAATTTTATTCCTTGTCATTTGAGCGTATGGATATAAATCTATTGATGAATTTGTATTATTATTAACCTGCTGCGATACTTTAAACAAATATTTTTCATCTAATTCAATTTTTTTCTCAAAAGTAACTCCCTCTTTATTATCCCACTGTAAAATAATCGGCGACTTACTACTCAGAATATTATTTCCTTTTACTTTCCATACAGACTCTTTGGTTGGAACTTTAATTTTGTTACCGATACTTGTCCAGCCTGTTTCAATATAAAAACCATTTTCCGTGTTAGATGGATTTAAAAAAATAATATTTTTTTCGTCCTCAACTTTTTGTTTATGTTTTTTAAAAGATATATCGTCAATTAGAGCACCCTTTAAATTAATAGAGCCTGATATACTGTTATTTTCAATTTTAATTCTTTTACTTTTACTTATAGACTCTTCTCTGATTAGTTTTTTATCTTTTTGCGGCTGCTGAATCGTTGGAGAGATATTACTTTGATCAACTTTTTTTTCGATGTTTTGATTATTTTTTTGATCAACAGGTTTTCTGGGGGTTTCAAAAAAAGCTCCCCAGAAAAGTAATACTGACATTGAAAGTGCTATAGCTACAAAAACATTTTTGTTATCCATTTTTACTTTCCTTTTTATTTCTTCCTGGAACATAATCTATACCATCGCATCCCCCTAAACTTTTTAATGGGTGGCATTTTAAAATTCTTTTTGATCCTAAACTCAAACCTTTTATTAAACCGTGGGTTTTAAGAGCTTCAATAAAATAATCTGAACAAGTTGGTATAAATCTACATCTATTCCCTAATAATGGAGAAATAAAATATTTATAAATTTTAATTATGAAAATTAGGGTTTTTGTCATTTTATTTTTTTAATTTACTAAAGCTTTTCTCCATCAATGGCAAAAGCACATTTTGTTTTTGAGCATAAGCATTA
>CESP01166243.1_pt1 | contig 17407 bp, 22 predicted proteins | sample 531211 | NCBI WGS metagenome assembly CESP01 (sample SAMEA2622074, study PRJEB7988) | marine metagenome | biome: marine biome (ENVO:00000447); feature: surface water layer (ENVO:00002042); material: "saline water (ENVO:00002010), including plankton (ENVO:xxxxxxxx)" | depth 5 m | reverse complement strand
AATATTGTAAAACAAAATGATGAAAAAAAGGATCATGTAAAATTAATGGTCCAAGAGACAACACCTGATGGAGCAGTATTTATGAAATGGAATGAAGAAAATGAAGGATTTGATTATTGGTGTGATAAAAAAGAAATTAAATATGTATATTTGGAAGTGGTAGCACGTAAATATTGCACTATGTTTGGATGTCCTGAGATTTATATAGATCGGAAAAAAGATATAGAAAGACAAGAGGAGTTAAAAAAACAGCAAGAAGAGAAGGCAAATATGGAAGAAGAAGACAAAAAAGAAGAAAATGAAGAAGAAGTTGATAGTGATGATGAATTATTTGCAAAGTTGAAAAAACCAGAAGAAGTAAAGAAAAGTATTGAAAAGAAGAAAACAGAGACAGCAGCAGAAAGGTCAAATAAATATAGGCGAGTCGGTAAAATAAATGAAATGGTATTGTTACAACAGGTAAAATCCAAGGAAGAACCAAAAAAGAAGATGACTTTTAGTGATTGGGTTAATTTTTCATCAAAGAATAGTAAAACAGTTTAAATAGAAATGATAATAAATCTTTATAAATGAGTTCATTTATAAGGATTGTAAGAAATTATGAAAATATATGTCGATTGGGGCATAAAATTATAAATCACAAAGATTTAGTGCGTCGTTGCCCTCCAGAGAAATTAGCGGAAGAATTTAAAAAACAAGAAGAGCGTATTGATACATTTTATAAGGAAGCAGAAGAGGCACACCAAAAATGGATAAAAAATAAAACAACTATTAATGAGTATTGGACAGGTTTATCTTAGCGTTTTCGTGACTTTTTTTTAGTTCTTTTTTTTCTTCTTTTTTTTCTGGTTTTTTTCCTTTTTCCTCCTGATGTTACTTTAACGGAGGGTGCTAGATTTGATTGTTGAATTGATGGCATACCTTCATTTATATTTGTTCTACCACTAGAGATGTTGGTAGGAAGAGCTTGTGTTTTAGTATTAAAACCTTTATTTTTAAAATTATCAGTCTTTTTTCTAGAATTTATAGCGTTATTTATTTTTTCAATACTAGTAGATTCATTAAAGTCTTCTAAAAGATTTTGCGGACTTCTAAATATTGTTTCATCATAATCTCCATCTTTTATATCTGCTAATAAGTCGTTTAATTCATCTTGATCGTCTTTAGCTGTTTCTGGAGTAGGAATTGGTGTTACTGCTTTTTCAGGTTGAGGAGTTTCTATTTTAGGTGTAGCTTCTTCTATTTTAACAGGTTCAGGTGAAGCGATAGGTTTTACAGCTTCTTCAACTGGAGGTGTTTCTATTTTTGCTGCTGGTTGTTCAACTTTTGTTCCTGGTAAAGTTCCAGCATTTTCTGCTTTTTTCATCATCATATCTGTTAATTTATCAGCACTTAATCCAAGGTCTGGATTAAATTTAACACCCTGTGCTAAGGCATTCCATTTATCTATAGAATTTTTAACAGCCAAGTAAGTATTGTATGCGTTAATAACCATATCAATAGTTCCATCTAGAGCTTTTAATCCTTCAGGACTTATCTTTTTAAGAGTAACAGCCAACCTATAACTGGTTTCTAAAAATAATTCTCCCCAGGCATCAACATTGGCAATAACCATTTTGGCTATATTATCTAAACCTCCTAATCCAGATACTACTGTGCCTACATAAGGTATGCCAGCAATAACATTACCAAATGCATCAGAAGCGGCATCACCAGTTCTATTAATAACTTTACTTACTATTTTCTCAACTTTTTCTCCTTGAGCTTCAATTTGAGGTTCATATTCTTTTAATGTAGCCAAAGTTGCTATTAGAAAAGGTTGAAAATATTTATCTTGGAAAATTTCTATAAATTCACTCCAAACTTTCTGTAATTCTGGGTCTTGCACCATTTCTTTTAAAATAACACCTGTTAGTAGCATTCTAAATTTAATTTTAGGAAGATTTTTTTGAATTTCAGCCATAGCTTGATCTGGGTCTTTTAATTCTATATCTAATCCAAGTTGGTCTTGAATTTTTGATAGTACATTTTCAATAATAGCTAAAAACTTATCAAAAAAATTAAGTAAAACACTATTAGGTATTTCTGTAGCTAGTCTCTGTAGAGCTTCAATAATATCTTCACTATTTTTAAAGGTATTTACAACTTGAGTAATAATAGTATTTTGATTTGATGTTTCCATAGATTTTTTATTATCTTCAACTAATTGAGTGGTGTTATCAATAGGCTTAATAGGCTTTTCTACCTGTGGTTCTGCATTAATAGGAACTGTATCTTGATTCATATTAATATATAATTATACTTTATTTTTCTTTATCCATTTTAAAAATCCTACACTTTTGACTATATCGAATGAAGACTCTAAATGTTCTTTTGCTATTTCATATGCTATTTTTTCTAGTTCATCGAATGAATCAATATAAGCTTGTATGACTTCTTGTGGATAAGTATCGGGCATTTTATACTAAAAAATATGTAGTTATATTTAATTCAATTTTATTTTGAAATCAAACAAATTAACTTATTATCTTTTAATAGCTTAGTCATTTTATATTCTAATGTATAACCGTTATCTATTAGTATACTAAATACTTGGTCTATGTTTTCTTCTGTTAAAAACTCATTAGTATTTGGATTTATAAATGCAAGAATACAAGAAGGTTCACTAGAACAGCAATCGAATCCTTCAAATGGCGATAATTTTTGTCTAGACACTTGCTTAAGAGAACTATTTAATAATGGATCATTTGGATTTTTGTTTATGGTAATAATATTTTTATAGCATTTATTAAATTTATCAAGATATGTGGTCTTATATAATTTATAAATCATATAAGTTATATAAATATATTAAAATTGAAATTATTTTTTACTTATAAAAAATCAATTATAATTATGAGTGCACAAACAGTAACAGTAACTGGGAAAACTTATCGTTTTAAATTTTCAAAAGATTTTCTAGAAATTTTAAAAGAATTTACACGTATACACAAGTTTGACGAGGCGAAAATATTTAAAGAAAATTTTAATGAATGGAAAGATGAAAATAAAGAAGTAATTAATAGGGAGGTATTATATATGAAAAATATGGGTTATGAAGGTGATGTTATTGAAAAAATGTATAAATCTGCACGTTATTATTTCAAATGTAAATCAAGTGAGAAGGTGAAACCAAAGAAGCGTAGACAGTATATAGGAATTGATATAGTATTAAAAGACAAGATGGATGAATTTATACAAAATAAATTAAGTGAAAAAGGGGAGTGTCCTAAACCGGCAGATGCTTATACAGAATTTATAGAAAATAGTAGTAATAAACTAATTCTATCAAACGAAAAAACAAGACTAATTAGTTTTGGATTGGAGGAAGAGTGTGTAAATAAAAAATTTAAGAAAACATTTAAAAATCGTTATTTCCTTAAATTAAAATAAGTAAAGTAAAAAATTATAAAATATTTTTTTATATTAGTATGAAAGGAGGAAAATTATTATCAGAGGGAGGATTTGGTTGTGTGTTTAATCCAAGTATAAAATGTAACGGAGAAAGCGAGTCAGAGAAATTTGTAAGTAAAATACAAAGATACGATAATAGTGCAAAAAATGAAATAGTAATAGGAAAAATACTTATAGAAATACCAGAATACAAAAGTCACTTTGCTCCAATAATTTCATTTTGTAATATAGACATAGGAACAATAAAAGACAAAGATAAAAAAAAATGCATGTTATTTAAGAAGAAAAAAACTAAAAGTTATGTTATGATGAAGTTGGATTATGTAGAAGGAATGGAATTTTTACAATATATGGTAAAAAATGCTAATAGTGTTCAAATTATAAACAATATTATAAATAGTTTTAATGTATTATTAAGAAGCATTTCATTATTGGTGAATAAAAAAATAGTTCATTATGATTTGAAAGGGTCAAATATTCTTTATAGTAGTAAAAAAAAAATTCCAATAATTATTGATTTTGGATTATCAATTAATATGAATAATATAGATAATTTGAATTTAAATGAAGTATTTTATACTTATGCTCCTCAATATTATGTATGGCCTTTAGAAGTTCATTATTTAGGTTTACTTTTTAATGTAAATAGAGAACCAAGTTTGGATGACCTAAAAAATTTAGCAAAAATATACGTTAAAAATAACAAAGGAATAAATAAAAATTTCTCTCCAACTTTTTTAAAAAAATTTGAGAAAATGTGTTTGGAACAATTAAAAATGTACAATGATATAAAATTCGAAGAAAGAGTAAAATTTATAATGAATTTTTGGGAAACTTGGGATAACTATGCACTAAGTATTACATATTTACGTTTTTTAAGATATCTGGCAATTAAAGGATTTTATGAAAATTCATTTATTAAATTTCTAGGTAAACTTTTGTTACAAAACATACATCCTGAACCAGAAAAAAGATTATCATTAATTGATACGACACATACATTTAATGGATTTTTATATAAAGAAAAAATAAATGTTCAATCCACTTTTGAAGAATTAACAGATGAATTTATTAAAAATAAAGAAAATATAGATAATAATTTGAAAAAACATTTAAAAATGGATATAAATGAAACAAAAACGATGAAAATAGAAAGACGAAAAAGAATTAAAACTATAGCATTATAAAATTATGAAATTTTTAAAATGATAATTTTATATATAGATGGTCAATACTAGAAAAATGAGGAAAAAAAGGAAAAATAAAACAAAAAAATATAATAAAAAGATGAGTGTAAAACCAAAAAGAGTAGGGGGAAAAATATATTTTGAAGATCATCCTGAATTTAGACCAAATTTGAGTCCTAGGCAAATATTTAAATTAGGTAGTTTTGGAGGAACATATTGGCGTCCTATCAAATCAAAATTTTATGATAAAGAACTAAAAAATCAACACAAAAAATATAGTAAATTAGGTTGGTGGAAAGGAATTCCAGAAAAGGAATTAACACGTCCTTTTAGCAAATATGATGTAAAATTAAATAAATATGGAAAAAAGGTTGGAACAACATTAAAATTTTGGGAAGACAAGGGATGGATGGATAAACAGGACCCTTATGGTTGGGTTCAGTGGTATTGTGAATTTTATACTGGAAGAAGAAGTCCAGATGATGCTAGACAAATAAGTAGATTTAATAAATTAGCAGGACCTATGGGACGATTTAGGAAATGGCTTGTAACACAAATTATGAAAAAAGGTAGTAAAAGTAAGTGGAATGACCCTTCAATTAGTCCAGCTATGAGACAAACATTACAACACTGGGCATATAAATTAACAAAAAAGGATTTTATTGAAGAATTAAAATCCAGAAAAAAAAATAATTAAATTAATTATATGAATCAGTTACCTTATGAGATGAATATGTTAATTGGAAGTTATTTATTTGATTGTAAAAAAAATACTAATTATATCATTAATAGGGAATATTATAATATTTACAAAAAAAAGACAGAAAATTGTGAAAAACTATTTATATTAAGAAAAAACTTGTGTTTAAATTGTGATAGAGCAAAAATATTACGAGCTCGTATGATTATTAATAACTTATTGCCTAATTAATTTTTATTCTTTTTTTTCTTTTTTTTCCTTTTGTTATTTCTTTTTTTAGTTGTTTTATTCTTATTCTTATTTTTTTTAGAGCTAATTTTTCTTTTTTGTTTCTTTTTGGTATATTTATTACCATATTTATTTAAAATAGTTTCCAGTTTTACACCTGGATTAGCTCTAATTTGAGTTGTAATATAAGAAAGCCAAGATTGGTTCATTAATATAAATATCCAAGAGAAAATAAAAAAATTGAATGAAAATATTTAGGTAATAAACATAAGTATAATCATGACTACAACACTAACATTTACTAGATATTTATATAATTACGATGAAGTCATTCTAAGTGGATTAGAATGTCTTCTAAAACACACTAAACTTGAAGAGTGTTACTTTTGGTTTTATGAAATTTATAGTAGTGGGTATGTAGATGAAATATGGAATATATTATGGAAAATATATTATGATTTCTATGCTGAAAAAAATGGAAATTTTGAGCGAAAAATGAAACAATATTATCGTGGTTGGAAAAATAAAAATTCTTTTAGACAAATTATGAATGTATTAAGAACACTTTATACTTTTCATAAAAGAACTAGTTCAAGGGTATTTATGATGAGAATATATTATAGTAACATATTACGTCAAATTTTATCAAAAGAAAACAGAGAAAAATTAAAAAGTAAGGATAGAAAATTTGAAATATTAAAATATGGATTGATAGAAAATAAAGATGCAATTGTTAGTTATTATTTAAAACGATTATGGAGTGAAGAAAATTTACAAAAATTAAAAAAAATAGTAGAGGATTTTAAAGGGGAAAAACTAATATTAAATGATAATTATGATGATATACTTCATCAATTATATTATCATTCAATAAAGGAAGAAAATAAACTTAAGAAAAATGTAAGTTATAATGTTTCAAAAGATGCTATAAATGATTTAAAATCTACTGATAATACTTGTTATAATGAAAGTAAATATGGAGAACATGTAAATACGGTTTATAAAACATTAGCACTAAGGCGTAAATATGGTATAAGCTCGAATATAGGTTGTTTTAAATTAGCAAGAGATAATATAGATCTAAATAATGAATTTTGGTATCACTGGGAATATTATGCTTATAATTGTCCATTATGGAAATCACGATTTGATAAATATAAAATAAAAGTAGATCACGAAAAGAAAGAAATAGTATTTGAAAATGAAGATGAATTTGAAGAATTCTATGAATTATATCAATATGAGCCAGATGAACAAAGTAAGGAAACACAGGAGAAAAGCACAAAGGTGTTAAAAAAAAGTAAAATAAATGAATGGTTAGACGATGTTGGAATAGAGGTATCAGGAAATCATAAGATTAGAAAAAAATTAAAGTATTAGTAAAATTGAAATAAAAAAAATTTTTTATAATTGTATTATTATAAGCATTATGGTTAAAAACAAAAAAGGAGGTTCAAGTCACAAAAAGATGGCTCGTAAAAATGTAGCTCCCAAGGGGGGTTACAATAAAAAATTACGTAAGGCTGTAGAGGAAGGAGAAATGTATGCTCGTGTAACAGCTATGTTGGGAGGAGGACACGCTCGTATAATATGTGCGGATGGAAAAGAACGCACATTAGTGATTAGGGGTAAATTTCGTGGTCGTAATAAACGTGATAACACATTAAAAATAAATACATTTGTATTGGTAGGATTACAAAGTGTAAGTTTTGGAGCAGTAATTCAAAAAAAAAAAGGAAAGTTAGAGAAGGCAGATTTATTGGAAGTATATAGAGAGTCACAAAAAGAAGAATTGATTAAACTTCCGGGAATGGAAAAAATTTTGGATGATGAGAGTAGGGAAAAACAAAACGAAGATTTAGGTTTTGACGTAATGACTGCTAGTGAAACATTTATGGAGGAAGTTATAAACGAGGAAGACAGGAGTCGTTTAAAACATAATAAAAAAATTGAGAAAGAACGTAAAAGGATAGCAAAGAAAGTAGTAGAAGAAGAAAAGGTGGAAGAAAAAAAGATAGAATTTGATATGGAGCTAGATTGGAATGATATTTAATCAACTTGATTCATAGGTTCATTATCGCTATCACTAGAAATATTTTCTAATAATATTTCATCAAAAGCATCAGGAAGAGAGTATATATCATTTTCGTGTTCTAACGAATTAATAGTGTCTGTATTTTCTTCAAATTCTTGTATAGATGCTAATATAGCATTTTGATATTCTCTATCGTATTCAAATTCCTGAATAGTATTTCTTAAGTTAGCAGAAAAGGGTGTTCTATGAAATATTGGAGCTAAATTATCAGTTGCATTTTGTCTATAAAGTGGTCTAGGATTATTATAAACATTTCTCATATTATCTAGAAATTGTTCAAAAGGATTAACAGGAATTTGTCTATTAATAGGATTAGTATTATTAGATGTATCAAGAACATAATCTTCATTTTTTATTTCTTTAGATGACAATTCGTGTCTACAAACAGGACATTTATTAGATTCTTCTTTTAACCAAGTAAAAATAGAATCAGAGAAAATATGTCCGCATGGTAATTTATATACTTCTTCTCCTTCTTTAAAATCTTCAAAACTAATACAACAACTATGTTGATCTACTTGACTTTTATTGTAATTAATTTTTTGTATTTCTTTTTCTCCTTTTTCACTTAATACATTCTTGTATAAATTTTTTTCAAATAAAGATTGTTGTAGCAAGCTTCTAACGTTTGTTTGTTGGGGAAGAACGATATTACTAGCTAAAGGTAACATGGAAACATTTTCGTTTAATCTATTACCTTGTATAATATTAATTAAATTATTCAATAATAACATTCTAGGATTTCCAGATAAATCTTGTTGAAAATCTTCAATTATATTATGTATAAAAGTATTTTCATTTTCGTCAATATTCATATTACTAAAATTAAATATAATATATTTAACTTTTTTACTTAATTAATAACTAAGTAAAAAAATTTATTCACAAATAATAATTATTTATTGACTATTAATAAAGTCACTACCAATATTATATCTGGGATTTCTAAGAATATCACTAAGAAGTTTGTAAGGAGTCATCTTCCTGAGCTCATCAATACCCTTAGTTTCAAATACATTAAGTAGAGTAGAACTATATCCACTGAGAAATGAAACATTTTCATCAAAAGCAGTAGCAGGAAATCCGCTAGTTTTTCTAAGATTCCAAAATAGAATATGTGGTTGGACATAAGGGGTTCTAAACTTACTTCTAAGACCGGCTTCTGCAAATTTTCTTTTAATAAGCTCTAACATAGTGCTTTGATCTCCATCACCCCATCCCTGAGCAGCATCAATTTGCATATCAGAATATACTGCTAGAATAATATTTTTAGTCTCGCTTGGATTAACCTCAGCACTAACTAGACCATCTAGAATTTTATCACATAAAGCCTCAAAATTTGTATTCATAGCCCAATTAGGATCATTTCTAATCTTTTTAACTTTTCGTACAAAATCATCTCCGTATTCACTAACATCAATCCAACTTGGTTTAGAGTTAAAAGTTAGAATTCTATTTTTAAATGCAGGATGACAAATTTCACTAGTGCGAATACTTAATCCAATAGCATTTGATATAGGAAGATAATCATCACATTCCATACTTCCAGATGTATCACAGCATGGAATAATACAAGCATTTTCAAGTTGACTATTATTATCCTTATTAGAAAGCCACTGAAGATTAAGTTGAGTTTGCTTTTCACCAGAAGCATTAAATGCCTCCTTTACTAACTCACCTACACTAAGTCGCTTGCCGTGCACCTTAGCTGTTTTATCTCCAGAAGATGCCTTGGAAAGATGAAGACTGAAGTTATTAGCACAGGCTATTCTATCATCTTCTGTAGAACGTTGATTTCCTCTCTTATCTTTATTACGGATAGCATTACTATTTTTTTTGAGACAAATACTAGGAATATTATTAAAATCTAAATTAGACCACCTTTTGCTAGCCATTTTAATCTGAGGAGTATCACTTGCCTTAGATAGAGAAACAATCATTTTATTCCATCTAATTTTTTGCTTAAGAATAGCTGCCCTATACTGGTTTCCATCCCTCCAACCATTTAGTGGTTCGACCACAAAGTCCGGAAAGGCAATTTCAGACATTTTCTTGTGGATCCATTTGTATTGCTTTTGCTTCTCACGTGCCATCCATCTTCCAGCTAATGAAGGTTTAAAATTGGGATCCTTCTGAAGCATTTCATATTCCTGCCTAACAACCATAACAGAATAATCACACATATAATTAATAAGCCAATAATTTCTACTTTCCTTTTCAGCTAGATATTTACACATAAATTTAATATCTTTCCAAGAACCCATAGGATGAGAGCCATCATCACTTATTACAAAAGAACGAACAAGTATCTCAGCTAGCTTCTTACTGTGTTTAGACCAAGCCCAAACCATCATATATGCTAGAGAATATTCACCCTTACCAGCTTCAATATCACGAACGTGCATAGTAAGCTTGAAAAGTTGTGTAAGTTCTTCCTTATGTTCTCTCCAATTAAGATTTTTTAGTAGATAACACATTTTCTCCTCTAGATCAGAATGATCTTGAGTTCTTACCAGTTGAAAATACAATTGAGTAAGAAGAGATTGTGCTTCACTTTTACTAGTCCATTTGGTTGCTTCAACTCCCCAACCATGTTGCGGTGTTCCATTTTCACCATAATGTTTACTCTCAATATACATATCAGGAGTGCTCTTAGAGCTAGTGCGGTCGAGTGCTGCGATAATTGAACTCATAGTATGATAATAGATAGATTCGTATTTAAGTTCTTTTTCTAGTATGTTTTTTTCTTTTCAATTTTCTATTTCTTATATAAACTTTTTTTGTATTTCTTGACTTTTTAGCTGGTTCTTCATAATAAACAACGTGTAAGCTATTTAAGTTTTTAAATATACTTATAGTATCATTCCACAAAATGTCATTTACTTTGCTTACAATAGTTAAAAAATTATAATTTTCTTTGTATTTTAAGTAGTTTAAAACTTCTTCAGGTTCTAAATCAATATTATATTGTAGTACACTAATTAATTTGTGATTTTTTTTATTATTTTGTTTGTTTTTTTTTAAAATATAAATCAATTCATTACGATTAATTTTGTTATTTTCAATAAGTAAATTGTCTTTTTTAACATAATATATTTTATTGTCACAATCTACATAGGTATAAAAAATTTTTACAATATCAACATTTTCTTTATAAAAAGATTTATAATCTTCTTCTTGTTTTTCTAATATGTCCATCCAGCTTGTATCTTCTAATTCTTCATCACTATAAATATCTATATTTTCGTAATGTTGTTCTTCCATTAATTTAAAAACGTAAAAAAATTAATTAATATAAACTTATTTAATTAATATTTAATCTTCGTCGCTATCATCACCATCATCATCACTACTACTTTCTTCTTCATACATAAATCTTTCTAACATAGCCTTATTCCATTCTGAGTCAGCTTTTATATTTTCTAATTCTTTCGCAGCTTTTTCTTCGTCTAGTTTCCTTTGACGTTCAGCTTCTTGTTTTTCCTTTTTCTTTTGAGCATCTCTTAGTTTTCGTCTTTCTTTATTTGACATTTTTGGCGTAGCACTTTTTATTGCTGATGTTATATCAAATCCTTGGGTTATAGAACCTTCTAATATAGGACGCCCATTACTATCTCTTTTTGCGTTATCAAATATGGATGGACCACCTCTTCCTCTACGGCCTCTACGATTGTTTCTAAATCGACCACCGCGATTATTATCTCTTCTACGACTTTTAAATGTATTTATTTTAACTTCTGGACTGTTTGATCTTTTCCAACGAGAATTGGATGGAGGACGATTTCTGGGTGCCTTAAAACGATTTACTCTTGTATTACTTTCTTCCGAAACATTAGAAGAAGACTCAGGTTTTAAACAATCCCAACGGTTAGTTTTTGGCATTCTTCTGTGTGACATATTGTTCGACTATATTAAAATATTTTTGCTAATTAAATTAATTCAATTTTATTAAATAACTTAAAGAAATATCTTGTTATTATTTTGTGGAAACACAGGATTCTTAACGGCAAACATTTTTTCTAATTAAAAAATTTATCTAATATAGTAGGCAAGTTTATATAAATTATAAGAATCAGCATCAAAATTGATTATAATATGTATAATTATAATCAATATCAACTAAATCACTATGTATACTCTTTGTTTGCCTAAAATAGAATCAAATACAACAAAAGAACAAATATTAAATATTTTCAATAAATACAAATTTGGATTAATTATAAAAATTGATTTAATATCTATTTCTAACTCAAAAAGAGCATTTATTCATTATAAAAAATGGGATACTAATGAAAATAATAAGAAAATAAAATCGTATCTAGATGAAGGATTAGATATTAAAATTATTTACAATTTCCCCTGGTTTTGGAAATGTAGTAAGAGTAGAGTAAATTAAAAATATTTATTATTTAGAACATTTTTTTTAGTTCTTTTTTTTACAACTAGATAAAAGATTTCCACTTTTATCATATACAGCATTTCCTGCTGCAATCCATAATTTTTCAAAATCATCTTTTTCTTTTTCTAATATTAAATTATCTTGGTTCTTTTTATTTTTAATTGCCAAATCATATTCTTTTTTAAGTTCAAGCCAGTCTGAATCAATACATTTTTTACTATTATGACTCGTAGTGCTAGACATCATAATTTGTTTTTTTAGTGGCATATATTTGTTTGTTGTATTTTAGTTTTAAATATTTTTTTTTAAGAATTCAATTTTCTCTACAATCTACTAGCCAAATAAATTCACTAATTTTTTCTTGTTTTTTTTCACATTTTTTCTTTGCTATTCCAATATATTTATTATAAGTATTATGTTGAAAGGGTATTTTTTTTACTTTTCCCTTTTTATTTAATATTTTATCCATTTCGTCTAGTGGAATAATACCTTTACTATTATATGAAACCATTATAAACTTGCTTTTTGTGTTTTTTATTAAATCTTCAAAAGTTTCTTTAGCTCTCTTTAAACTACAATATGCACTTTTCTCCCAATTTTTGGGCTGACCTCTATATGTTTCAGGAATTTTTATTTTTGTATTCCAATTACTTATTATATCTAACAAAAAATAATAAATATTATATGGATGTTTGTTGTATGGCGGATCATAATATACTAAATCTAAATTTCCGGTTGTTTTTATCCATTCATTAGCGTCTTTTTTTGAAACATTAATTTTTGCTTTTCCATTTGTTAAAATAGGCAATATAGGTTCAATTGGTCTTAATATGCGTTGTAAATCTACACTTTTTTTACCTCCAAACTTACCTTTTTTTTTATTTTCGTCTTTAAAATATGCAGAAAATTGTCCATTTGTATTATTATTTATAGATGCTTGAACTATTAGTGGAGCAATAAAAAATTTTTGATATTCTTCTCCAATATTATTTTTAATAAAATACATCATTTTATCTATCATAATAGCATTTTTATTTGAAAAATAGACACGTTCACCAGGTAAAATATTATTATCATCTTTTGGTGCCCAATATTTTGAAATAAATGGTTGATATGTATTTTCTATTTTTACATAATTTTTCATCGTTTCTAATGTATTTTGTAAATACATCAATTCATCTTCTGTTAATTCATCAATATCAGTAAGATAACAATCATTAAGAATTTTTGAATAACTAGAAATATCATTTACAAATAATTTTCCTCCATTTACTCTGTTTTTAAATAATCTACTTACAACACCTGAGCCAGAAAATCCTTCTCCTATATTTAATTTTTCTAAACCTAATTCATTTTTTAAATCAGTTATTATTTCATCTATTTTATTTATAAATTTTCTCTTACTTCCCAAATATGTTATTATTTGTTTACTGTAATAATCTTGTTCACTCATATGAAAAAAGAAAATTTATTATTTTTTACTATTTTACGCTACATTATTAATCCTATTTAAAACCTGTTCTCGTGTTAATTCATTTATTTCAATATTATTAGCACATATATCATAACAAAATTGTTCTTCACTCAAACTTTTATTTAAACCTATATCTTTGGTTAGTAAGCCTTTTCTTTTAGTATAAAACTCAAACATAGATTTTGATAGTTTATTTGGTATATTTACTTTAATAATATAACAAAAGCTCTTTTTATTAAATACATTCATATTTGTATCATGATGTTTAAATAAATGCTTTTGTAAATTTGCTCTAGCTGCGTAGCCTCTTTCACATTCGGTGCAAGGACACTGGAATGGTCTTTCATTTTCTGGAGTATGTTTTGAATATATATGTGCTTGTAATGAAGATTTTGGTCCAGTTGTTTCATAATTACAGTGAGGACAACATTTAACATTAAATCTTTCTTCTTTATTTCTTCTATAGTAATTGGTATTGTGTGGGATAGTAATGCAGATAACCATTTTTAGATTTGTATGTGTTATGTTTTTTAGGATGTTTATAAAATTCAATTTTCTATTTTCTGGAAAATTGAAGTATTTTTTCTCCTTGGTTAGACACTATACCAAATAAGTCAAGAAACACAATAACAATACTATGAATATGCTAACACCACACCGTCGTAACCCAAGTCGCCGTCGTCAGGCACCAAAGCGATATGAGGATGAAAAATTTGTATCAGGCAGGATAGATCAATATACCAGAGGCTATGAGGGTAGAGATAGTAACTGGCGAGCAGCTGAAGAAGATGCAGAGAACTACTATAACACCAAAAATGGTAGAAAATTTTGCTATGCTGTATGGAACTCAAGGGGAAAATATAGGTATCAATTGCGTGACTTCCCTGAAAGTCTTCTGGAACTAACAAGTATCTGGAGAGATTTTGGATTGGTTCTTCCAAGTGCTCTTCTTCAAGAGATTGGTAGTTATTTGAGAATTTCAAATGTGGATCGAGCTTTGCTAGAAGATGATGATACATTTGTAGTAGGAGATAATGATAGTGAAAGCGAATACGAAAGTGAAAAAGATACTAAAAAATGGAGATGCTCTGGTCTTCCTATGGATGATGAAGAATGGTCTAGTTGTGATGATACAGATGAGTCAGACTATGATAGCGATGACTTATATGAAGATGATTAAAATAATTAATATTAATACTATGTTGTAATAAATTTTTTTTAGACAAGAAAAAATCCGTGCTCCCCACTAGCGGCCACTAGTCAAGTTTTTATACAGACTTGAACTGTGGCAGTAGCTGGGTTTGAACCAGCGAAGCTATGACTAGCATAGCGGGAAGTCGCCCGCCCCTCCTTTGGCCTCTTGGAGATATACTGCCTATTCCCAATCCGGGTATCGATCCCGGTTCTCCCAGGTGAAAGCTGGGTATCCTATCCATTTAGACTAATTGGGATTGTATCTGATGTGAGAGTTGAACCCACTTCTCCCGCCCGTAAAGGCAGGCGCTTCACCCTAAAGCTTACCAGATTGTTCTCGATATGGGGCTTGAACCCATGACCTTCGGCTCATAAGACCGATGCTCTACCAAGCTGAGCTAACCGAGATGATGTTGGTGTTAATAGTAGGGTTCCATAATCAATCAAAAAAGTTCAATTTTATGATAGGATTAGGGTATTTAAAATCTAGATCTTAAGCTAATCATGCTCTTGCGTTGTAAAAAAAAGTTTTTTGGACCGACCCTTGCTCGTGGTCGCTTTTATATTTTTTATTTTTATAGGATGAAACCGTGGTCTCTTAGTATAGGTTCTGGTAGGCTAGCGATATCTACTATGAAATTAGGCGTGGTTGATTTATATGCTATAGCTGGTAATACTATGTTACGCTCCTTTAGTCTTGCCTTGTATTCTTCGCTATGTTGGTCGTATTGTCCGCCTTTAGGTAGCTGCATCATTATGGTCTGTTTTCCATTCTTGTTAGTGCTAATGTATCGTGGCTTTACTTTACATAGCCAGTGAGTATAGGCTCTAATATGTGAGAAGGGCCAGCTTTTTTTACCAGATGGCCATGTTATACCGTTTCTATTATAGCAGTAGCCTAGTAGATTAGATTCGTGTAGTGTTAGTTGCTTGTATTCTGGTGGGTGGTAGCTAGTAGTAGAGACGAATGTATTGTCCCAATTTTTGATAGGAGAAATAAATATGGAAATACTAGGAGAACTTGCTATTTCATGTGGTATGCACTCCCTAAATATTATAAGGTGAATATGCTTACTACAATCTACGTCTACGTATCTTCGGCACCCTTGATAGGTAGAGCTCATGAATGCTGGGTCAATATTAGTGAAATGTTTTTCTCCCTTTTCTACCCAGTGGTCGTATATGGGTCGTAGATTTTTGTCCTTTATATCCCACCAGCAAAATCTTCTTAAGCCTGTGAGCCCTAAAATTGTAGCGGTTAGTGGATTTTTGGTAAATTCTACAGACCCATCCTCAGCTGGTTTTTCAAATGGTAGGCCATCAAAATGTAGGCTGGTAATCTCTAGTCTTGCCTTGCGAGCACCTAGTCTTATTCTATTCTGCATAAATTTTGATACCGGCTCACCTTCTACTATGCTAATAGCATCACGAAATTGCTGGTCCTGTTCAATTAGATGGTGTATAGGCATACCATACTGATTGATCCAGCCTTGGCTGGAGTCTGGAGCCTTACGTGGCTTAATAGTCTCTGGATGTATTTTCTCAGCTAGTGTTAGCTCCTTAATTTGATGCTCTTCACTAAGTATTTGGTTCGCATTTTGGTAGAAATTAGTGCGTAGCAAATACCTATTGCGAGTGCCTGTTGAAATGTTTTTTAAGGGAACAATACAAACTCCATATTTGTCTAAATAAGGTATAATATTATTAATGTCTTCTGTTAGCAACTGACTTGCTGGTATTTCGGTAGCGGGAACTTCCATAATGTATAGTGGTATATTTAAACCTAAATAGAAAACGATTTTATTCAATTTTGCCTAATTTCGCTTGACTTGTTTTTTCTTCTTTTTCTCTTTCTACTTTTTTTACAATAAGTATCTTTCTTTTCAAATTTAACAAGAAAGGGTCTATCTATAGGACGCCTACATAGCATACCGAATTGGTCGCCGTTAGATGGTTCGCATTTACGATAGCCAGAACACAAGTTATTACCCATTTTATTATTCAGTATTAATATACTAGGTTAGGGTTTCAATTTTATAGAAGGCAATAGCATTAAGACACACAAGTCAAGAGAAAATTTTATGAAAATTGAAGTTTTTCGTTTTCATATATTCTTAATTATCCCCCCCAGAAAACCAATCAAACCGAAACTGTTACGAACTTTTAAAACACTCAAGCAAAACATGTCTCGCACATTCTCAGCTACCCAACAGGCAAACTTCGCCAAGAACTCCGACCCAGCACAGGGTGTCTCTATCTGCATTCCGCGGGTGTTTAACAACATCAGCTGGAAGCGCATCAAGGGGCATATGATTGATGCCAACCTAGGGTTCGTCGAGCGGGTAGATGTTGTCCCAGTCGCGGGCAAGAACTACAAGCGAGCATTCGTCCATTTCGCCGCGGGCAAGTGGAACATGCGCGACTCTACCGCTCGAGCAGCACTTAGGGCCCTACAGGAGGGTAAGAAGATTAAGCTCGAGTATGAGTCACCGTGGTTCTGGCTCGTAGGCATTAGTGGTGCTGCCCGCCCAGCTGAGGCTCCTAAGCCAAAGCAGCGCAAGACCAAGATTGACCTCAGCCCTTCTACAGAGGCAGAGAGCAAGGCTAGCTACGACCTCTCCGCACAGCACGATGAGGAGCTAGCACCTCCAAAGCTCACTCGCCAGACTAACGAGCC
>CESP01012828.1_pt1 | contig 17709 bp, 15 predicted proteins | sample 531211 | NCBI WGS metagenome assembly CESP01 (sample SAMEA2622074, study PRJEB7988) | marine metagenome | biome: marine biome (ENVO:00000447); feature: surface water layer (ENVO:00002042); material: "saline water (ENVO:00002010), including plankton (ENVO:xxxxxxxx)" | depth 5 m | reverse complement strand
TTCCAAGAACACTCAATTCAGCACTGTCAAATGTAAGAGATTTAAGCCTTATAGAATCACCACCAGATAACAGGAAATCAATTATAACTCAAATTCTCGAATGGGATGATAAGGTATTGTCTGATGCAATTGAAAGAGAGGTACAGAGAGGTGGTCAGATTTATTTTGTGCATAATGATATAAAGACTATACCTTACATAAAAGAAAAAATTGTATCAATTAACCATAAAATATCTATAGGCATCGTTCATGCCAAATTAGATAATAATAGAATTGAAAAAGAAATGAATAGTTTTATAAATAAAAAATACGATATTATTATTTGCACGAGCATTATCGAAAGTGGTTTAGATATAGCAAACGTTAATACGATTATAATAAATAATGCAGATAAATTTGGGTTGTCTCAACTTCATCAAATTAGAGGAAGGGTTGGAAGAAGTTCAACTCAAGCATACGCCTATTTGCTGATAAGTAATAAGTATAAAATATCATCACAATCTAAGAATAGACTAGAAGCACTTGATTCCATTGACAGTCTTGGTGGCGGTGTGGAAATAGCAACTAAAGACTTAGAATTAAGAGGAGCAGGAGAAATTCTTGGAGAAGAGCAAAGTGGACAGATGTATGAAATTGGATTTGCAATGTTCACAGATTTACTTAAAAAAACTATAAATCTATTAAGGAATGGGAAGGATACAGAAATTTCTCAGCTTATCATTGATGTTAATAAACCTTGTTTAATCCCTGACTATTATATGGAGGATATATTTCAAAGACTCAAGTATTATCAAAGAATATCATTATGTAAGTCAGAAGATGAGTTACTTTCTCTCAAAGATGAGATTGTTGATATATTCGGTCCTGTACCAGATCATCTTGATAACTTGCTTATGTTAAAGAATCTTAAGAATAACATCAGTGATAAAAATGTAACGTATATGAAAATTATCGACTCAAATGTTACGATTGATTATCAAGCTAATCAGAAAAACAACAAAAAACTTGATAAAAATACTCATGAATCAAAAATAAGGATGAAGATGACATTATATAATGAAGATTTTGAAAAACAATGTATTGAGATTCAAAATAATTTTAATAAACTAACTGGATAGCTTTTTTTCCCAATCAATAGTGGTGGTTGGAAATGCGATAGCCGAATTATTGCTAGAGATAATGTCAGCTATCTTGAAAAGAATCCCCTCTTTTACTTCAAGAAATTGTCGCCAATCTTTTGTATTCGTAAATGCATAAACTATAATATCACACGAGGATGCTTCAAAACTCGTGAAATAAACAATAGGTTTAATAGTCTGATCTATATCGCTATGAGACTCGAGAAAAGAGCGTACCTCAATAACAATATTAGGAATATTATCAATATCTTCGTATCTTACTCCAATGACTTCATTAAATCTTCTATTTGTCATGCGAGTTGCATTTTCAACTATTATATTTGAAAAGGCAGAATTAGGTATGTATAAAACATTTTTCGAAAAAGTTCTCACCACTGTTAATCTCCAACCAATACTCTCTACAATACCCTCAATGTTTCTATCTGGTGATTTAATAAACTCACCAACTTTAAAGGGTCTATCAAAGTAAATCATTAATCCGCCAAAGAAATTTGATAGTAGGTCTTTAGCTGCCAATCCGACAACTAATCCTCCTACTCCACCAAATGCTAGAAGACCTGATATACTTAGTCCAAATTCTTGCATTAAGATAAGCAAAGTGATGACTATGATTACAATCTTGGAAACTCTAATTGTTATTTCATAAGTCTGCTCGACAACAACAGGATCGTCTTGTTTAGATAACTTTTTTAAAAATAACTTATTTTCATAATACTTATCTAGAAATTTTACTAGAGAGAGCGCTAAAAGTACCAAGAAAACACTATAAAAGAAATTTGATGCCATGAAAGACTCAATATAATTATAATATGAGTTGAGCGTATCGAATATAAGTAGAAGACTTATTGTAATAATTAAATACGAAAATGGCCTACTCACAGACTCAAGTATAATGTCATCAAATTCATTTTTAGTATTCTTTGTTATACCAGTAAGAAACTGGATCAACCAGTTTTTTATAATAATTAGTAAAAACCCAAGACCAAAAATTAGGGATATTTGTAAAGATACTTCACTTGAGGATATTTGATTGAGTAATTTATCCATATTTATAACTCTTTATTAAACGTAAGTTTTCTCTATATAAATACATTTTATTTTCAGTCCTACTGATAAACTGTAGCTTATTTATATTATCATGATTTTGTCTTGTATAATTAAGTAAATTCTCAGATAAATAATGCTCTGTGAAATAATGAGATGATGACTGATACTTATCAATATTCTCAACTAATTTTGAAGTACATATTACATATTGACACCCAGCCTTTAAAGCCATGATAACTCTATCTTCGCATTTAATAATTCTATTATTGAAATATTTAGCAGCGTGCATTTCCAGGTCATCACTTATAAATACTGGATTCACTTTAAAAATATCTCTAGGGATATTATTAAGTAGTTTTTTAGAATAACTACAAATCACTTTATCTATATTTTGATACAAAACATGATTTGTCATTACAGGTAAAGAGTAGTTTTTTAAAACTTCTATAAAAGGTACTAGATCCTCATCAAGTAAATCCTCAATGCTTATGCCAGTAGTGCATATTTGCGTATGCGAGTCTGTAGCTACACTTCCATGGCCTGGGTAGTGCTTAAGGACAGGTAATACGCCTGCTTTGATGATTCCTTTAATGTATGACATTGATAGCATTATAACGGTATTTTTTTCTGACCCAAAAGTTCTACCCTTGAGTAATCTAGACGATGGATGCAATATGTCAATAACAGGTGAATAATTTAAGTTGACGCCAATCTCGCTTAATTCATAACCTGTTATAAACCCACAACACATTGCCAACCTAACTCTTTCTTGAAAATTACTAATGTTAGATATAAATTCAAAACTTGGAAGTTTTGTAAAATTTTTTTTAAATCTTTGAACTCTGCCACCTTCATGATCTATTGAAATAATTAAATTATTTTTAATATTTTTAATATTATCAATAAGATCTATCACTTGTTGATGACTTTCATAATTATTCTCAAAAAGTATTATGCCACCGATCAGTGGATGACTAATCAACTTAACGTCTTCTGTGGTTAATTTATAACCATCTATGTTTATAATTAATGGACCTAATGTTTTCTGCATCTACTTTATAGAAACCAGAGCATGACAGGATATTCCCTTTCCTTCACCGACAAATCCCATATTTTCGTTTGTAGATGCTTTGATGTTAACATTTTGATTGCTACATTTGGTAAGTGCTGAAATATTCTCTTTCATTTCATTTTTATAACTAGAAATTTTTGGTGATTGTAATAATATTACAATATCAATATTATTTATTTTTAAACCATTTCTCGACACTAAATCAATAGCATGTTTTATTATTTTAGAGCTGTCTAAGTCTTTATTTGATGGATCCGAATCTGGAAAATGATCTCCTATATCGCCCATTGATAGACAACCGTATATAGCATCAGCGATTGCGTGGTAGACTATATCACCATCAGAATGAGCTACGATAGACTTACCACAAGATATTTTTACTCCAGCAAGTATTAAAAAATCGCCGTCAATAATTTTATGAGTATCAATGCCTATACCAACTTTCATATAACTTTTATAACTCTTTTTATTTTTTCCAAGTCTTCTATATATGTTAATTTTACATTAAATGGAGATGATTTCAGAATTTTAACTTTATAAGAACTAATATGCATAACTTCTAAATCATCATCAACAGCAATATTTTTATCTATCACGTATTTATATGACTTTATAAGCTTATTAAAGTTGAATAATTGAGGCGTAAATGATACAAAATAATTATCTTTTTTGATATTTTTCTTTATAATTCCTCCTTTACCAACTTCTTTTAGTGCGTTAGTTAATGGATAACCAAAACCAATACCAGTTTGAATAGATTTAGTGCAGGATACTAAGCTCTCTAAATCTTTCTTATCTATTAATGGTCTAACAACATCATGTATTATTACATTTGTTGGCCGTTGTTTATTTGCAAGGTATTTCAAACCTAAGAAAACAGATTTTGCTCTACTCGAACCACCTTTAACAAGTTCTATTTTATTTTTATATTTCGAATTATTTATTAGAGACAAATCGTTGGTGACTAGATAAATGTCTCTAATTTGTTTAAATGCTAAAAACTTAGAAATGGCGATATCAACTATTGATATACCATTTATCTTTATTTTTTGTTTTTTTGTTCTAGAAACATACCTAGAACTTTTTCCTGACGCTAATATTAATACGTCAGTTGTTAGCACTGTCATTTTTGATTATCTGCACAAAAATCTCATCTTTCTTTATATATCCAAAAATTTCTCTAGCATATATCTCTAGAGACTTATTACTTTCATTTAATCTTGATATTTCGTTTCTTAGATTATTACTGTCGTTCTTAATCTTGTTAATTTGTTCATATTTAGTATCAAGTTGTTTTCTATAATCCAAATAAGCAAAAATACTATTATTGGAAAATATTAACGAGTACTGTAGAAGAGAAAATAATATAAAAGATGTAAAATAAAATATCTTCACTTTTGCCACCTTTTAAAAATATTCCCTGTGTTATACATATTTTCACCAAGATTTTCCTCTATTCTTAGGAGGCGATTATACTTTGCAACCCTATCTGACCTAGACAATGAACCGGTCTTGATCTGATTAGATCCAGTCCCTACACTTAAATCTGCGATAGTTGTATCTTCTGTTTCACCAGATCTGTGTGAAATAATAAATGAATAATCTGATTGTTTTGCTATATCTATAGTATTTATTGTCTCTGTAACTGTTCCAATTTGATTCAATTTGATAAGTATTGAGTTTGCTATGCCTGCATCAATTCCTTTTTTTAGAATTTCTGGATTGGTGACAAAGACATCATCTCCAACTAGCTGTATTTTTCTTCCTATTGTATCGGTAATTTGTTTCCAACCAACCCAATCATCCTCAGCCATTCCATCCTCTATGCTAATTATAGGGTAGTTTTCACATAATTCGCTAAGATATTCACAAAAATCATTACTATTGTAAATACCTTCATTCAATGTATATTTTTTATTACTAAAAAACTCCGAACTTGCAACGTCTAAGCCTAGGTAAATATCCTCTCCTGGTATGTAGCCTGCAATCTCAATCGATTCAGTTATAATATCTAAAGCTAGTTGATTTGATGAAATATTAGGGGCAAAACCACCCTCGTCGCCAACGGCTGTACTGAGAGATTTTCTAGATAATTGATTCTTCAGCGTATGAAAGACTTCACATCCTGCCTGAAGGCTTGCTGAAAATGATGGGAACTTGACAGGGATTATCATGAACTCTTGAAAATCAAGCTTGTTGTTTGCATGTGCCCCACCATTTAATATGTTCATAAGAGGTACTGGCAAAGAAAAACTATCTCCGAATGATTCGAAAAGTTCAATTCCATCAAACTTAGTTTTTGCCTTACAAAAAGCTAGTGAGGCTGCTAGTATTGCATTTGCGCCTATGTTTTTTTTATTATTAGTGCCATCTAGTTCTATAAGGAGGTCGTCAAATTCTTCTTGAGTATTAAAGTTCTTTCCAATTACTTCCTTCCTCACTAAAGTATTAATGTTTCTGACTGCCTTGTAGACAGATTTACCATTAAATTTGTTACTATCGTTATCTCTCAACTCAATAGCTTCTAATTTTCCAGTTGAAGCACCTGAAGGAGAAATACCTCTTCCCATCTGACCAGTACTAAGTGTTAATTCACATTCAACTGTGGGATTACCTCTAGAATCTAGAATCTGACGAGCATGAATTGTTTTTACATTGATCATTTATTATCTCTTTACAATTTCATTTATACTAACTATGGAACTCAATAAGTCTTCCATCTTACTAATATCTAGAGAATTCTTACCATCACTGTGTGCATTAGATGGATCCGGATGAGTTTCAATAAATATCGCATCTATTCCTACTGCTGTGGCTGCTCTAGCCAAAGCAGGAATAAATTTACTCTCACCTCCTGAAACAGACACGTCTCCACCTGGTTGTTGAACAGAGTGAGATGCATCATAAATCACTGGACACCCAGTCTCTCTCAAAATAACAAGAGATCGCATATCTGACACAAGATTATTATAGCCAAAACTTACTCCTCTTTCACATACATATATCTGATCATTTCCTGTAGATTTTGCTTTTTCAACAACACTTTTCATTTCTTTTGGTGACAAGAATTGACCTTTTTTTATATTAACTGGCTTTAATGTTGATGATACTCTTAGAATAAAATTTGTTTGCCTACATAAAAAAGCAGGTGTCTGTAAAACATCAACGCAGTTTGCGACCTCGTCTACTGGCGTATCTTCATGGACATCTGTAAGAACAGGGATGTCGAATTCTGATCTAATTTTTTCCAAAACTCTCAAACCTTCTTCCATGCCAATACCTCTTTTAGATGACAGCGAGGTTCTGTTCGCTTTGTCAAAAGAACCTTTAAATACATAGGAAATAGGAAATTTTTCGGTAATTCTTACAAGTCTCTCTGCTATAGACATACAGAGTTTCTCTGACTCTATAGCACAAGGTCCAGATATTAGTGTTAAATTCTTCTCTTTACCAATATTAAGCATTTATATTTTTCCTCTAAAACTAGCTTTTATAAAACCATTAAATAATGGGTGTCCCCTCAGTGGAGACGATGTGAATTCAGGATGGAATTGACACCCAAGATACCAGGGATGATTTTTAATCTCAATGATTTCCATCAGACCCTCTCTTGCTGATTTCCCACTAAATATTAGATCACTATTCTTAAAAAATTTTACAAAATTAGTATTAACCTCATATCTATGTCTATGCCTTTCGTCAATCGAAGCTTTTCTGTACATTTTATATGCCAGCGTATTCTTGTTAATATTACATTTTTGAGCACCCAACCGCATCGTGCCGCCATAATTTGACTTATCAACTATAATTTTTTTGCCCTTTGAGTCACGCCATTCATCTACTAGTGCGATAACAGGATTATTTGTCTTAATATCAAATTCAGTACTATTTGCTCTCTTTAGATTAATAACATTTCTTGCGTATTCAATCACAGAAATTTGCATACCTAAACAAATACCAAAGTACGGTATGCTATTCTCTCTAGCGTATTCTGCAGCTAAAATCTTTCCTTCAATACCTCTATTACCAAACCCGCCCGGTACTAATATGCCGTTCATCTTCCCTAAAGATTTAACCGAAGATTTTTTTATGCTCTCAGAGTCTATATATTCAATATTAACTTTGAGCGTATTAATAATTCCGGCATGGTATAGTGCTTCATTGAGAGATTTATAAGAATCTTCCAGATCAACATATTTTCCTATCATAGCAATTTTAACACTTTTACGACACTTCTTAACCTTTTGTTTGTATTCAGTCCATGGTTTTATATTCGACTTATTTTTTTTAAGGTTCATTTTCCTTATAATGAAATCGTCCATCTTTTGATTTTTTAGCATGATTGGAATATCGTAAATGGATGATGCATCCTCCGCAGAGAACACTGCGTTCTTAGAAACATTTGTAAATAGTGCTATTTTCTTTTTAATTGACTCATCAATAAAGTTACTCGATCTACATAAAAGTATGTCTGGTTGTATTCCAATAGATCTCAACTCCTTTACTGAATGTTGCGTTGGTTTTGTCTTTATTTCTTTTGTAACTGCTATGTAAGGCAATAATGTTAAATGAATAAATAGAGAATTTGTAGACCCCAACTCTAAACCAAACTGTCTTATTGATTCTAAAAAAGGAAGTGATTCGATATCACCAACTGTCCCACCAACTTCAACAAATGCAATATCGGATTTCTTCGCTCCAATTATAATAAGCTTCTTAATTTCATCTGTTATATGTGGTACGACCTGCACCGTACTTCCTAAGTAATCACCTTTCCTCTCTTTATTAATAACGTTTGAGTAAACTCTACCAGCTGTTACATTGCTATCTTGAGACATTTCAATATCAACAAAACGTTCATAATGACCTAAGTCAAGATCGGTCTCTGCACCATCTCTAGTGACGAACACTTCGCCATGCTGAATGGGGCTCATTGTTCCAGGGTCTAGGTTAATATATGGGTCCAGTTTTTGCAGAGAAACATTGAAACCACGGAGTTTGAATAAGGATGCAAGGGAGGCAGATGCAATACCCTTTCCTAGGGATGATACTACACCACCAGTGATAAATACATATCTTGTCATACCTACAAGATGAGTATAGACGATATCTAGGTAGAAATATATATATTGTTTAAATTAAGATGGAGCACATTATGGCTTCTGAATAATAAGTTTAGTGCCATTTTTTGTAATTTTAACGTTATCGAATACGAATAAAGGGTTAGAATCATTATTTGTATTCATGATTTTCAATATCTCGTTTATATGCCTTAGATTAAGGTTAGTAGATGTTATTTTATATATCCAATGATGAAGTAAAAGCACCTTGACACCATAATCCTTATGTATAATTTTATTTATTTCTAGGACAGTCTCATCGCCAGATGTATATGGTGTTGAGATTGACTCAATATGACTTTCGAGGACATCGGATTGAATGCTGAGAATATCGAGGTTATTTGAAATAATTTTATCTAGTGACACCCATTTTTTTTTAAGTTCTGGAATTATATTATGTCTGATGTAATTCCTATCAAGCCTAGTATCGTTATTTGACTGATCTTCTATGTAACTTATCATATTATTTTTACTATAATTTTGTAATTCATGTTTTGGTACTCTTAGAAAGGGTCTTGCTACTATTCTCTCATGCAATGTTGTACACATATCCATTGAACTTAAACCTCTGATTCCTGATCCTCTTAGCATTCTTAAAAAAAATGTCTCAACCTGATCATCGAGATGATGTGCAGTAAGAATAATCTCGCCCTCATTTGAGTGCTTACGTAAAGCATTATATCTTTGTATCCTACATTTCTCCTCTATATTAGATGAATTATCTATCTCGACATTATAGCTAGAATGTTTAATTGCATAATTCTTTGACACGCGTAAACAATGTTCTGATACCTCTGCAGAATTATCCTGTATATTATGGTTAATATGTATAGTTCTTAAGTTGAATTTTTTAACTTTCTTTAGCTCTACCATCGCATGTAATAGAACAGATGAGTCTTCTCCGCCACTAAACGCTACAATAAATTCATCATGTTTGAATGAACTAATTAATTTACTGCAAGCATCTAAAATTAGATTAGGATTCGTATTCTCCATATGACTCAAGCTTCTCTCTTCTTTTATTGATAATTTGTTCTATTGTTAATTGAGAGAGATCGTTAAACATATTTAAGATATTTATTTTTAATGATGAACTCATTGCAATGAGATCTCGATGCGCACCACCTAACGGCTCAGGTATAATTAGATCAATTAATTTGAATTCCAATAATTTCGATGATGTTATACAAAGTGCCTCTGCAGCTTGTGCTGCTTTTTTTGCATCCTTCCACAAAATTGACGCACATCCCTCTGGGCTTATTACAGAATATATACTATGTTCTAACATACAAAGTCTATCAGCTATTCCTATTGCTAGTGCTCCTCCTGAACCTCCTTCGCCAATAATCACTGAAATTATAGGAATTTCTAAGTTAGACATAATAGATAGATTTTCTGCAATAGCTTGACTTTGATTCCTCGATTCAGCATCAATACCTGGATATGCTCCAGGAGTGTCAATGAAAGTTATTAGTGGTAATTTAAATTTTTCAGCTAACTTCATTATACGTAGTGCTTTTCTATAACCCTCAGGTTTAGGCATACCGAAATTTCGATGAACTTTTTCTTTTGCATCTCTTCCTTTTTGATGACCAACAAACAGAAAAGTTAAACTGTCAATGTTACCAATTCCAGCAATAATTGCCTTGTCATCACCAAACATCCTATCACCATGTAATTCTGTAAAACTATCAAATATATTTGGAATATAATCTAGAGTATGTGGTCTGAGTGGATGTCGTGCTAGCTGAGATATTTGCCAATCAGTCAGATTGCTAAAGATTTTGTTTGTAAGATTCTCATGATCTTTTTGAAGCTTATCTATCGCACTATCACTTTTTGCAGTTTTTTCAGGGTCATCATTAATTTGCTGAATTTTGTTCTCAAGGTCTAGTAGTGGCTGCTCGAAATCTAAGTAATTAGGATTATATTCTTTCATTTTAAATAATTATAAACAAATTAAACAAAATAACTATTGATATTTAACGATAATATTCTCGCTTCCTAATAATTTTGTTAGATTATTTATTAACGTACTTGTAGGATTTATGTGCCATTGCTCATCAAGTGATAATGGAACAATGTGTTGTTTACTGATACATTTAATGATAAGTGGGCATTTACCGTTTTTATGAGGCTCGAGGATACTCATTAATTTCTTTATCGTCTGATCATTTGTTTTATCTGATGTTATGAGAAGCTCTATTTTTTTCGAATAATTTTGTCGTGCAAAGTCTATATCTACAACACTAGAAGCTTTTATACTTAGAGAACCATTGTACTCATCGATGGATATATTACCTGTTACAAAAAGTATCTCGTTTTCTTTTAACATATCTTTATATTTATCGTAAACGTCAGGATATATTATGACTTCGATAGCACCACTTGAATCATCTATAGATAGAATATTGATAAATCTATCACTACCTACTCTCTGAGTTCTAGAGTGTACTATTACTCCAGAGAGTGAAACGTATTCAGAATAATTTTCTTTTAAGCCTTCATTGATCTTATTTAGATAAAAACCAATAGAATGAAAGCCCATAGATTTAATTTCAGATTCGTATTCAGCTATTGGATGGCCTGATAAGTACAAACCAAGGACTTTCTTTTCACTTTGAAGAACATCTAATCTATTTTCTCTGTTTAGCTCAAATGTCTTTTCAGATAGTTTTACACCTTTTGCTACTGAAGATGATGTATCAGATGCAAATAATTCTGTTTGACCGATAGTCTTAGTTAACTGTTTTTTCTGTCCATATGTTAAAGCCTTATCAAGCACCCTCTTCAAGAATATCCTATTCGAATCAAAGAGGTCACATGATCCAGAAAATATTAATGAATCCATTGCTGCGATATTTACAATTGAGTGAGATACCCTCTCGCAAAATTCGAAGATATTATTAAATAGCCCATTTTGCTCTCTTTCACTAACAATATGTTTGACTGCATTTAGCCCAACTCCTTTTATCGCGCCAAGGCCAAACATAATTTCTTTTTCGCCAAGAGCTTCAAACTCGTAACTAGATTTATTTATGTCTGGCTTAATAACTTTAACGCCCATTTCATTTGCTGCCTTAATCAGCGATATAACCTTATCTGTATTATCCATATCAGACGACAGAGCCGAGGCAAGAAATTCAGATGGATAGTATGTTTTTAATAGTGCAGTTTGGTAAGAGATATAAGCATATGCAACTGAATGAGATTTATTAAAACCATATCCGGCAAATTTCTCCATTTTTGAAAATATTGATTCAGCAATATGACTGGGTATCTTTTTTTCACTTGCACCTGAAAGAAATTTCTGTCTCTGATTTTCCATCTCTTCTTTCTTTTTTTTCCCCATCGCTCTTCTTAGAATATCTGCTTCACCTAATGTATAATTAGCTAGAGCTCGCGATATCTCCATTACTTGCTCTTGATATAAAATTAGACCATATGTAGGCGATAGAATTGGCTCAAGTAAAGGATGCTCATAGTTAATTTTCTTGCCATGCTTATTATTTATAAAGTCATCAACCATATTTGTTCCCAGTGGGCCGGGTCTATATAAAGCGACTAGTGCAACAATATCATCGAAACAGTCTGGTTTAAGTTGCCCCATATATCTTTTCATGCCAGATGATTCTAACTGAAATACACCTGATGTTAACTTCTTTTGCATCAACGAAAATACTTTGGGATCAGTAGGAGTAATTGCCTCAATATCAATATCAGCAATTTTTTTTGATCTTAGATTCTTGACCGTTTTGTCAATTATACTTAATGTTCTCAATCCTAAAATATCAAATTTAACTAATCCTAATTTTTCGATGTCATCTTTATCGTATTGTGTGACAATCTCGCCACTCTCTTCGACCCTGTATAGGGGGATATGGTTATAAATTTCGTTAGGAGATATAACTATACCTGCTGCGTGTTTACCGACATTGCGAGGAAGGCCCTCAATTTTTTTTGATGTTTCAATAAGATTTCTTATTTCTTCGCTAAAGTCGTACTGCTCCCTGAGTTCTTTATTCTGTTTGAGTGCGTCATTGATAGTGATACCTGGAGTAAAAGGTACTAACTTTGCAATTTTATCTACAAAAGTATAGCCCATACCTAACACTCGACCTACGTCCCTGATAACTGCTCTGGCTGCAAGAGAACCATAGACTATAATTTGTGAAACTTTGTTACTTCCATATTTTTCTGAGATATGCTCAATAACTTTCTGCCTATTCACCATACAAAAATCAATATCAAAATCAGGCATAGAAATTCTATCTATGTTTAAAAATCTCTCAAATAATAGGTTATGAGGGAGTGGGTCTACAGAAGTGATGCCAAGAGAATAAGCCACTAATGAGCCTGCTCCGGATCCTCTCCCTGGTCCAACTGGAATATCATTGTTCTTTGCCCATAAAATGAATTCATGGACAATAAGAAAATAGCTAGTAAACCCCATCTCTTTTATCACATCCATTTCACTATTCAATCTATCAAAATATGCGTTATGCTTAGATTCATCAATCATAGGTAATTTTTTCTCTAACCCTTTTCGTACAACATTGTCAAAATGATCCTCTATTTTTATTCCATCTGGAGCATCGAACTCAGGCATATGATAAGTTTTAAGGTTAAGTTTTAAGTTACACCTTTTTATAATTTCACTGACATTTGATATAGAATCGGGTAAATCATGATAAAGATCCTTCATCTCATCTGGTGTTTTGAAATATTGATTTTCTGTATATTCGTTTTGCTCTATGCGATCATCGAGTTTAATTTTTTTGTTAATACATACCTTAACTTCATGAGATTCGAAGTCTTCCTTATTAACAAAAAGCACATTATTTGTAGCAATAATTGGTAATTGAATATCGTTAGCAATATTCAGAGCTTTAATAATAACCTGTTCTCCCGAGATATGATTTGTTTTTTGTATATCTATATATAAATTATTCTTAAATACTTGATCTAACAATTTGATGTATTTTCGAATAAGCGCTTCTTCCGCGTATAACAAGTTTTTACCTATAATCCCATTATATCCACCTGTACATAATATAAGTCCATTACTGTAATGCTCTATTTCCTCAATGGATATTGATGGTAATCTGCTTGTAGTGCTTTTAATATGTATATCAGAAATGAGCTTTATTAAGTTTTTATATCCATTTTGATCTTTGCATAGAAGTGTAATAAAGGGTTGTTGATTATCATACTCAAAATTACTTATGGGAATCTGACAACCTATGATTGGCTTGATGTTATTAGTTATACAAGCCTGATAAAATTTGATGGCGTTAAATGTATTAAGGATATCCGTGATCGCTAATGATGTAATTCTATGTTTTTTAGCTTTTTTTATCAAAGCATCAATAGCAATAGTGCTGTCAATAAGCGAATAAGCTGTCCTTAATGATAAATGTGTAAATAATTCTTTCATGACTCTATATATTTTAAGGGAGAGAAACTCATTCTATGATATATAGAAGGTCCGAATTGTTTAAGTAATTCTATATGTTTTGCTGTACCATATCCTTTATTTTTACAAAATTGATAGGTGTTGTACCGCTCATCTATCCTGTTCATATAGTTATCTCTGACGACCTTTGCTAAAATTGATGCTGCAGAAACTGCTGGTATAGATTTATCTGCCTTTACAATGGCCTCACAAGTTATTATAGAATGTTCTGGTACAAATAAGCCATCGACTATCGCTCTATCTGGATTTATTGCGAGTGATGCCAAAGACCTACTCATAGAAAGTAGTGTTGCTTTATGGATATTCATTTCATCAATTTCATTATTTGAACATAACCCTATACCTACAGCTATTGAATTCTTGACAATATGATCAGCAATTGCCTCTCTTTTCAAAGTTGATAATTCTTTAGAATCACAGAGAAGCGAAAAATCTACAGTATCAGCAAGAATTACAGATGCTGAAATTACAGGACCAGCAAGACATCCTCTGCCAACCTCATCAACACCGGCTAAAATTGAGCTTGTCATAAAAAGTTCACTATATATAATTGAATCTATACCTAAATATAACAAAAAAGAGAAATCAATACTCGATATGGTTAAAAAAAAATTAAGAGTAGCTATAATAGGCCTAGGTTATTTAGGCAAGTATCATCTTGAAAAGTTCCTCAAAAATCGTAATGTAGCAGTAAAATGGGTGATTGATAGTGATATCAATAATTTAAAGCTAAATATTAATGAATCGATTAAAAAATCAACTAATTTCAAAGATATTATTGGTGATGTGGATTGCGCCTCGATTGTTACGCCCACGACAAGCCATTTTCAGATAGCAAAATCTCTATTACAAAATAAAATTAATATTCTTCTTGAAAAACCAATGACTCAGAGCTTAAGTCAAGCAAAAAAGTTAAATACTATGGTTAAAGGCAAAAAGATAATCATGCAGGTTGGACATTTAGAGAGATTTAATCCAGTCGTGGAAAAACTTACAAGTGAAATAAATAATCCACTATTTATTGAAGTTCACAGACTGGCAAAATTCAATCCGAGATCAACTGATGTAAATGTAATATTTGACTTAATGATTCATGATATAGATATTATACTTTCATTAGTAGAGTCACCAATAAAGAAAATATCTGTATTTGGTAAAAAGATCATTACGCAAACTACAGATATTGCAAATGTTCGTATTGAGTTTTTAAATCATTCTGTCGCTAATCTCACTGCCAGTAGAATAAGCACAAAAAATGAGAGAAAGATTCGTATTTTTGAAAAGAATAAATACTACTCTGTTGACTTTTTATTATCTAAGATGAATATTTTCTCAAAAAAAACAAATCGTATCTTTAAACAAAATGAGTACAATTATAAAAAAGCTGATGCGCTCAAGAAAGAAATTAATAATTTTGTCAACTCATGTTTGGGTCTTGAAAAACCTCTTGTGGATGGCATAAACGGTATGAATGCATTAAAAGTAGCTGAGGATATTTCGAAGAAACTATGAGTAAAATTAAGTTATTTGATCTTTCAAGGCAATATAAAAGTCTCAAAGCAATTCTAGAGCGTAAGGTTGCTAGTGTTCTAGCAAGTGGACAATATATTATGGGGAAAAATGTGAAGACATTTGAAGAGAATGCCTCTAAATATCTATCGGTAAAAAATTCAGTTACGTGTAATTCTGGTACAGATGCACTTATTTTAGCATTACGATGTCTTGGTATCGGACATGGAGATGAAGTTATCACGACACCATTTACGTATTTTTCTACAACAGAAGCTATATTGCTAGTTGGTGCAAAGCCTATCTTTGTGGATATAGATTCTACTACTTTTAATATTGATTGTAGTCAGATTGAGAGAAGGATTACAAAGAAAACAAAAGCTATCCTAGGTGTGCATATTTTTGGTCATCCTTATGAGGCAGAAAAGGTAAAAAGAATATGCAAGAAGCATAAAATAAAAATGATTGAAGACTGTGCACAGTCATTTGGGGCTAGTATTGGTAAGAAGCAAACAGGGACATTTGGTGATATAGGTTGTTTTAGTTTTTTTCCAACAAAAAATCTAGGGTGTGCTGGTGATGGCGGGATGCTTGTAACAAATAATGATCAATTTGCTAAAAAAGCTAGGATGCTGCGAAATCATGGTGGAATTTTAAGAAATGAACATAACTTAATTGGCTATAATAGCCGTCTAGATGAAATTCAAGCAGTAGTTCTCATAGAGAAGCTTAAATTAATTGATAAGCTAAATAATAGTAGAATCAGAATCGCTAAAGAATATAGTACATCTATAGATAATAAAAAAATAGTTACACCTAATTATCTAAACAAAGTTAGACATATTTATCATCAATTTACACTAATTGTAGATAACAGAGCTCGTTTCACAAATTATCTAACTAAAAATGGTATTCCTTTCGGAATCTACTATCCAAAACCAGCTTACATGCAACCAGCAATTAAAAAAATTATAAGGAATAGTCCAAGGCTTAAAGTGACGGAGTCTGTCTGTAAAAAATGTGTATCTATCCCCATTTTTCCAGAGCTGTCAAAAAAAGAATGTGATTTTATTATTAATACTATTAATGACTATTAAAGGTTCAAGAGAAATATTTGTAATAACTGGCGAGTCATCAGGTGATCAGCATGCTGCCAAGTATGTAAGAGAACACCTTCTATTAAATAAAAAGATATATTTTTCTGGGATAGGACAAGAGTGTATGAAGAATGAAGGCATATCTTTAATATACAATTCTGAGGATATATCTGTTGTTGGGTTAACAGAAGTTATATTTAAATACAAAAAAATTAAAAGTGTGCTTGATTTAGCTAAGAAATATCTTAAGGAGAATAAACCTGCGCTTGTTGTTCTTGTCGATTATGTAGAATTTAATCTCAAAATTGCTTCATATGCGAAATCACTTGGTATACCTATTCTTTTTTATATTGCTCCACAGGTATGGGCTTGGCGTGAGAATCGAATTAATAATATTATTAAAGTAGTCGATCATTTAGCAGTTGTTTTCCCATTTGAATATGATATTTTTTCAAAGTTCTCAAAGAATGTTACATATGTAGGACATCCACTAGCAGATGATAATGAATTAAATTTTGATAACACCAATTATCATGACAAAAAATATGATCTAGGAGTCTTTCCTGGAAGTAGAGAATCTGAAATAAAAAATAATATTTATACTATGCTTGATTGTATTAAACCAAGTAAAGGTAAACATCCCGACTATAGTAATATTAAAATTTTTTACTCAAATGACAAAACTAAAAAATTATTAGAAAAAATGCTTCCTGTTTCCTTGCATGCATCACTTAAAAGTGGAAAAGATAGAGAGGAGATTAAACAATGTAAAAAGGCAATCACAGCATCAGGGACAATTACACTAGAGCTAGCCCTATTAGGTATTCCGATGGTTATAGTTTACAGATTATCATCAATCACGTACTTTATGATGAAAAGATTGGTAAAATTAAAATACATTGGTCTAGTAAATTTGATTCTTGGAGAAAATCTTGGAGATGAAATGATTGTTAAAGAGTACGTACAGCCAAAATACCATGACCAAGTAGAAATTATGGCTGAGTTGGATAAAATAGATAATGACAGTACATATCGTGATAAAATCAAAATAAAATATCTTGAGATAAGAAATAAGTTAAGACCAGGTGCGGCAAAGAATCTTGCTCAGATAGCTAATAAATTAATTTTCTGATCTATCGCGTAATTCCTCTTTTGCTTTTAAGTATGAAGTCAACGAAATATTTTGATTCTCGGTGATTTATATTTAAATCATTATATATTTTAATACAATCATCTCTTGGTGTGTTTG
>CESP01056766.1_pt1 | contig 18117 bp, 23 predicted proteins | sample 531211 | NCBI WGS metagenome assembly CESP01 (sample SAMEA2622074, study PRJEB7988) | marine metagenome | biome: marine biome (ENVO:00000447); feature: surface water layer (ENVO:00002042); material: "saline water (ENVO:00002010), including plankton (ENVO:xxxxxxxx)" | depth 5 m | reverse complement strand
ATGCCCACAACAGATATTATATTTTCATATGCAGTATTAGGTGGTGGCGCGCTAATAGTTTATCTAATTTTAAATTTGGTTAAGGATCGCATTGAAAAGAGTGCCAAAAAAACAAAAAAAAGAAAAAAACGAAAATAATCTTACTCTTAACTTAATTATTCACAAAGTTAGTAAGTAAGTAATCGTAAAAGTTTAATTTATTGATCAAAGTGGAATCAAAAAAAGAACATCTAAATCTTTATTAAGATATTAACAATTAGGCTGCTTTTATATGTCTATTTTCTAAAATTGTTGCCACCAAATGAACTCTATTAATCTCACTCCCATTAAAAAAATTATGGTATTTTGTATTATCGGTAATATAAGCATTACCATCTGCTGGAAGATGGTAGCTTTCTTCCTCAATAATCATTCTGCAACCAATATTTGTAATTATTGGTATATGTAATCTCATTTCTGGATCACGGTGCCATGATAAACATGATCTTGGTGGTTTCATTAAAAACCTTACTCTTCCGAGTTTAAATCTTTTTGTAATTTTATTATAAACTTCTTCAACATAAGTAGATTTAAATTCTGGACAAATTTCATTATAAGAGGCTTCATCCACCTTATCTAATCTTTTTTCCTCGTTTTTTGTTTCGTTAGGGTAGGTCCAATATAATCCACGTACATCTCCTCCCGTAATTGAATTAGGATCGTTAGGTTTCCTATTAATGCAAATGCAGTTAAAATCTTTTAAATTTGGATTATCCGTCACGAAGTTTTTAGTGCAGTTTTCGTATGCATCTCTTAATTTTTCAATATTAATATCTAAGTCGTTAATTACTTCAACGTATTTCATTACTAGCAATTTACACTAGGAAAAAATCACTTTAAACAAATTAATAGTCGCATAAAGCTCAATTTTTCTTATAAGGCTTAATTATTTTACCATTTTCTAATTTAGGAGGATTATATTTCTCACCAGGTTTAGTATCATCTAAAAATCTAAAGTATAACAATATACCTAATAACAACATTATACTGATAAGGCTAAGTTTTATTATTGGATACTTGGTTTTCTTTTTTAAAATTAAATTTGATAGATAAAAAATTAAAAACGGAGATAAAATAGCTAATACAACAAGAATTTTTTTTAACATTAATAATTATAGCATTTTTTACAAATGTTTGTGTAGGTGAATATCAAAATGGGCCTATAGAAGGCCCATTTTGTATGTAACAGAGAGGTTATAGGGAGAATTAGTCTCTGATAGAGTACGCAACTACTCCTGTTTCTGCTACGTCCGTACCTTTTCTTTGTGCTTCGTCACTTACTCTAATACCTATTGTTGATTTTAGAATAGTCCAAATTACGAACGATGCCGCAAACATGAAGACATTGATAGATAATACACCAATCAATTGCGCACCAAAATTTGTATCTGCGTTTGTTAATGGAACTGCTAAAGTACCCCAAATTCCAGCAAACATGTGAACTGGGACTGCTCCAACAACATCATCAATTTTTAATTTTACTAATAGTGCTGTACCTGCAACTACAACTGCACCTCCAATACCACCAATGATAATAGCAATAAATGGAACTGGCGCTAATGGCTCTGCAGTAATTGCAACTAGTCCACCAAGTGCACCATTTAACATTTGTACAACATCGGTTTTTCCGCCTATTAGCCTAGTAACTAGAGCGCAAGTCATAACACCACCAGCTGCAGCTAAATTAGTATTTATAAAAATTTTCGCTACTGCTGTTGCATCATCAAATGTGCCAAGAGCAAGTTGCGATCCACCATTGAAACCAAACCAACCGAACCAAAGTATAAATACTCCGATTGTTGCTAATGGGATAGACGAATTAGCAAAAGGAACTAATTGTTTTCCAGAGAACCTACCGACTCGTGGTCCTAAAACAATTGCTCCAGCTAAAGCTGCTGCTCCACCTGCTGCGTGAACTAAAGTTGATCCTGCAAAGTCAGAAAAACCAAGACTTGCTAACCAGCCTCCACCCCACTGCCAGCCCATTTCAATTGGATATAATATTCCTGTTAAAAGAATTACAAATAGAAAGAATGGCCAAATTTTAATTCTTTCAGCTAGTGTTCCTGAAACGATAGATGCGGTTGTTGCGCAAAATACCATCTGAAACCACCAGTCAGAACTATCTGAATAACCTGTATCAATTTTTGATCCATCACTCCATGGAGCAAAACTACCAATATAACCACCTTCTGGAATACCGTAAGCTAGATTGTAGCCAACTAGCCAAAACATAATTCCGGCTATTGAATATAATCCAATATTTTTTGCTGCAATAGTTGATACACTTCTAGATGTAACCAATCCACATTCTAGCATCGCAAATCCTGGAGCCATAAACATGACTAAAAAACCGCAAACTAGAAATAGGAATGTATTAAATACGTATTGTGTTTCTGCATTAACAGTTGATTCAGCAGCTATTGCTGGCTCCACAAGCGCTAATGAGAAAACAAATGTAAATAAAATTTTACCTAAATTTTTCATAACATCTCCTTTTTTGTTAAAGAGGTATTTAACCATAATTATTATTAGTTAGACTTGATTAGATTTGAATTTAGTTATGAAATTTTTGCATAGAATATAAGCTATGCAAGTTTCGCATAGGCTAATATGTACCCATAATATTTTGATATTTTACCGCATTCATGGCAATTGCCCAAATAGCAATAGAAAAACAAAGTAAAATCAAAGCGAAAGTAAAAATTACCTCATTTTTATAATTTTTAATAAATTTCAAGAATTTTTCGATCACTTCTTAAATCGCCATATTAGATAAATTAATATCAAAATAAATGAAGTAAGCTGGATTAATTCTCCTTGGCTTAAATTAAAGACTGACTCTTGTATTTTGTTCATATGTTCAGGCATATTCTTATAATAACCTATATATTCCATATTTTTAAGAGATTTTTGTACTGTTAAAATTAAAAAAATTCATTAAATATGTCACGAAATGGAAAAAATTAAAAATTGGCTGACCTCTGCTGCATATGTCTTGTTTGACGATACTAAAAATGACCTACGTGCATTACCAAAAACGGTAAGGTTGCAGATCTTAATTGTACTGTCTGCATTATGGAGCACGGTATTTAGCATATGGGTATTTGCTGTGCCAATGTTTATTTACGGATGGCTTGGTGTGTTCGTTGCTCATATACTGATTATCTTTGTTGCTTACTATACGTTTAAACAATTTCAGTATGTCAAGACTGCTAGAAATTTAGGCACCGATACATATGCTGAGTCGCCGATATCAAAATTTGGATTTAGCACAGTTTTACTTGTATTTATTTTAACAGGTGTTTTTTATTTAGGATTACAAGTAATGCACACGACTAAAGCTAACAAAAAAATACCCTATTCAGGTCCAGATTTAAGTACAGAGGAAAGAATACAAAAGTATATCGATAAAGGTACCATTTTAGATAAAAAAAATAAATGAGTTCAAATATTTTAAAACCAATTAAAACAAAATTAGAAAAAGATAGACCCTATTTTTGGTGTACATGTGGATTATCTGAAAAACAGCCGCTTTGTGATGGAAAGCACAAAGCAACTGAGTTGAAGCCATTAAACTTTACCGTTGATGAAACAAAAGATTATTTTTTATGCGGTTGTAAAAAAACAAAAAAAAAACCATTTTGCGATGGTTCTCACAAATAAATTCATTCAATGAATAATCAAAATTTTTTTCCTAACAAGTTTGCTTTAATCACTCTTTTAATTGGATGTTTTATTGTTTTTGTTTCAATGGGGATTAGACAAACGTATGGATTATTTTTTCAATTTTTTGAAAATGATCTGAGTATTACTTCTACAAGTTTTGGATTGTCAATTGGTATACAAGCATTAGTGTGGGGGACTTTTGCTACTATTTTTGGATTAATTGCAGATAAATTTGGTGCAAACAAAGTTGTTTCATTTGCTTTAATTGTATATGCGACTGGCATATTTTTCATATCAAACTTTGAAAGTTCAGGATTATTTTTTCAAATTAATCTTGGTTTGTTGGTTGGTATAGGTTTAGGTGGCGCAGCAGCTCCTATTGTTGTACCAACTGTTGCTAAACATTTTCCAAATCAGGATAGAGCAAAAGTAGCAGGAATTGTTACAGCATTCGCGAGTGTTGGGATGTTTGTTTATCCTTTGATATCCAATACCTTATTTAAAATTACAACATGGAACTATGTATTTAATATTTTTACTTTAGTGATGATTTTTGCCGCTATGCTTGCTTTATTATTAAAAAAGCCCAATAATAAAAATGAGTCAGATTTTGTAAAAAACCAAAATTTCATCGAGGCTTTAAATGAAGCTTTTTCTCACAAAGGGTATTTATTTTTAATGGCTGGTTTTTTTGTTTGTGGTTTTCAAATAACTCTAGTTGCAACGCACGTACCAAACTATATTATTCAAAGAGGTTTGGAGTCATGGACTGGTGCAGCAATATTAAGCCTAATAGGCCTGTTCAATATTTTCGGAACCCTCACTATGGGATTTTTGGGTGACAAATACTCTAAAAAATTTCTTTTGAGTGGCTTATACTTTTTTAGAGGAATAATTTTAATCTTGTTTTTATTTTTACCAGCATCAAGTATTACTGCGATCGGCTTTGGGATAGGATTCGGATTTTTATGGCTAGCAACCATACCTGCAACATTCGGAATTGTTGCGCAAATATTTGGAGTAAAATATTTAACGATGTTATCTGGTATTGTATTTTTAAGTCATCAATTTGGAAGTTTTGCTGGTGCATACTTAGGTGGTTACTTCTATGATCAGTTAGGTAGTTATGATTATGCTTGGTATATTTCAATTGGACTATCCTTCTTTGCAACCTTGATGCATTTACCTATCGATGAGAGACCGATCACTAGAGTAAGAAACGCTTAGTTTAAAAGTTTTATGAGAGTAATTAGCGTTAAAACAATGAAAAAAATTGAGTCTAATAACTTTAAAAATAAAAACTCATTTTTTTTTATGAAAAAGGCAGGACAGGTTTGTGCAAAGGAAATTTTAAAAATTAATAAATCAAAAAACTTTCTTATTTATTGTGGTCCAGGAAACAATGGCGGTGACGGGTTTATTATTGGACATGAATTAATCAATAAAGGATATCAAGTTAGAATTATATCAACAACTCATATTAGCCAATACTCTGGCGATGCTTTAAAGGCGCTGAAGCGATTAAATATTAGAATTGATGAAAACACTAATTCCAAGATTAATAAGACCGAATTAATTATTGATTGTATATTTGGTTTTGGTCTTAATAGAAACATTAAAAAAAAATATAAAGATCTTTTCAAAAGAATTAATAAATCAAAAAATAAAGTTATAGCAGTAGATTTTCCATCCGGAATTAATGGTGACACTGGACAACCGATGAAACAGGCAATTAAAGCTGATTATACTCTTGCAATACACTCAAAAAAACTTGGTCATATCTTAAATGAGGGAAAAGAGTATGCCGGAGCAGTAAGAGTAATTAAAATTGGTTTAAAAGAAAGTGTAAAAAAAAATTATTGTTATGAGAATAGTCCAAGCCTATGGTTAAAAAAATTTCCTAAAAAATTAAAAACTTCTCATAAATATACTAGAGGTAATTTATATATATTTGGTGGAGATGAGGACACAGCCGGTGCATCTATATTATCTGCTATGTCAGCACTTAAAGTTGGTACAGGATCAGTAACTATTTTAGGTAATAAAAAAATTATAAAACTTGCACAAATTATTTTCCCTTCATCTTTAAAAATTAATTGTGAGTCCTTTGAGCAGTTTATAAATATTTTACAGGAATTTAAAATTACAAATTTTTTAATTGGGCCTGGGGCAGGTTTAAATAAAAAAATATTTGATATAACATGCTTTGCATTAAAAAAAATAAAATATGTAACACTTGATGGTGATTCACTTTCAGTATTTAAAAACAAACAAAGAAGACTATTTCTATTATTAAATAAAAATAAAATACTCACACCTCATGAAGGAGAATTTAAAAAAATTTTTCCTAAAATTTCTTTAAAAAACAAAATCACGGCCGCGACGCTAGCTTCAAAACTCTCTAATGCAGTTGTTGTCCTTAAAGGCTACAATACTGTTATTGCGTCACCGAATGGAGAAACATGTATTAATACAAATTCTACACCTGAGCTTGCTACAATTGGATCAGGTGACGTTCTTTCAGGTATTATTTCAAGTTTAGTTGGTGATTATAAAATGAGTCCATTTCAAGCAGCATGTGCAGGCGTTTGGTTACATTCAGAGGCAGCCAATAAATTTGGGCGAGGTTTAATCGCTGAGGATATCATAGGATGCATTCCCTCTGCCTTGAGGAAAATTCTGTAAATTAAAATAAAGACACTATAAATTTATGAACGAAAAATGCGATTATCAAAAGTAATAATCCAAGTATATAAATTAACCAAAAATTATTGCTTAAAGATTTTGCGAAAAAAAATGGTATGAAAAAAAAATAACTAACCGGAACAGCAACCAAAACCGACTTAGCAAATGTAATAGTATTTTCAGGATTTTTATGTTCAATGTAAGAAAAAGCTATAGCAATAATAGTAGCTAGAGGAAGTGCAATAATAAATCCAGCTAGTTTTGGATGTTTGCCAGATAGCCAGCTTGCGAATGCAATCACCACAGCGGCTAATAAAATTTTAAGAATAAAAAACATATTTTTTTTTGAATTTAAATTCATTAATTTGTGATTGGTGAATTAAAATTGTAATAAAAATATTAATAAAAGTTTCAAGTTCCCCTCTCTCACTTTTCTTAATAGCTAATAGTTTATTAATATTGAACTTTTAATGCAAGTCGCTACGCAACAAGTTGAGAGTCAATCTCAAATAAAACAATATGGATTTGATTAATTTATACTACCCAAGATTGAATTATTTTGCTAAGCCAGCAGTTGCTTCTGCGTTAAGAATTTCAATCCAGTAACCATCAGGATCTTTTATAAATGCCAAACCCTTCATTGATCCATCATCAGGTTTTTTAATAAATTCAACCCCATATTTCTCAAATCTTTTACAAGCCGCATAAACATCTGGAACTGAGAAGGCAATGTGCCCAAAACCTTTCGGTTCAGAATTTCCATCGTGATGTTTTAAATTGTTATCATTCTCTGAACCCCAGTTGTGGGTTAGTTCCAGCATAGTTTTTTGTTTAAAAGTCCATGCTGTTCTTTCATGTTTATCTTTTGGAAGTTTGTTTACTTCTTCATCGGTTAAATTTCCCAAGAAATACAAACTAAATTTCATAGAAGGAAAATCAATTTTTCTTACTAATCTCATACCCATTACTTTTGAATAAAACTCTAAAGATTTTTTTGGATCTTTAATCCTTAACATCATATGGTTAAAAACATAACCTTCGGTATCTTTATCCGGTTTTTGAAGCCCGTCTGCTTTTTCACTGTGCGCCATTTATCCCCCTAAATTAGTTTCATAATAATTGAAAAGTAGCTTATTTGTAAAGCTAATAATTTGAATTAAAAAATTTGACTTTTTAAAAGAAACAAACTACCGATTGGTAATGAAAGCAACGTCAATAATGCTATTTATAATTGCAGTTGAGATTGCTCTGTTAGTTGGCTTGAAAGTGGAGGAGCAATATAGAGAGGTTCGTTACTTTAACAATTGCGTACAAGATATAAAATCTTCCAAAATAAAATCAGATGATCCTGTAGCCTTTTGTTCTGGATTAGTTAGACAAGATCCTTATCTATTTACTTTCAATAAGGGAAAAGTTGCAAAATATTTAAAAGAAAATGAGCCCCAATCTTCTGAACCTAAATCAGATAAGAAGAAAGAAACAAAATAATTAATTATAATAGGTTAAAGCAATTAACACTATAATTGGTATAGTGATGAATGATAAAGCTGTTGATGTCATGATGACTGAGGCTATATTAGTAGCATGGATCTTCTTCGAGTACATTTTTGCTAGTAAAAAATTCAGTATAGCAGATGGCATTGAGCATTGAATAAGTACAATCCCGGCTTCATAACTTTTAAGATTAAAATAATCAATTATAAGAAAACCAACAATAGGACCAACTAGTAATCTAAAAGCTGATAAGATTGATGTTTCATAAATATTTTTAGTTTTTAAAGTACTTAAAGCAATACCTAATGAAGCAAGTACAAGAAAAATTGCAGCATAACCAATTAGCATAGTTGTGTTAATCAAGAATTGTGGAGCTTCTATTTTGAAATATAATAAAAATGCTGATAAAAATATTACGTACATGGGAATAGAATTAAGCAAAGGTTTTAAACTCAGCTTTTTACTCGCTAAAAAAATCCCTAATGTAAAATGCAATAACATTATAACTGATGCAATAGAACCGCCTATGGCAAATCCATTTGAACCATACGCGAAAATTGCTAGTGGTAACCCAATATTTCCACAGTTAGGTAAAATTAAAGGACCTAATTCCGTAATTGAGTCTCTTTTAATTAATTTTAATAAAATTATTCCTGGTAGAGCAAAAAGACCAACAAATAAAAAAGTGATACCACCAAACTTTACAAATGTATTAAAATCTAAAGAGGTTGAGACGAGTGAATAAAATAACAAACTTGGTACCCCAATTTTTCCTACAAAGTCAGTTATAACATTTGTATCAAATCTAGGATTGTTTTTTCCAAACCAATAGCCAATTCCAATAACAAAAAATACTGGGAAAACTACTTCGAATAATTTTATGGTAATACTTAATAACATATTTTATTGTTTAACTTTATATAGTTTTAAAAACAATATAAACAAAAGTATATGACTAAATTTATAACATTTTTTATAATATTTTCTTGTTTAGCTTTTGAAGTGTTTGCACAAGACAAAGGTGTACTTTCATTTATGTATCACAGAATTAATGAAAACAAACCGTCTCTGGTAAGTACAAATGTTAAATTAGAGATGTTCCAAGAGCATATAAAGCTATTAGAAGAGTCCAAGTATGGTTTTATAAGTGCACAACAATTTAAGGATTATGTTTCTGGAAAAATAAAATTTCAAAATATTAAAATTCTTTTGACTATAGACGATTCTTTTAAAAGTTTTTATGACAATGGATGGCCAATACTTAAGCAAAAAAAAATACCATTTATTTTGTTTGTTAATACTAGGGAAGTAAATATTAATCATCCAAATTATATGACATGGGAGCAGATCAGAGAATTAAAAAGAAGCGGCCTTGTTACAATCGGTGGACATAGCTTCTCTCACGAATATTTTGTAAATATGTCAATTGAGGAAATTGATGAAGATATTAAAAAATCGCAAATTGATTATCAAAGAGAGATAGGGCAAATATCAGATATTTTTTCTCATCCATTTGGAGAGACAAATACCGAAATCATAAGTTTGTTAAAAAAAAGAGGTTACAAAATTATGTTTGGTCAACATAGCGGTGTTATATCACTTAAAGAAAATATTAATTATTTACCACGTTTTAGTATGAATGAAAATTATGGAAAAATCCAAAGATTTAAAAGAATATTAAGGTCTAGACCGTTTGATCTTAAAGAATATCAACCAAAGATTACAATGTTAAAAGATGAAAATCCAATAAATATAAAATTATTTTTTAATGAAAATGTAAAGGGAATAAATTGTTTTGATAATTCTGGTGGAGAATGGAAAAATACTGAAATAAGCTTTGCAAACAATAATGATATTGAGCTTTTATTTAAAGTTCCTTTTAAAAAAAGACGTGGAAGAGTTAACTGTACTTTACCGATAAAAAACAAGTTAATAAAATGGTGGGGTTATCAATATAGTATTTTAAAATAATTATATAAACGCTTTCATAATCTTTAGTGTTTGAAGACTTATATGATGCTCCATACCCTCCGAATCTTCCTCTGCAATCTTTTTGGGAACACCGATTTTTCTTAAAAATTTAAATACAATTTCATGTCTTGCATTTGAATCTAATGCAAGCTTTCTACCATTAATAGTCAAATGAACAGACCTATATTTTTCGCTAGTAACTAACTTCGCCTTGATTAATCTTTTTATATTTTTATTAACTGTAGCATTTGAAACCCCAAAATGTTTTGAAAGATCTACGTTTTTAACATCTTTTTTATCTTTTGAAATTTCTTCAATAGCCTCAACATAATCTTCTAAAATTTCATTAGCATTTTGTTTTTTACTCAGCTTAAAATATCTTGGACTACTAAATCTTGTTTTTTTCATATTTTTTCACCTATAAACTTATATTATTTTCTTGATAAATTAGCAAAAGCTATATATCTTAGCCTTGGCTAAACTTTATGACTGAATTTAAAAGAGGTATTATTAACGCTGCAAAATCAATCTATTCATCGAATAGAGGGTCGATCATAAGAACAATAATTTATACAATTGGACATTTTATAATCGCTATAACCTGCCTGATGTTGATTTCTGATGTTTCTTTTCTTATAGCACTTACAGACGCCATAGTTGAACCGATTGCGAATTCTATCTGGTATTTCGTTTTGGATAAGTGGTGGGCAAGTAGATCAGCTCAAAAAGCAGTTTAAATTTTAAGGCAAATCAGATTAGAATACAGATATGTTTGGTTTTTTAAATATATTCAAATCTAGAGATCAAAAAATAAAAGAAAAGGCTTTTAAACTACTAAGACAAGCTAGCAAGATTTCTAAAGAAATTGAAACAGAGAACGATCAAGTAAGACTTCGAGGCCTTGCATTTGATTTGAAAAAGGCTCATGATGAAGGGCTTAGATTATTAAAAGATATAGACTACGATAAAAGCAAATTAGATAAAATATATTTTGATCCTAAAACCAAGACATCTGAGAATTTTAAAAAAGTCGAGCAAATACTGCAAGAATTTAACAACAGAATTTAGTTTTTCTTTTTTTTTCTTTTAGCACTGTTTAATTTATTCAAAATCTTATTAACTTTTTTATAAATTTTTTTTATATTTCTCATTTAATACTCTTATAATAGGAAATGCCGAAAAGTAAAAAGTTGATTTTAATCAATAAAAAATAGTTCCATGATATTGCGTTTTTTAATTGAGAAAATTCTCCTGAAACAGCATACATCAATGGTAAGCAAGCAACTCCAATGAGAATAATTAAAATAGAAAGCCAATATCCATAAAGAAAAAAGTAATTCTGAATTAAACTTTTAAAGCTTAAATAAAGAAAGAATTGTGAGAAAATTATTAAAAATATATAAAAAAATATTCCAATTTTTCTGAAAAATCTATATGCGTTACTTTCTCCTAAGAATAAAATATAAAGTAATAGAAAAAAACAAGCCAGAATACTAAACGTGTAAAAAACTCCTGAATATTTATTTTTTGTTCTTAATACCCAAAAAAAATAAAAAATTAAAAGAGCCACGATCGATAGACCCGTTTTGAATAAATATATTGCTGGCGGATTACGTCCCACTCTTGATATTGAAAAACAACCATCTATATTCGGGATACAAGCCTCTATAAAATTATATTTCAAAGATATGAAATAGCTAATTAAAACTGTCAAGATTGAAATAATAAATATTAAAAAACTTAAAAATAAAACTTTAGTATTTTTCTCCATTTAAGTTCCACAAAATGTTTTATAAATTTTGTCAGATGGAGGTGCTGGTTTTAAATACATTTCTTCATCTACTTCATCATAGGGATTTTTTAGTTTATTTAAAATTTTATTCAATTTATCTAATTGATTATTTTCTGCCTCATTCAAAACCTCTTCGACTAAGTGGTTTCTCGGAATAATTACTGGGTTACTACTTTTCATCAGATCATAAGATTTTTCGTCTGGCTGATTATTTTTTTTCAATCGACTCCTCCATGTCTCTTCCCAAAATATAAAGTCTGGATCATTAAATAATCTTTCTTTTGGTAACTTACTATTCATAATATTTCTAAAAGTATTTGTGTAATCTGATTGATTACGATGCATAAGTCTTAGGAGATCATTTATAAGTTTTAAATCATTTTCGTCTTCTCCAATAATACCTATTTTACTCTTCATCATTTTAAACCATGACTCTTTGTACAGCTCGTCAAATTTCAAAACTTCTTTTTCTACCTTTTTTATTGCAACACTTTGATCTGTGTCGATCAGTGGAATTAAAGTCTCTGCAAATCTTACCAGATTCCAATGAGCTATTACAGGTTGATTGACATAAGCATATCTACCGTAATGATCTATTGAGCTAAAAACAGTCTGAGGATCGTAATTGTCCATAAATGCGCACGGACCATAATCAATAGTTTCTCCTGAAATCGCCATGTTATCAGTATTCATCACACCATGAACAAATCCTACACGCATCCAATTTGTGACAAGATCAATTTGCAAATTTAAAACTTTTTTAAATAATTCTAAAGCCAAGTTTTTGTTATGTTTCATCTCAGGAAAGTGCCTCTCAACTGTATAATTAACCAATTCAGATAATGTTTTGATATCTTGATTAGAAGCAACGAACTGAAAAGTTCCAACTCTTAAATGACTACTTGCGACTCTAGTAAGAACTGCACCCTGAAGTTTATTTTCTCTTAAAATACTCTCTCCAGTCTTTACTACACATAAGCTTCTAGTTGTTGGAATTTTAAGATAATGCATTGCTTCACTTATTACGTATTCTCTAAGCATTGGTCCTAAAGCTGCTCTTCCGTCACCTGAACGCGAGTAAGGTGTTTTCCCAGAACCCTTAAATTGGATATCTACTCTAGAGCCATCAGGTTTAATTTGTTCTCCTAGCATGTGTGCTCGACCATCTCCTAAAATTACAAAATGACCAAATTGATGTCCTGCATAGGCTTGCGAAAAAGTTTCTGTATTAGGTGGCAATTTACTTCCAGAGAAAATGTTTGATAATTCTTTTAAATCAACATTTTTAAAATTTAAACCAAGATTTTCCGCTAAATCATAATTTAAAATAATCATTTCTGGATTTTTTACTGGAGTGGGAGATAATTTAGTCGTCATATACTCCGGAAGGTTTGTATATGTGTTATTAAAATTAAAATTTAATGTCATTTATTTTCAACCCTAACGCTAATATCATTATTTTTTTATTCACACTACTCACAGAGTAATAAAGAATCAATCAAAAGGAGATATCAAATTTTCAAGAAGTTTGATATCTTGAATTCAATTGAGGGGCGACCCTCAACTGACATACAAGGGGAGGTTTAGGCCAAATGTTGTATGCAGAAAGCGTGAGGAAGGTAGCACTTAGACACTCACGAGTAGCGGTTCGGCAGTAGTGCTAAAATGACGAACCAACTAAAAGCCCTTACTGGTTTTTGGGTTTATCTCGGTAGACCTAACTACTAAGTAAGGCTTTTTTTTTGAAGTATATCTTTAATTAATGAAACCTGATAACATTTAATTAACTTGAATTAGTAAACATTTTTTTGGGAAGCTAATTTTTAGTTTTATGTATCATAAATAATTATTTCCCAAATAAATTAAAAAAAAAATATGGAAATTTTAATTTATATTACATGCTTTGTTGTTATCGCTTACATTGCATATAGCGTCATTCGTATTAAATCTAAAAGTCCCGGTGACGATATTTTATCATCACAAATTACTAACCTCTCCGAAAGATTTGCTGTTATTGAAGAAGCTGCCAAACAAATCAACTCAACCCAGAATACCATTGATGAAACTTTTAAAAATTTTCAGCATATGCTTGATGACAAACAGGAACGAGGTGCTTTCGCAGAGCAAGAACTTGAAAAATTACTTCGAGATAGGTTACCCCAAAAATATTTAAAATTTCAAAAAACATTAAGTAACGGTAAGCGTGTAGACTGCCTGATTGACTTTGGAGACCATAATTCACGTATTGGTGTTGATTCAAAGTTTTTATTGGATAATTTTAAAAATTTTAAAAATTCAACGAGCGATCTAGATATTAAAAAATATAAAAAACTATTTGAAATCGATGTATTAAAAAATGTCAAAAAAATATCCGACGATTATATTATTTCTGGCGAGACTGCACCACATGCAATAATGTTTGTTCGATCAGAAAATGTTTTTAAAGCTATCGAGGAGAGTGAGTCAAATCTTATTCAAAAGGCTAGAGAGAGAAATGTATTAATAGTATCCCCAACATATTTGTGGGGTCTTTTAAATACTTTGAGGGTTTTTCTTAGAGATAGCGATATGTCAAGAAAAACACAAATTTTCATTAAGGAAATCGGTTTAATAGGAAAAGATATTGAGCGTCTGGCTGATCGAACAGCTGACATTGAAAAGAAATTTAACCTCATCTCTGATCAATTTAGAAATGTGAAAGTTTCAGCTGACAAAATACAAAGCAGAGCGGAAAAACTTCAACAAATCGAAAATGTTGAGGCAGAGGTAGAAGAATTAGAAAAGAAATGAATTACGTATTTTATGATTTTGAAACTACTGGGCGATCATCCACTTGGGACCAAATCCTTCAGTGTGGTGCAATACTTGTTAATGATGATTTTCAGGAACTCGATAGGTTTGAAGCGAGATGCTCTCTAAATCAGGATATAATACCTGAACCCACAGCATTATTAGTTAATAAAACGAAGCCGGATCAACTAGCAAAAACTAACCTATCACATTACGGTTTAGTTAATCAAATGCATGAAGTTTTTCAGAAGTGGTCTCCTGCAATTTTTATTGGCTACAATTCACTTTCATTTGACGAGGAATTTTTGAGAAAAACTTTGTTTAAAAATTTAAGAGACCCCTATCTCACGCAAATGAATGGAAACAAAAGAGCAGATATACTGGGATTAGTTAGATCGGCACATTTGTATTATCCAGAGTGCATTAAAACTCCAACAAGTGAGAAAGGAAATGCAGTATTCAAGCTTGATCAACTAGCACCTATGAACGGTATAGAGCATAACAATGCCCATGATGCCATTGGAGACGTTTGGGCGACTATAAATATTGCAAAATTAATATCAAAAAAAGCACCAAGTGTTTGGAAAGCAAGCTTGATGACTACATCAAGAACTGAAGTTAATCAAATAGTAGAAAGTGAGAAATTGTTTTGCTTTAATGAGTATTTTTACGGCAAAGCTAGACCTTTCGTAGTATCATTAATTTGTAAACATCCAAAATATAATTGGCCACAATGCTTTGACTTAAAAAACGATCCCTCTGATTATGTTGATCTCCCTGTTGAGGCTTTGAAAGAAGAGATGAAAAAAAGTCCAAAGATCATTAGATCAGTAAAGGATAATAAGCATCCAATCATAATGAACCCAAATTATAGTAAAAATTTTGACACCTATAAAAATATAGGTTGCGAAAAATTGCAGAAAAGAGCTGAAATAATTCGACATAATGAAGAGTTTAAGAAAAAAGTTTCCAGAATTTTATTGCACGAGGCGCAAGAAAAGGAAGACATGGACTCCCAACTAGATGTTGAAGCAGAGGAGTCAATTTATAAAGGAGGTTTTGCAAGTGATAAAGATAAAATGGTAATGGTAGAATTTAATAAAGCTGAATGGAAAGATAAATTGTATATTTCAGATAAGTTTAAGGATCAAAGGTATAATTATTTTGCAAAAAAAATAATTTTTAATGAGGCACCAAATGTTTTGCCAAAAGAAATATTTTCAGAAATTAGTAGAAAAAATGCGAAGAGACTTTTGAGCAAAAATGATGAAAAATGGAATACATTACCAAAAGCTTATAATGAAATTGATAATTTAAGATCAAAATATGAAGATGAAAATGACGCAGAGCGTTTGAAATTACTCGATGAATTAAATAATTTTCTAATGCAGATTGAAAAAAATTTATCAGATGCGTAGTTGACATTAATTGATTATTGCTTAACTTCCAATTTTTTAAATTTAAGGAGTTTTAAATGGCAACAGTAGAAATAACAGACGATAACTTTGAAAATACAGTTTTAAAGGCAGATAAATTTTTCTTACTCGACTTCTGGGCACCATGGTGTGCTCCTTGTAAGATGATTTCTCCTGTGCTTGAAGAACTTTCTAACGAAATGTCAAGCAAGTTAACCATAGGAAAAATAAATATAGATTCAGAGTTACAAACGGGTACTAAATACGGCGTACGAGGAATACCTTTCCTTCTACTTTTTCACAATGGAGAAGTTATTGATCAAAAAGTTGGGGCAGCTAACAAAAGTTCAATAAAAGAGTGGTTAGAGACTAAGGTCAAATAATTAATCTGTTCTCAGCGTAGACAACACATTAAAATTTTTGTCAGTAATAACTAATTCGCCTGAGTTTGGCGCATAATTAGTATGTTTTAAAATAATTACATAATGAGTAACAAATATAATATTTCCTTTACCATCCCATTTTTTTACAAAATTTTTCAATGCTTCAGCTTGCTTTTTTGAGTTGCCAGAAAATTTCATTTGAAAAGTTGAGTTAAGTGCGAAGAATTCCTCATATTTTCCAAATGCATAGAAAGCAGTGTCTTTACATCTGCACCACTGACTAGATAAAACTTTTGAAATTATTATTTTGTTTTTCTTAAAAAATTCTCCAATTTCTTTTGACTGCTCAATACCCTTTTTACTTAAATTTCTTTGGGTTGCACAATCTTTTAAGCTAAAGTTTTCAGGATCTCCACCACCGGGTGCAATTGAGTGTCTAATAAAAATAATCTTTCCTTCTTCTTTTAGTAAGCTAACTACAGTGTTTTCTGCATTGCTATCAAATACAAATAAAATAAAAAATAAGATTAAAATTTTCTTCATTTGTTTAATTCTAAAGCTTTACCGATAATCCTAAAACTTCCTGAAATGACAATAATTGCTTCAGGATCTTGTATTGCAAATTGAGATAAGGCTGATGATACGTTTTTTGAGGGGTTCACATGTATGCCAAGTTTGCTTATTTTACTCATAGCATCTTTAACTTCGTAAAAACCATCATCACATTTAATCACCTTTATTTCGTTAATTAATGTAGAAAAATATTTTAAATAATTTTCAATATTTTTTGATTTAAGCATGTTAAATACCATATAAATATTTTTTTTACCTTTAAGTTTTTCAAGAAAGCTTGAAAGTTCTTTACCCGCATCTTCGTTATGCGAACCGTCTAAAATAAGCATATTTTCATCGTGAATATTATTTCTTAAATTGCCTTTATGGATAATTTGAATTCTTCCGATAATACTTGCATTTATTATACCCTTGTTAATTGACTCATTATCTAGCTTGATATTCAAAGATTTCAGCATTTTGATAGCTGTGGAGGCGTTATCTAACTGAAAGTCTCCGTTCATTTTTGGTAAGTCGATATCATGTAGACTGTTCTGATCTTGAAAAATCATTCGATTATTTTCTTTTGCAACCTGAAAGTCTTCACCTAAAATATATTTTTTTAATTTTTTTTTTGCGATTTCTTTGTCGATTATCTTTTGGATAGACCTTTTTTGTCGAGATATAACTAAATTGGTATTCTCTTTTATAATCCCAGTTTTATTTTTGACGACATCTTCAATTGTAGGTCCGAGATATTCTAAATGGTCTAGAGAAATTGGAGTTAATATTTGTCCTACAGGTTTTTCGAAAACAGCCGCACAATCTCCGACTCCACCTAGACCCACTTCAATTAAATTGAAATCTGCTGGATTTTCATAAAAAGCAATAAAAGCCATTGAAGATATGTATTCATAAAATGTAATATCCTTACCGCTATTAGCTTTATCAATTTTTATTACATACTCTTCAAATTGCTTATCGGTAATATATTTTCCATTAAAATTAATTCTTTCATTAAAGGATAAAACATGAGGACTTGTATAAACATTAACACTATAGTTATTTTCTGAAAGTATTGATCTTAAAAATTCAATAGTTGAACCTTTTCCATTGGTACCTCCAACAATAATAACGTTTTTTAATTTCTTTTCAGGGTTACCTAAATCTTTGAGTAACCTTTTAATTCTATCTAATGTAAGTTCTATTCGACCTGGTGGATTAAGCCGATAAAGTTGATTTAGTATGAATTGTGTCTTGTTGTTGTGCATCTGATAAGCTATCTTCTTTATTAATTTGTTTATGAAGAAGGATAGATATCAAATTA